>Ga0137338_1000001_pt1 | contig 55542 bp, 88 predicted proteins | sample EasRivERMLT366_2_FD_104770 | JGI IMG/M metagenome (GOLD analysis project Ga0137338, IMG submission 104770) | Soil microbial communities from meander-bound floodplain in the East River, Colorado, USA - East River MetaG ERMLT366_2 | ecosystem: Environmental > Terrestrial > Soil > Floodplain ...
CTTCAGTAGACCACGACACACGAATCATTCGAGTTTGCGCTTGGTGTCATCCGGGTGAGACGCTCTACAAACATTACCCGCACTTAAAAGACCTGGGCTATCAGCTGAGCCACGGCATCTGTGAGGACTGCAAGAACAAGCTGCTGGAGATACCGTGCGAGACGCTGAAGCCCTTGTCCTACTTCATCCGCAAGTATGGGGCGGACTTCTTCCGCAAGCTGCCGCTCTACGCTACGGCGAAGCACGGGGACGCCCACGTGGAAATGATGGACGTGAACGTGAGTATGATGCGGGCCCAAGTAAGAGCGAACGGACAAGTTCTCTCCTGCGACGTGCGAGAGCTTGACAACTTTGTTTTGTAAAATACTTTCCCAGCTACACCGATGAGAAGGTGCGGCTGGAGCTAGGGAGAAGGGGAGCTAGTAGGGGAGCCTAGGGCCGTTGCGGGCATCTTCGCCGCAACGGCCCTTCTTGTTTCTCAGCGGCCATGTCGGGCGCAAGCGTCCACAATGTCCTTGGGGACTGCTACCTCTAGGAAAGTCTTGAGAGGGGTGGCGAGAAAGCGAAGTCGGGCAACCGGGCGGTAGAGCTGGACCCGCAGTGTAGAAAACTCCTGTGCTCCGCCCTGCCACCAGTCCCGGAACAGGAAAGCCGTTTCCCAGTCCATGTAGACCATCGGAATTCTCCGGTCGCGTCGGCAAATCAACATCCAGCCCTTCGAGCCTGCCTCCACTGCTCCGCGCATCGCCTGGCGCAACGTTGCTTCGAATGGGCTGGGCGCCTTGCCTGCTGGTGGGATTGCATCTAGCAGGTCGCCCGGACTCCCGTGCGAGCGTCCCCGCTTCAGCTCGATGGTGAACGCCTTTAGGAGCGGCTGGCCGATCGGGTCTACGGCAGCAATGTCTCCGTAAGAGCCGAACGTCTTCTGTCCCTTCTTTGTCCGTTGTGTCGCCCGCCCGCCGCTTTGGCTGGAACGCCAGAAGACGTCTGTTCTCTGGTCATCGGTCCACCACAAAGAAAGGGCAGAACATATCTCTCGTTCAAATTGACTTCCTTTTTGACTCCCTCCTCCTTTCTTCATATCACGTGCCTCCAGGCTTTTCTTTCAGCCACTAACTGAATCACATTCTTATCGACTCCGAACTGCCGCGCGAGGGTGGCTTTGTTTCGTTTAGCGGGGTTGAATAGTTTCCGTATAAGACGGACTTTTTCTTCATTCAGCTTGGCACAATGACGGGCTTCTCCGCGCTCACACTCCCTTCGCTGCCTTGAATTCATGTCGTGCATATTATTGGCTTGGGTCCCTTCCCGCAGATGGTTGGGATTGCAGCAAGGTGGATTGTCGCAACTGTGAAGGGCTTTCAGCACCGGCCACTTTCCTATCTTTAACATTAAAGAAAATCGGTGAGCTAGGACGTGTCGATCCCCTATCCAGAAGACCCCGTAGGCTAAGTGAGGCTTCTTGCTATTCCTCCCACCTGTCCATTCCCAACAATCGTCAGGGCCTCGGACGTCTACAAGGTCCCAAAATCTAATTACGGGGTCTCGTGTTTTGCCCATAGTTCAACTTTCTGGTCGCAATGGGCGGAAGTCCGGCGATGGACTTCATCCCTAGCAACCCACAAACCTCCCGCCACGCTTGGCGCGTGACGCAATCCTGCTGGAGCACGGGTGTCGGACAGCTCGCATACGGCAGTTGAACGAGCGGGCGGTTCCGGCGCACAATCGCCTTTCCTTCCGGGGAAGTGATTGCTTGGTATTGGAGAGTCTTCTGCGGGAGTTCTCCCTTAATGTATTTGATTGCGCTCTTGTCCCCGACCCCGCGTATCCCTTCCACCTCGTCGCCCTTGCAGCCGGCAATCGCTTTCACCACGGCCCATTGGGGCGGAGTGATTCCTAGCTTGCCGACGAACTTGTCCTCCGTCCACAGCTTGCGTTCGATAGGAGAATAGATGTGCACGTTGGGGCGGAGGCACTGGAGCAAGTCGGCATCTCCAGTCACGAGGATAGCCTCTTCATTGTTCGGACAGTCCCGTGCCAGTGCGGCCATGATGTCGTCGCTTTCCATCCCGCGGAAACAAAAGACGTTCTTGAATCCGATCTGTGGCAAGTAAATTTTGTGCAAGGAGGAAATCTGGCCTACGAGGCTCACGTAGTCCTTGATCTCCTCCGGCGTCTTCTTCTTTGTATGCCGGCGCCGCTTGTAGGGCGGGTAGACGTCCCGGCGGAAGAGGTGCGGGTGCTCGAAGCAGAACGCCACCTGGTCCGTTTGAAACTCGTCCTTCAGGTAGGAAATGGACTTGAGGAAGCCAAAGATTACTCCTGTGGCCCGCCCCTTCCAGCTCAGTTCCTTGGGGTTAGAGTGGAACGCCCGGTGGCACAAGTAGTGAACGTCGATGACGAGCAGCGGCGGTCTCATTCGCGCATTTCCCAGCGTTGCTCGTCTACAAGCCAGCGGCCCACGGCCCGCGAGTGGCTTCCCTTCGTTTCGTAAATGCGGCTGGCGCTGCTCTTGCCGTCCCAAGCGCGGGCCTCCTTGAGCGTGGGGAAGGGTCCTGCGTAGAGTCCTTCCTTCTCGCCCACCGTGTAAATCTTGCCCGTGGTTTCCAGCTGGGCGTCCCGCTTGCCTACGAGATAAAGCGCGAGGCATTTGATGTGCTCCGGCCAGCCTCGGTGTTCTTTAATGGCTTCGAAGGACAGCAACCCGCCGCCATATTCAATCTCCTCGTCCACTAGTTCGTTGTAAACGGTGTCGCTTATCAACGGCTTCTTGTAGACGAAGTGAATGTAACGATACGCCCAAATCAGGTCGAGCTTGGGAGCTAGGACGTTTAGGTTCTTTACCTCCGCTACTTGCCCGGAGTGGTCTTCGATCTCGCTCACGTCCCGTGCGAGGACCCGCGCCGTCAGATACGGAGCGATCTTTTTCTTGCGGTGTGCTGCGATAATTAACTTTTCGTTAGTCGTAAGCCGCTTCCCCTTCCGGCTGATGCGGTCCACCGGTTTGTAGTTCAATACCCAGTCACGTTCATTGTCGCGGTAATAGTCAATGCGGCGGACGATAGCTTTGGGCTTGCGCTTGAACTCGGCAGCCAGGGCTCCGGGCGAGCCACCGGCCAAGTGGGCATCTAGCAAGGCGTCGTCCTCCTCCGGCGTCCAAACTTCGTTGGCGTGCTCGGTGCGGGGGATCTGGCTTTCAGGAATTAGACTTTTCATTGCTTAGGTGGAGATTCAGTGGAAAGGAAATGAGCTGGCAGTCCGCCGATGCAGCAAAGGAAAACCGGTCCGCCCGCGTTCAGCCGCGCCAAGTCCTCCGCATCCGGCTTCCAAGCCACAGCGACCATGTCTACTCCATCGCAAGGCCCGCCTCTCATTTGATAGAGGCACGCGGGGATGGAAGCGACTTGGGATTCGGTAAAGCCCGTAGGCGGGCCATATGTCGTATTGGCCTCCTTAAACCAACAGGGCTTCACGGGTCCCTCCTTACTTGTTGTGCGCAATGAATACAGCTACCGCTAGAAGGAGGACTGCCACGGACAATAGCGGCCATTGCGGCTTGAAGAACGAAAGGACCGCAAGCAACCCGGCCACCGCTGCTAGAATCGAACTTGGATTGTTCATGTTGGCAAGTTAACACCGGTTGGGACAGGCTGCAATTCACTCCTCCCTCCCGGGCGGTGGAGTAGGGAAAGTTTCCCACTCCGGCTTGCCTTCGTAAAGTCCAGACAACTTCCATAACGTCCCGTCGTTGCAGAGGGCCAGAATGAAATACTTGCCTGCCGGGTCGATATTGCAAGCAACTTGAATTACCTTTCGCACCGTAGCTGGCAGTTTGATGGATACTGGCAGATAGTCCTTACTCATAACGTCTCTTTCTGCGTGGCTCGCATTCCGCTTCTATTTGGGCCCACACCTCTCCGGCGAGCTTGCGGATTTTAGGCTCGAGCTTCTCCTGCTCAATGTGGGCAATGAGCTGGCCCCGGCTCCCTTTGAATTCCAGTTCCGGCGCGTGAAGCAGCTTGGTTGTCTTATTCCCCTTGGTGACCTCCTTCGCGGACCAGTGCTCCTCCCCGACCAAGTAATCCACGATGCTGCCCACGTCGTCGATCCCAAACCCATAGTAGATAGGAATCTCCACTTGCCGGTCCTTGCCTATCTTTCCCGTCACGCGGTTCTTCTTCACTTCCGCTAAGCACCGGGCGCCTATAGTGCGCGGCCGGCCGCGGACAGTCCGCTGGATCTTCTTGAATACGGAAGTCCAGATCTCCAGCTGCGCATAGAAGCGGAGGGCTTTGCCACCGCTCCGCGTCTTCTTCTCAAACCCGAAGCCCAGGTTGTCGCGCGTCTGCCCGATGATAATGAGGATGCTTTTGGAGGCACGCAAGTCCGCAAGGACCTGGCGAATGTTTTCGCTGTGATACTTGGCCTTGCCATCCCCGTAGGACCCGGCCGCCTCCTGTCCCTCCTCGTCCGCCTTGCGTTGCTTGCTCACCTTCTTGGCAGCGGCTTTGGAAGTCAGGGCGTCCTGGGAGTCGAGCACGTAGACAAAGGGCTTGTCCGCCCGTGCCAGCCTAGCCAGCGTGGTGTAGAAGCTTTCGATGGTGGTGGACTGTTCCAGCTTCATTCGGCGGGCTACCTCCTTGCCGAAGTAGTATTCAACATCCATCTTGGCTCCGCCTTCCACATCGTCGAAGATGAGTTGGTAGTTCTTGAAGGCAGGGTTCAAGCACGCTTCGGCAAAGCAAGTCAAGCTGGTCCACGTCTTGCCCGACATGCTATCCCCGACCAGGTAGTAGTAGCCTCCTTTCATGAAGGCGAAGTCGGGGTGGTCGGTGCAAGCAAGATTGAGGAGAGTGCTCCCACTGCTGAGAGCACTCTCCCGGTCTAGCAGGATCTTCGGCCGTTTGGCTGTCAGCATTTTGACCACGGCTTTAGTATCCATTGTTGGGTTGGGCTTGGGGTCCTATCGTTTGCGCTTGGGCTTGTCCTCGTCCTCTTCTTCCGCAGCGGGACGCTTGCGCTTGGGCTTGTCCTCCTCTTCCTCTTCCTCCGCGGGACGCCGCTTGGGCTTCTCCTCGTCGAACTTATCCCATTCATCGTCTTCGTCCGCGGCCGGCTTCTTCTTAGGCTTGTCCTCGTCCTCGTCCTCCACCGGGCGTTTCTTGCGCGGTGGTTCATCGTCCTCCACGGGACGCTTGCGCTTGGGTGGTTCATCTTCCTCCTCCGCAGCTGGCTTCTTCTTAGGCTTGTCCTCGTCGAACTTATCCCATTCATCGTCTTCGTCTGCCGGCTTCTTCTTCCTGGGTGGCTCGTCCTCGTCCTCTACCGGCCGCTTGCGCTTGGGAGTTTCGTCCTCCTCTTCCTCTTCCGCGTGGCGCTTCTTGCTGCGCGGTTCCTCTTCCTCCGCGTGGCGCCGCTTGGGTGCGTCCTCGTCTTCGTCCCGGCGGTGGCGCGGCTCGTCCTCGTCTTCTTCTTCATCAACGCCCAGGTAGAGCTTCTTCAGCTTTTCGTAGGACAGCTCAGTCAGCAACTCGTCGAGGCAGTGGGCTTGGTCTAGCATGTCGCTCTCGTAAGGCTCCCGCTTCTTGAAGTCAATCCGGCCCGCCCGGACGAAAGCGTGGCCGCTGTAGGAGTCGTCCTCCATGGAGACTTTGAGCGTGAAGCCGTCCTTCAGGTGGAAGAAGGCATCCCAGCGATCTTCCTCGTCGGAAGCCCGGATGGACTTGTCTAGCTCCTCCCCGAAAAGGTGATAGCTAATATCCCAAATCTGTATCCCCGCGTCTGGCTCCTTGCGGTTGATAAGGTTAAAGAGCTGGCGTTGCTTGGGCTCCAGTTCCTTGGCCAGCGCCTCGGCGTCGTCGTCGTCCTTGCGGGCGAGAACGGCTTTGCGCTCGCAGACGGGACACCGGCCGCCGCTCGTCTTGCGGGGACAGAGCACCATCTCCTCATTGGGTCCGATGTTGCGGTGGACGAAGAACGTTCGCTCGTAATACTTCATGCCTTCGTCCGCAAAGGGATTATGAAGCCCAGCTCGGAAGGGCATAATGTCCAGCAACACGATGCCGGCTTTGGGTTTGAAGAGCTTAACTCCACTGGGGAGTTTGAGATAGCCTGCCCGTGAGCCGCTCCCCGCTTTCTCCGCGCGTTCCCGGGCGGAAGCGTATCCTCCTCCGCGTTCTTCTCTTTGTGATCTACTCATTGGTTTCTGCCTTTTGTTTTTGTTTATTTGTTTCCCGTTGCTTGGCGCGGAAATAACCCGCCGTTCCAAACTTCACTATCATGTAAGACAAGACCGGGAGCACGAAGACCCCGAACATGCCTGCTAATATGAACTCTCCTAGAGTCATTAATCGTCGATGGGCCGCCGGGCCCGGCGTTGCATCTGCTGTTCTATAACCCGCTTCCCTTCCTCGCTGATCTTGGGCGCGGAAAAGTATCCCATGCCATGCAGCTCGACAAGCATTGTCAACGCCCGCTTCTTATGTTCCATCGCCCACACGAGGGCTTGGGCGATATCACTATTGTAATCCGCATCCTGCTGGGCTTGCTTGGCTTTGCGGAACTTGCCGGACGTGATCACCGCTGCATTGACCGCAGCCTCGGTGACCTTTTCAATTCCGAAGCCTACCGGGTCGCCGCGAACTTCTTTCGCCATGTCCGCTTCGATCACGGAGAGTAGGTTCTTCGCCTCCACCGCATCGCGCTTGGCCTCGGCAGCCTGGAAGGCGGCCCGAATGTATTGCGTAGGCAGGAGAATACACTCCCGGTCTAGGTTCTTGTCGTCGATTGCTACAACGGATTCTGCTTTTGATTTGTCCATGCCTATATATTCTCCTATGGGCCCCGGGCGATTACCTCTTCCCGCTCCCGCCAGTGAGCTTCGAAATCTCCCAAGCGCCGGTCCATCTGCGCTTCTGATTCTGGCCAAAGATGCGCGTCGTTGACTAGGGTAATATAAGTTCGGTGCCACCAAGTGCGGATACGAGGGTCTTCATGTTTGTAACCTAGTATCTCCGCCGCATGCATGAAGTGAAGCTGGAAGTGGTGGGGCATCTCGTCCACGTGGCGCAAGTATTCCTCCACTGCTTTGTCCATCGACACTTCCCAAGGGAAGTCTCCTTCGGGCAGGCAGCTGGGCCCGGTGAAACTGCCACCGCCTAACTCCCAGGGATTATTGTAGTCCCGGCGCTGGAAGGCACTGATCAAGAAACTCCGCCGCAGCCACCGGCAAAGGACTTTGGAGCAATGGTCCTTGCGGAGCCCGTCGGGCCCGCGCACGGCAGCAATCAGAACGCTCTGCTGCATGAAGGTGAGGTTGTGAACCCAGTCTTGGAGCACGGACCGGCGGACGTTGAATGGAACAGGGTCTTTCATTTAGCGTGGATCACCTCCCAGCAAGCGGCGGCCAGTCCCGCTTGCTTGCTGTCATAAAAGTTGCGGCTGAAGATGTCGATTACCATGTAAGCCCGGGCGCCTAGCTTGGGGTTGGGTGGCTTCCCTTCACCGCCGACCATGCACGCCCGCGCATACCCTAGGACGCAATAGCGGACGCCTTCCGCATCCTCGTCCTTGAGGCTCCGCAAGAGCTTGGCACAATCCACCCAGGCAGCCTGCCAGTTGGTCACGAGCAAGCGGGCCAAGTCGATCGCTACGTCCTTGTTGATTGTGGTTGTGCGGATGGCGGCGAGCTGCTTTTCCGAATCCTCCAAGCTAGCAATTTGGTCTAGGATGACCAGGGCTTTGCGGGCGGAGGAGTCGGAAGCTTCAATAATTTCATCCACCACCGAATCCTCCACGGTGAGTTCTGCTTTGGCGATAACCCGCTGAAGCACCTTGCGGAGCGCCTCGGTGCCGAGCCCAGAGAGCTTTACCTCCGAACAGCGGGTGTGGATTGTTTTGATAAGCTTCTGCGGGTCCGTGGTGCAGAGCACGAAGTAGGCGTGGGCGGGTGTATCCTCCAGGATCTTTAGGAAAGCGTTCTGGGCGTCGTTGGTGAGCTTGTGCGCCTCGTCGATAATCCACAGCCGCGTCTTGCCCGTAATAGGCGCCAGGTTCATACTGCGCCGCAGGTCCCGCACCATGTCGATCCCTTTGAAGTCAGCGCAATTGAGTTCCACGAAGTCGTTGTCTCCACATTCCAGATGCTGCTTGAGGATGCGGGCGATTGTCGTCTTGCCGACGCCACTGGGCCCGGTGAGAAGCACGGCATGCGGGACGGCGTTCCGCTCCATCATTTTGGAGATGGAGGCGACGGCTCCCTCCTGCCCCTCTACTACTTTGAGGGAGCGGGGTCGATACGTTTTATAAAGTTCGGTCATGAGTTGCCTTTCCTAAAGCCCGGACGAACCGTTCGGGGTCCGTCGTTGACTTGTCTGGTTGTTGAGGGTGGGTGAACCGCCCTTGTTTGAATTTGAATTCTTTCTTCTGGAACCAGTTCCCACCGAGAGGACAGATTTCATATTCGATTTCCGGCGGGACATTGAGCCAGCGCCAGTGTTGTGGAAGGGCTTCGAGAGTAACCTCCTCCACGATCTCCAAGTAGCTGCGAAGCTCGTCTACCGGCACGTCGCCCAGCAAGCTGTCGTGAATCTGCCCCACCACCTTGCTCTGCATCTTGTGCTTGGTGAGCGTGCGGTTAATCTGGATCAGCGACCAAAGTAGGCAGTGGAACGCGGAGCCCTGGATCGGATAGTTGGTGACAGCGTTGCGGGCGAAGGCGCCGGCCACGCGGAAGCCGGTCAGCAAGTCGAAGGAACCCTTCTCCAAGTAATCTTGATACCATTGCTTGCGCCACTGCCCGTAGACTTTGAATCTCCGGTTCCAGAAGTCGTCCTCCACTGCCTTCACATGCTTCTCGAATGAATGTGGCAGCGGCTTCTCCTCGGGATCGCAGGCGCCTAAGCGGTCTATGCCTTGCGCCTTTAAGTGCTCTCTCAGCGGCTTGCCGTCCGGGCCCTGCAACTTTCCCGCCCGCATCCACTCCCACAGCGAGCGGGCGCAAGAGACGTAGAAGTCGCCGTAAAACTGCGGGAATACGAACTTGTTTTTGGCGCCATAGCGTATGTCTTTATCCACTTGCTTGGGCTCGAGCATATAGAGCTGGGCCGCCATGTCGCGGTGCATGTCCTTGCCGGGCGTGGTGATGTAATCGATGAACACGGGATCGTGGTGATACGCGGCGGATAGGGCGACCTCGATGCCTTTGAAATCGTTCTCCACGAGCACGCAACCCGCCGAAGGAATGAACAAGCTGCGGATGATCTCTGCGATCTCTTTGTCGCGGACGGGATAGTTCTGGAAGTTGGGCGAGTCGCTGGAGGAGCGGTAAGTCCGGGCCAGGTGCAAGTTGTAAACGGGGTGGAGCCGGTCCTCCACAATTTCCCTTTCAATCCCTTTGATGAAGGTCCCTAGCGCCTTTACATACTTGGCCAGTTGGCAGAAAGTGAGGACGTCGGGATGGTTTATCTTCTGCAACGCCTCTTCGTCCGTGGACGGCTTCCCGCCTTCCGTCGTCTCACCCACCTTAAAACCCAGTTCGTCGTGGAGCACAATGGCCAGCTGGTCCCGGGAGCCTAAACTTGCCTTGGTCCCAAAGCGCCGGCGCCACACCTTCCACAGCTCGGAGGTTTCTAGTTCCTCCTTCAGTTTGCGTATCTTGTTCGTCAAGTCATCTTGAGTTGACGCTAGGCGCCCGGTGTCAATCCGGATGCCATTGGCTTCCACTTCCGCCAGCGCCACGATGCCGTCCTGAAGCAGCTCGTAGCCTTCTTTCCTAATTGGATCAATCCTCATAACACTTTCTTGGACGGAGCTCTCCAACAAGGCACTCTCCGATTCAGAACCTGCTGGGAAGATGGCACCCAACAACAATTCCTAGGTTCATAATCTCCATCATTATTCTTCCGTTCTATCGTCATTCCAGGTGGCCGCAGTCCCATGTCTTTCAAAAAGTTGGGGAAGGAGTTCTTCCAACGCTCGCAAACTGTGACACCTCTCCCTCCATAGTTTTTCCAATCTACAGCGTGTGGGTTGAAGCATCGTGTTTTTATTGCCTGCCAACAACTATACTCAGTCGTCTTCTTTCCATTCTTGCTTCTGTGCCCATGAATGTAATGACGAGCCCAAGCAGGAGTCGGGGAAGGGTCCAATGGAACTTCCGTGAATTTAGTCATCACAATATCCCATCTCCTTCCGTTGCTTTCGCGCCAGCCGCCACTCTAGCAGGGCGTCCATGCCGTTGTAGAGCAGGAGCGATTTGATATCGATTTCTCCAATACGGTTGTAGTGGCCGGACCCGCTGGAAAGGTAAGGCTCAATGTTCTCGTTGTAGACGGGAACGCCCAGCTTGACCAGCGACTGGAACTTGAGCGAGCAGATGCCCGGGCGGTTGTCGAGGCAGTGCGCGGCGAGCATTGTATCCCATCCCCAAAAGGTTACTCCGCACCCAAACTCCCGCCGCGTCCAACGCTCTTCGAACTTAAGGTTGGAGGCGATCTTGCGGGTGGTCGGGGACCGTAGGAACATGCCGGTGGCTACGATTGCCTTGCCCGTCCACGGGTATGCGATCGTCTGCTTCCCGTTGGAGATGGCACAGGAGACGATGCGGGCTTCCGGATACTCGGGCTTCAGGCAGTTCGTTTCGTAGTCCACGGCCACCCAGCCTCCGCGCTCGTTTATTGCCCGGATGGCTTCATATATCTCCTGCTCGTCATAAAGGATTTCGATGGCGCTTTTGTAGTCGCTTGCTTGGGGTGGGTCCTGTTCGATAGTAAAAGCCTGTTCCAAGTGTTCGGCAAATTGCCGATCCATAAGCGGATTCCGCATGCGGAGCAAGTAGCTGGGGTGATACGTCGGACAGAGCCAGTGGTTTTCCAGCGGGATGGGCCATCCCACCCACCGCTCCAAAGGGCCCGTATCGCGCCAGTAAGGGGCCAAGGCGCTCGCCAAAGCACTTCGCCCGAGGGTGAGGACCACCCGGGGCTGAAAGCGTTGTATAGCGTTAAGCAGGTTGGGCCGGCAGTATCCGATTTGCCTATCGTCCGGGGTGGCGTTGTGAGGCGGACGGCATATCAGGGCGTTCGTTGTCCAGGCATCTTCATCCAAGTCGATCTCCAGGGCTTCCAGCTGGGAGCGGAGGAACTGGCCCGCCTTGCCAATGAAGGGCCGTCCCTCCTCGTCCTCCGTCTGCCCGGGCGCCTCCCCGACGACAAGCACGCGGCTCCGGCCCTGGCCGTAGGGCTCCATCTTCGGGCTCTCGCAAGTCTTGAACAAGCCACAACTGCCGCACTTGGGCAGCAAGGAGCTAGGCTGGTCCCGCTGGACTACGCTGGATGGGTAGAAACCCTTCATCTTGGAGTCAACTCTTCTTCAGGCAACCATACTGTTTCCCGCTTGCTATTGTCCCAGTAGGCCACCCTGTATTGAATACCTAAGTAATCCAGAGTGATGGCATCGACTACTCCTGGCCTTTGGACTTCCCGAATCAACACCCTGTCCTTAAGGTCAAATTTGATGTGGATGTCTTTCTCTGGCATGCTAGTCCTCCTCGCGCTTGCGCTTCTTCTTAGGCGCTTCTTCGTCTGCCGGCTCCCCGTTGTTGGCCGCGTCGGCGGTGGGCGGGCCCAGGACGGTGATGTAAGACCAGTGGCCGCCGGAGACTTTGAGCTTCTCCGGGTTGATGATTGCGTCGGAGTATTCCTCGGAGATGTGCTTCAGCAAGTCGGGAGCAATTAGAAAGTCCAGCTGCGGGCCTTTGTAGGTGACGCTCTTGATCTCCTTATACCAGCCGGACAAGCCCTCGCCCGTAATGCGCAAGGCGCCCGTCTTAAGTGTGACAGCAACTAACGGATCGCCGGCTTTGTCGGACGCGAAGACAGAGGCGCGGTCCGCAGCTTCGGCCAGTCCCTTGGGAATGACGATCGGGTGCCCTTCCACTTTCAAAGCGCCATCGAAGGAGGGAAAGTCCTCGGTGTAGACCCGGCAGGAAAAGATCAGCCCGCTTTCGTTTCGGAAATGAATCCACGACTTGGTGCGGGCCACCTCGCTCATTCCCAGCAGGAGTATTTGGGACATGGAGGCACCCCGGACGAGCACGGGATTCTTAAGCCCGCTCTTGAGGTTGCAACGCATGAGCTGGTGATTGTCGCAAGCCTCTATGTATTCCGGGTGAAGGTGAATGCACGTTAGCAGGAACTTCGACTCGTCGGTGCTGACGCAATGCTGGACGAGGCGGACCGCATCTAGAAACTTCTCCGGCAGCGGGTGCCACTTGTCCGGCGTTTCTACGCGGTCGATGGGCAGGAAGATTTCTGCGTCCCGAGTGACGCCAAAGGCTTTCTTGCTTCCGCGAAACTCCAACTCACCCTTCTCGTTCTCCTCCACCGTCAGCTCTTTATCCTCCAACTTGCCCAGGATGTCGAGCAAGCTTTGGGCTTGGACGGCTCCGGTGAGGGATACTTCGATGGGCTTGCGGCAGGCCACCTCGTCGTTGAAGGTCATGACTGTCTTGTTGCCAAAAGCAAAGCAGGAACTTTGCTCGATGAACTCGCGCGGGGACAGACCCGCCCTCACCATCTCCAAGTCTCGGAGGAATTGTTCGCGGTTGATTTTCATTGGTTGTTAATGAGTAACTAAACGGAAGAACATTTGGCTGGCTGCCGACACGGGGATGACCGGAGTGGCGTCGGGATTGCGGAGGATGCATATCGGCACCCACTGCGGGTTCTCTAGGCTGAGGGTGTATTGCAGCTCGTATTCCGCAGCGGGTTCCAGATTGTAGACGAGAGCGTGCGGGCCGGCGAGGGCGGGGTAAGGGTCCCGGGGAGGCTCCTGGGAGTCCGCTGGTTCTAGAGGAGGCGGCGGAGGAATTAACTGCGAACACTTCCACAGGCAGTAAAGAATGATGCCGACTACGACCACAATCGTAATCATCACAATCCACGTGGCGATTCCCTGGAAGAACTGCGGAGCGGGAGGATCGGTTTCCAGAACCCGCCGCACCTGCTCCTGGACATCGGGCGGAATGTTGTTGGGGATGATCATATCCTGCCCAGCTTCGGGGACGGCCACCCGCACGGTAATGACTTGGACTTGCTGGCCTGGACCCTCGCCGGCGGAGCCGGACACGGGCAGGAGCGCAATAACAACGGACAACAGGATGGAGATGTATGTTTTCATTTCTTGCATAGAGCAGTCGCGGCCATGATGAAGGTGGCTAGTTGTAATGCGTTAAAGACGAATTCGCCCGTGCGGTAGTCGTAAACACCCTTGTTCATCGCTAAGAGGTTTGCAATTACGACAGCCGCGTAGGCGAGGGTGCAATAGAGCACGTTCACTGCGGTTGCTTTGTTTCCGTTCATTTCTTTTTCTTTCGTTGCGCTAGATGTGCTTTGAGCCGGTCCCGTGTTCGGTTCTCGTCGATCGTGTAAAACGTCAGCATGATGTGCGGCTTGCGCTCGGGCACCAAAGCCTCGGGCACGTCCGCCGTTCCGCCGCCGCCGCTAAAGTATATTCTCATCGTTTCTCCATCAGTAATTTGAACCGCCGCTGTGGCCGTTTGTCTTTGGCCTCCGGCCGCATTTCGTAAAACGACATCATGACATTCGGACGCCGTTCCATGCATTCCACTAAAATATATTCTCATAAACCAAAGCCTCGATGGTATTGAACAGACCCCTCCTGGATTAACTTCCGGTTGAGCGGGACGGGCCAAGGAGGCATGGACTCCTCCAAGTTCTTGAAGTAGTGGAGGTTCACAATGGCCCGCGCCTGGAAGGACGAGCTGACACCCTCCTCCACAATCTCCTCCTTCTCAAAGGCACCCATCGGAATCTTCAAGTGGGCGAGCCAGCGGTCCGTTTGCTCCTTCACGAATTTGGTTGTGTTATCGTAGTGGTTGTCACGCTGCTGGCGCGGGCTCTTGCCCTTGTTCCGAATCGAGCGGTGCATGCGCGGCGTGGGCTTGCGGCTCATGTTCAACTGCAAGGGCGGGAGGTCATATCGGAAACTGCCCTTGCTGAAGGGTGGCACTAGAATCCAGCCGTAAGCCGCATACTTAATCCAACTGGTTGAGTCTACACTCCACCACGGCCAGCGAATCATGTATTCCCAGGACGTCACAGCAAAGCCGTGGACTTTCACCAACGGCAAGTAGTTATTGGACTTGGGACAGACGTCCGCAAACGACTCGTCCACCCACTTGATGAAAGGACGGACGCCGCCCGCCAACCCGCCAAATCCAATCAGGGGATACTTCTTCGGCTCCTCTAGATATCGGTGGAGGTAGCGGGCCGCCGTGCCACCGTGGACGATGGGCATCGGGTAGAGCCCGTGCTCCTCCTCAAAATACTTTTGAATATCCCAAGAGAGTTCTTCGTTTCGGATGGCGTCTACTGTAGCGAACGTGATATCCCGTCCCGCAAAGAGCTTCATGAACTTAGCGTAGATGTCGCAGTAGGCGCGGAACTCGGAGCCTTTCGACAGACTGTAATACGAGTAGTCGTCCCCGCGAGCCCTACGTGGTGGCGGGTCCAGTTTATCCTTCTTCAAAAATTCAGCGAATGCCTTTCCTTCCCTACGTTTCTTCAGGACGACGTCGAAGCCCTCCATCATCTCTTGGCCTTGGCTCTTAGCAACGTTGATGGCGTAGAGGGAGAACGCGCCGGAGTCCATAAAGATGGACTCGGAGCCCAGTAGCTTAGGAATTTCAGTGGCCATTGGAATGTCGGGCTAATTCAATCAGTTGGAAGAACTCCGCGCGGGCGGGCCCAATGTCCCGGAATACTCCGCGCATGGCGCTCGTGACCATCACCGACTTGTGCTTCTCGACTCCCCGGCACGCCATGCATAAGTGTTTCGCTTGGATGACTACAGCCACACCGCGCGGCTTTAGGTGCTCCTCCAGTGAGTGCGCAATGTCTTCAGTCATCCGCTCCTGGACTTGCAAGCGTCGGGCATAGCATTCCACCAAGCGGGCGAGCTTGGAGAGCCCGACTACTTTCGGCATGGACTTGGGGACGTTGTTTACATCTCCCTCCGCTGGCAAGTAGCCCACGTGGGCATAGCCGGAGAAGGGGAGCATGTGATGTTCGCACATGGAATAAAACTCGATCCAAGAACAGGCAATGACTTGGTCGTAGCGGTGAATCTCAAAACTCTTCTCGAGGATGTCGCCCGGGTCTTGGGAGTATCCCACGGTTAATTCCTTCCACGCTTTGAGAACCCGCTTAGGCGTGTCTTTAAGCCCGTCCCGGTTGGGGTCCTCCCCGATGTATTGCAGCAAGCGGACCACAATATCGTCCGCGGACGTGTCGTCCCCTTGTTCAGCCTGCTCCCAAGGAAAGACGATCCACTGCCCTTTGACCGCCGGCTTTTCGAGGTAGTCCGTCAGCGCCATAAAAGGAGTGTTGGGAAAGAGGGCTTTGTATTTCTCCCGCGTCCGCCCGCTGTCGACAATGTCGTCGACGATAAGCGTTGCCTCTTCCGGAGTTTCTACGAGGCAGTTGGGCTCCACGAGGTAGGCCACCGGGACCCCGCCGCGTGGGACGCCGTAAAGCCGCAAGCGTTCGTTCAGTGGAGGTTGGTGATTGGTGAAGTAATCCATCCGCAGCCTGTGAGCAGCCTGCTGGCATTCCATCTGAGTCAATATTCGCTTTTCCATTTTAGAAGCCTTTCTTGAAGTCGCCGCCTAGCGGGACCAGCGGGCGGGTCCGTCTGTCCAGCATATCTACATGATAACACTTGTGAAGCTGCCACCCGGCGCGGAACCGGCCCCGCCCGTCCTTCACTGCATAGGAGATAGCTTCCAGAACGTCCGGGTCCTTGTGCTTGCTCCATTCGGGGTGGAGCCAAATGGGTTTGGTAGTGAACTCGTCGACCCCGCAGCGGGTGAGCATATCGTTATACTCATCGATGTCTGCTCCATCCTCGACAATCACCTTGAATTCGTCCGCTGCCTCCACGCTTCCCGGCAAACAAGGTTTCCACCGCTTGGGCGAGAGTGTGATCCAATCGAAGTCTCCGAAGATAGGAAAGCCACCGCTGGTTTCCAAGTGGACCCGCAGCTGGCGCCCGTGCAACGCATACACCAGCGGAGCCAAGTCATGTATCGCTGGCTCCCCTCCGGTGATAACCACTATCTGGCACTCGGTCGGCAGTTGCCGAACAATTTCGTTTGGGGTCATCCGTTTCACGTCCTTGGGTATCCAGTCCGGATGCCAGGTCCCCGCGGAGTCGCACCAGGGACAATGAACCGGACAGCCGAACGTTCTGACAAAGAACGCCGGCTTTCCCATGTGGACCCCTTCTCCTTGGAAGGTATCAAACATCTCATGAATGGGATACGTGGCGCTCATGGCACATAGAGGCAGGCGGACGTGCAAGTCTCCTCAATGGAAATGCCTTTCAGGTCCGGAATGATGCGCTCGAGGTAATCGTAAATCCAACGGGCTATCTCCTCGCTGGTGGGATTCTCCAGCCCAAGCGTATCGTTCAAATAGTGGTGATCAAGATAGTTCTCGAGCAACGGGCGGACGGCTTTGCTGAGGTCCCCGAAGTCCACCAGCATCCCTTGCTTGGGCCCGCTGCGAACTAAGTCAGTCCGCTGGACAGCCACCTTCATCTTCCAGCTGTGACCGTGGAGCCGCTGGCACTTCCCGTCATGATGCGGGAGCCGGTGGGCTGCTTCGAACGTGAATTCTTTTGTGAGCGTGAACATAGTTACTCTTTGATGCGGTAGATGATTTGGTTTCGCTTCTCCACTTTGCCGTCCGCTACGATGCTGCGGAGGTGGCGCCGGGCTTGCTGCAAACCGATCCCCGCCTCCTTGGCAATCTTCTTGTCGGTCTTCCAAGCTACAGAAAGGACCGCGTTCACGGAAGCCTTCATGGTCCCGTGCGGAGCGCCGTCCTTATCCCGCGTGGGTTTGGGGAGGGGCTCGCTCTCCTTCACCCGCGGCTTCCGGGGAGCCGGCTGGCCGTCCTCGCGGAGAAACTCTACGACCGGGTCCTCGCAGAGCTCATCATAAACTGGCATGAAGGCGTCAGGAACGTTCTTCTCTTCAATCCGCGTAGGGACCTGGGCCAAGCGGCCGATAAGTTTGGCGTCGTCCCACTCGTCCGCTTTGGGAAAGCCAATGGCGGCGAAGAACGCAACTGCTCTTGTTCGTGTCATTTTCATAGGTTCGTATTTATTATCTGCTAGAAGGAGGAGATGATGCAAGGACAAGCTACGGCCAAGTTGCCCGCCGTCCACACGACCTTGGATTCAGGCCACCCGCCGCCGCGCAAGACGACCCAGTTCAAGCGGTAGACTCCTAGCTCTTTTTCCGACGGCTGTCCGTCGTCGGACTTTTCCGATTGGTTGATTCCGATCATGCCAGTCACGTGGGCGTTCTTGCGCTTGTCTTCGGAGAAGTCCTTCTTGCGTATGATCCAAGAATTGTAGGCGGTGGCTGCCGTTTGGGTCGCCGTAACGACGAGGCAATGATACGTTAGCGCAATGCGCCGCATGGTCATCCACGAAGCGTTCATTTGGTGCCGCACGTCCTGGCGCTTGGTGTGCTCCTCCACGCCCAGCAAGTCCGCATAATCTATAACGACCACGTCTGGGACCCACTGCTCTTGCTTGGTGAGTCGGAGGATGTCTTGCTCGATTCCGCTGGCGGAGACTTCCAGGCCGCCGGCAATCCGCAGCCGGAGCCGCATGGAACTGCTCGCCGTATCCTCCTTGAACTTCTCGATGCCTTCCCAAACTCCGCGGGCGGAGATGCCCTCCCGCTCCATCGTTCGGAAACGGATGTTCGCTTCTCCCTTGGCGGGAGCCATCGAGATGGGCCGCTTCACTGAGCTTGTTTTCCAGGGGCGGAGAAGCAAGCGGCCATAGAGGCGGCGGTGGACTTGCTCCTCCGACATATCGCCCAGCACATAGTAAAGAACCCGGCGCCGCTGCTTCAGCCCAATGTAGACGACTTCTTGCAGCCAGTAGGACTTGCCTACCTTGTCCCGCCCGCAGAAGGAGATAAAGCCCGTGCGTTCGAAATGCGGGGACAGGAAATCACCCAGGGCCCCTTTGAACTGGATGATTGTTTGATCTTCCCGGTGGCTAAAAGTTTTCTTGATTGCCTCCTTGGAGAACGGGTCCTTCCAGGCGCCCGAGGAGAAGTCCACCGGCGGGGTGGCAAGTGCTTCCCGTGCCTCCTTCACGTCCCCGCGTTCCAGGGAGGATTCGAGCGCATCGCGTATTCGCTCCAGCCGGACCCGTTCAAAGTAGTGGGACGCCAAGTCAATGACATACGCTTCATTGAGGGCAGGCGCCGCTTCGTAGTGGTCGCTAAGGGTCCCGAGATACTTCTCAATCAAGTCCGCCACCGCCGGGTCCGGCGCATGCTGGGCCCACTTTAGGAATAGCTGCTGAATGTGCTTGCCCGGCGCCTTCTGATATTTGGCATGGTAGTGGAAGCACCACTTGGCAATTTCATTGCTCCAGCGGTTAGGGAACGGGTCGTCCACGGAACCGAGGGCGAGCGCCACGGCACCCAGGACCCCGTCGTGGGTGATCAAGGCCGCTAGGACGGTTTGCTCCTCCCGCGATTTGAATTTCTTGATCTCCATGTTAATAGTATTGGACTAGGCGCTGGCGTTCCACATCGGCTTTGTCCTGTGCGTCCCGTTCCTCCTGTTCCGAGGTGGAGCCCACACCGTCACGGGCCGCAGCCTCTTTGATCTGTCTGTATTTCTCCGCGAAGCTCATAAAGGACCCGCACTTGGGGACATACTTTTCACCGTGGTGCTCGAAATACCAGTCCATCACTTCTTTAATGGAGGAGGGACTGTAGACGTTTAACAGGGTGGCGCAAGCTTGCAGCCAGGTGGAGTGATTTATTTTGATATCGTATTCCTTGCCCGTGCGTCTATCTACGCCCTTGTGGAGCTTGTGGCGCTTGATGAACCTCTCGAAGTGGGTGCAAAGCGTGCCCGCTTTAGTGGAGGGGAAGTTGCCATCTGAAAAAACTAAATCACACCTGGCCGCGCCAGCGGCGCCGCCAGTTTCCCTTACTTCCCTATTCCTCGGCTGTTTTGGGCCGTTGTTTTTGGCCCTTTCGGTCCGTGTGGTCGTTGATGAACGCTGCCGTATGGCCATTGGTGTGCCATCGTAGTTGTCCCCCGCCCAGGTCACTTGGAGGATACGGCGGAGCCGATGCCCGTCCTTCAGCTGGAAGGAACGGACAAGGCCAAGCTCCAGGAGCACGGGGAGCCGGCGCTGGACGTGGCGGGCGGTGCGTCCCCACCTTCGTGCTATCCATTCGGAACTCGCCCAACACCCTTGCTTCTTGGGGTCCTGCATCATGTTAATGATCCCGAGGAGAACTAAGTCCTCGCCGGTGAGGGTGTGCTCCTCGATTACGAGCCGGATGATAGAGACAGGGAAATACCACCCGCGTGCATACCCATCTTTGTGGACCACTTCATCATCCGCGTAGGCTTCCATCACTTGTGCCCTCGTGTTCTCGGCCGCCAGCTTGTCGAAGTATTTTTCTTCTGCTGCTATGCTGCCCGGACTTCTATGAATAATGAATCCCATAAGTTGCTAAGCAAAACACCGCCGGACCCTGCGGGAAGTAGCAAAGTTATCGGGATGGCCCCTAGAACATCTTCCACGCCCGGTCCGGCGGTAAATTCCTTAGGCCATTCGATTCACTTAACTTTGCTTACACATATACTCACGGGACCCGCGGACGAGATGCAAGCAAAAAAAAGCCCTGGGGTTTGAGCCCAGGGCGTTGGTAGGGTTGGAGCGGAGCTTACTCGCCCGCGTCTACCACTTCTTCGTCGGCGTCGGTTGTGGAGGGCTCGTCCGTCGGGACAGACTTCGCAGCCGGCTTCTTCCCGTTCTTCTTGGCGGCCGGCTTGGCAGCGGCGCCTTTGCCACCCTTCGCCGCGGCGCCTTTGCCACCCTTCGCCGCGGCGCCTTTGCCACCCTTCTTCGCGGGTTTGGCAGCGGGTTCCGCTTTCTCCGGAGCCTTGGCGCTGGAGACGAGCTGTTTGATCTGTGCGGCCGTCAAGTCTGCGGGCGGGCCACCCTTGCCACGCCGGCCAGCGTTGACCTGAATGCTCACAGTGATGTCGGAGGTTTCCACGTCCTGGGCCTTCATGATCTCCCGCGCGTGGGCAGTGGCTACACCCTCTTTGCCGAGGCGGCGGAGCACGCTGGTCACAGAGTGCCCGAAGATTCCACCCAGGAGGCCGGTGTGGGTGGTTTCAGTTTTCTTGCTGTCCGTTTTGGTCGATGTTGCTTTGTCTTTCATGTTTTGTTCTTCCGTTGTTGCTTTGTTTTTGTTTGTGTTCACTAAACTCTTGTCATGCCGGAGCACCATGTCAGGCTCCAGGCGCGAAGTAATGTTTATCGTCTCCGCCGTGCCGGCGAACGTCCGGGTGACGTCGTGTATGCGGTCCCGCACCGTCCGCATCTTGCGGGAGAGGCAGCGGCACCGGGCCCGGCAGTCGTTCACCATCTCTACCACCCACTCCGCGCCGCCGCTTGCGATCACATCTCCGACTCTAAGGTAAACCAAATTCATAACGTTTATATCTATTTATATGTTCAGTCTGTCCAATCTATTCTTGCACTATTTTCTTCAGTCTCATCAAAGCATATCTCAGGCCCGATTACAGCGGGAGGCACATTAGGCGGATGAAGCGCCACACGGCGTTCAGCCCGTGGACGGCTTTTGTCGCCTAGCCCGTGGGGCGGGACAACGAAGCAGGAGCACGAGGTCCGGGCGCGGCGGCGAGCGTAGGCGCTCCCCTCACGGTAGCACTTGCACAAGGTTACGAGCAGCGGGAGATCGAAGCTACTACGTGGTTTGATGGAATAGGTTTTCCACGTCCAGGTGATGCCAATGACGGCTTCCGTTGTCGTCTTGATGGTGAACTCAAGCTTGTTTGCTTTAAGTGTCTCTTCGAACCGGTATTCAAAATCGCGTAATCGCATGATGACTTGATAGCAGGATGTTGGCCCAGCGGAATCGGGATGATCTGTTGAACTATAGTATATGGGTCTAGCGGACCCGCCCGGGCCGACGGTCCAGTGATGGTCTAGTCTGTCCTGGACAGATATTCAAAGATGGACAGACCCACCCGGGTGTTAAGCTTGTATCGAGCGGGCCTGGGTTCTGCTGATAATATTTTATGAACGCAAACAAGCAAACCGTGTGGGAAAGAATGAGCCCGAAGCAGCAAGCAATCGCCCGTGCTAAAGACCGGATGGACGCTTCCAACCGAGCGGCCCGCAATTACTTTCGGAACCTGATCCGCTACGGCAGTCGGTCCACCAAGTAACAATATGAATAAGCAAATCATCGCAGCATTCGCCGAAGAGGCACGGGACTGGCGCCGGACCGCCAAGCGCAATGAAGCCGCTGGCAACATCACCGGCGCGGAGTATGCCTTCGCTGCGGCTCTTACTATCGAGGCAGCGACCATCAAAGTTGCTGAGCAGTTTCTTAAGGGCTTTGACGTGGTCCGTTTTCGCCAGTCCTGCGACCCTACCCAACCGAACTACTGGGTCTAACATCTGCTATCAATACGCATATGAGAACAAGAGTAACTGTAAGCAAGATCACATTCACCGGAATTGCCAACGAGTCCCAGCTGGAGCAAGTGCTCACGCCCGCCGAAGAATCGGGATGCCAAGTGGACCAGCAGGACGCCCACACCAAAGTGATCGTCACGGGGACGCCGGAGCAAATCGCCAAGTATATCGAACTCTACAACGCATAACATTCAAACAGACAACAATATGAGCAATAACAAAGTCAGCGACGAAGTCCTCGAGAAGATCCGCAAGTGCCTCAACCTCGCCCACGGGCGCGGAGCGACCCAGGGCGAAATGGAAGCCGCAATGGGCAAGGCCAAAGAAATCGCAATGCGCTACCACTTGGAGATTGCGGACATCTCCCTGGAGGACAAGAGCGGGAAGAATAAGAGCACCATCACCACGGACAAGGGCTCCGTCAAGATCCGGTCCAAACATTTCCGCCCGTATCACCGGTATGTTTGCGCCACCCTGATGGAAGTGTTCGGAATTCGCATCATCATCATCACTTCTTATCGCAGCTACATATTTATCGGTGAGACGTTCGACGTGGCGGTTTGCTGCGCCTTGTTTGGGTGGCTGGAAGAAGCTTTCTGGGATTGCTACTGGCAGATCCGGAAGTCCTACGGCGAGACGGACTATGTGGCAGGCACGGCGAACGGAGCTTACCTGGGATTCTATAACGGGCTCCTGGCTGCAAACAAGCGGGCGGAAGCCGCACTCTCCTCCGCGGAGAAGCAGTCCTGGGCCCTCGTCGTCGTGGACAAGAACGCCCTCGTGGAGCAACGGATGAAGGAAGAATATCCGATGTTGGGCAAAGCTCGCAGGTCGTCCATACGCTCGATGGATAGTGGCGCCTATCACACGGGATACGCCAAGGGCAAGACGGTGAACCTCCGCCAAGTCAACGGCGGGTCCAGCTCTACGTCCATCGGCAGCTAAAAACAAATTTGCAATCTGGGCTGGACCCACCCGGCCCAGGTTGCTAACCTTCGTTATGAATCTTAGAAAGAAGAAACCGCGGGCGGACGCGATGCTGGCGCAAGTGCAGGACTTGATCTACAAGCTGGCGTGGGACGCTGCCACGCAATACAACTGGCCCTTCGACGAGTGCTTGCGGGAAGCTTACTGGCAGTTCATGAAGGCGTGGCAGTATTACGATCCCGCAAAGGGAGTTAAGTTCTCAACGTTCTACACTATGATCTTTAAGTGGCAGATCAAGAGCCGCATTAAAGAGCTGGGCAAGCGCCACGCCCGGCTCCCGCAGATTGAATTTCAGGAGAACTTGCGCGGTGTGCTAAAGCTCAAGGCGCCCGCGGCCCGCAGTCCGTGCTTGGACGCGGCGGGCGACTTGTCGGCGGACGCCCGGGAGATCGTCCAGCTGCTCGTGGAGACTCCCGAGGAACTGCTCGAGGGCGTGCTCCACCCGCATTGGTTGCTCAACCGGGTTCGGCGGTTTTTGATCAACCACAAGGGATACAGCGGGCAGCGGTTTCGGGAAGCTACGGAGGAGATAGGCGCGGCGTTCCGCGAGGTGTGGGCTGATAATACAGTATGACAAAGCTGAAACCCTTCCAGCTGGAAGGCGCCCGCGCCATCTACGACTTTGGCGGCCGAGCTCTTTTGGCGGACGAGATGGGTCTAGGCAAAACTATTCAAGCCCTGTTCTGGGTGCACAAGATCCGCCGGCGCCGGCCCGTCGTGATTGTGACGCCCGCGGGACTGATGTGGATTTGGCATGCGGAGGCAGCTCTCCACTTTGGCATGCGGGTGGAAGTGCTGGAGGGGATGATGCCGACTCGCCAGCGGACGCTTCCCGGGCCCATTGTCATCGTCAGCTACGACACCCTTCCTAGCTGGCTGCCGGTGCTGACCGCCGCCCGCCCGCAATGCGTTATCTTCGACGAAGTCCACTACTGCAAGGAGAAGTCTACCCTCCGCAGCAAAGCCGCGCTGAAGCTCGTCCGGGGAGCCGCCTCGGTGCTGGGCTTGTCCGGGACCCCGCTCACCAATCGCCCGATAGAGCTGTGGAACGTCCTGCGGCTTATCCGCCCCGACATCTTCCCCGACTGGACCGTGTATGCTTGGCGCTACTGCAAGCCGCGCAAGACCCCGTGGGGCTGGAAGTATGACGGCGCGGAGCACCTAGGCGAGCTTCACCGCATCCTGCGGGAGGAATGTATGATCCGCCGGCTCAAGTCCAAAGTGATGACTGAGCTGCCCAACAAGCGGCGGCGGGTGGTCGTGATGAAGCTAGCTCCGGAAGGGCTGGCGGAGTATCGAAAAGCCCAAGACCACTTCCGGGAGTGGCTTCACAATCAAAGCCCGCTAAGGGCCCGCCGGGCTCGAAAGAGCATGGCTTTAGTAAAGGTGGGCTACTTGCTCCGCCTGGTCGCCCGCTTGAAGCTGGAGCTTATGGTCCGCTGGATCACCCGCTTTCGCGCCGTGCACCCGGGCGGGAAGCTGGTCGCACTCACGATGAACACTTTCGTGATCGACTATTTGGTGAAACGCTTTCCTACGGCGGTCATTGTCGATGGCCGCATCCGGGGACGCAAGCGGACCGAGGCTGTGCGGCGCTTCCAAAGCCACCGCTCCACCTGGCTCTTGGTAGGCAACTGGCGGGCCGCGGGCGTTGGCAACACGATGACCGCGGCCCAGGACATTGCGGCGCTGGACTATCCCTGGACCCCGGGCGACTTATTACAAGGCGAAGACCGCATCCACCGCATTGGGCAGAAGCTGGAAGTGACCGCTCATTATTTGACGGCCCGGGACACGGTGGAGGAGAAGCTGGTCAGCATGCTCCAGCGGAAAGCCGAGGTCCTGGGCTCCGTCTTAGATGGCGGAGAAGCGTTCGATCCGCTAAATATATATGATGAGTTAATGAAACCAGAGAACTATTTATGATAAGACCCCGAAGCAGAATATCCCCGCTGCCGGCCGATCCTGGGAAACCGCGGCACAAAAAGACCCTGTTCGTGCAAGGCATCCCGGAGGATACCCACTCCGCTTTCAAGTCCGCTTGTGCGCGGCGGGGAGAGACGATGCGGGACGTTGTGATCAAGCTGGTGCGGGAGTTCGCCCAAAAGCATGTCGCATGACGCTGCTCGAAGTGCTCAAAGAGGCCCGCTTGGCGTATGTGGAGGAGGGACAACATCACCACGCCCGCCCGGGCTGGGTCCAGCTGCGCGACTGCCCGTGGTGCCATTCCCAGTCTTATCATTTAGGCATTAACTTGCGCTCGCGGGCATGCGCTTGCTGGCGCTGTGGAGCCCAGTCCAGCTACGCTACACTACTCAAGCTTGGTGTCGACCCCGCTCTCGTGCGCCAAGCCCTCGCTGGGCGCCAATGGAGCCGTCCGGACGTAATAACGCTGACAAAGCTTAAAGAGCCGCGGGGTCGGGGCCCGCTATCGCCCGCCCACATCCGTTACTTGCGAGGGCGGAAGCTGGACCCGGAGGAGATCGCCCGGGTGTGGAACGTGCAAGGCATCGGACCCGACGGCGGACGCTTGGGCTGGCGCCTCTACATTCCGGTTCAAGCCAAAGGGCAACGCGCTAGCTGGACGACCCGCGCCATCGGCAACTCCGCCCAACGCTACTTGTCAGCCTCCCCGGAGGAGGACGGCGGAACTAATATCAAGAATTTGGTTTACGGGTTGGACGAGTGCCATCTCTCCGCCGTCGTGGTGGAGGGGCCCGTGGACGCTTGGAAGGTAGGGCCCGGAGCCACCGCCCTCTTTGGAACCGCGTTCACACCCGCGCAAGTGGAACAGTTGGCCGCTATTCCCTATCGCTTCATCTGTTTTGATAATGAGCCGCAAGCCCAGCGGAAAGCTCTCGAACTGGCCCGCACGCTCGCCTTGTTCCCGGGCGAAACCAGCAACATCGTCTTAGACGCAAAGGACCCCGGGGAAGCGTCCTCCAAAGAGATTCACCTGCTGCGCCAAACCGCCCGCCTTTAATGGGGGTGGACTTGTTCGAATTCATCTCTTAGCTTTATGGCGTGAAAAAGTTCAATTTACGTTTCCTATTGGATTGGTATGACGCCTGGCTCCGCGAGTCCGAATCCAGCAAGGTGGCCGCGGCCTTAGAAATCAGCAATCAAGTTCTCCACAAGCGCCTGGCCGCCCATCCGGAATTGCAGGAGGCCAAAGCCCTGGCGGACGAGCGGCGGGGCAAGCAAGACACGTTTATCGGGTATGTGTATCAGCAACTATCGCCCAAGTCGAAAGCTCTCTGGGATCAACTCTCCTTTTGGAATGACTCCGAACATGCCTACGAAAAGATAGAAAGCATCCTTAAAGGTCAAACGAAGGAACTGCGGCAAGAGTTGTGGATTCACGCTCTTTGCACGAGCAATTTTAACCTCTCTACCGCGTGCCGCCTTGTAGGCGTTACCCGCAACGTATTGGAGGATTGGCGCAAAGACTTAGCCTTCCGCCAAATGATTGAGGAAATCCAGTGGCACAAAAAGAACTTCTTCGAGCACGCCCTTATGGACTTGGTGGACCAGCGCCACCCGGGAGCCGTGCTCTTTGTAAACCGCACCGTTAATGCGGACCGCGGGTATGGGGAGAAGCTAGAGGTGGAGCATAGCGGCAGCGTCGGCACGGGCTTTAGCCTGGAGGACCTGGACTTGCCACTCAACACCCGCCTGGAAATCCTCGCCGCCATCCGCAAGCGCAAGGAACAGGAGCCTATCGACGTGGACGCTGTGCCGGCGGACCGCATGCTTTCAATCAGCGGGAATGGGAGAACATAACAGTATGAGCAAAACAGTCGTTCTATTGTCCGGCGGGATGGATTCAACCGTCCTCGCCTACTATCTTAAAAGCCGGGGAGATGAGCTCCGCGCTATCTCCTTCGATTACGGCCAGCGCCACGCCCGGGAATTAGCATGCGCCCGGGATCAAGCGAGCTTGTTGGGGATACCTTATTGTCGGGTGGACTTGCACTCGCTCGCCCGGGTCCTGCCGGGCAGCTCGCAAACAGACCGGTCCATCGAAGTGCCTACGGGCCATTACACCCAGGAGAACATGAAGGCGACCGTTGTCCCCAATCGCAATATGATTCTCCTCGCTGTGGCTATAGGGCACGCCATCGCCTACGGGTGCGACAGCGTTGCCTATGCTGCGCATGCAGGCGACCACGCTATTTATCCGGACTGCCGGCCCGTGTTTGCGGACGCTATGCAGGCGGCGGCGCTCTTATGCGACTACAAAATGATTGAGCTCGAACGTCCGTTCATTTTTAAGACCAAGGCGGACATCGTGACAATCGGGTGCAAGCTGGAGGTCAATTTCGAGCGCACCTGGTCTTGCTACGCGGGTGAGGATCGCCACTGCGGCCAGTGCGGGACGTGCGTGGAGCGTCGGGAAGCGTTCTTCTTGGCTGGCGTTCCGGACCCGACTGTGTATGCGGAACAGGCGCCCGCGCTGGAGGCTCTGATCGCGAAGGACTTCCACATTTAGGATGAAACAGAAACTTCACTACACAGCTTACGGTGTGCAGCTGACTAGGCGGACGTCTGGAGAGAGAGAGTTCTAGCCCTTGGCGGACCAGGCACAATCTATTCTCTCTATAGAAGACGATCTGATGCAGTGGCTTTTTCGCGCGATTTGAAACAACACATTTCAGGAACTTGTAAAGTGGTGACCGTTCACGGCACTGTGGAATGGGAGGAATGAAGCCGATTTCTTTGCGCCGGGCCTGGGTCCTGCTGATAGGGGTCGGAGGGGGCCCGTGACCCTATGCTACAAGGCACTGATCGAAGGAACCCACCCGCACGCCCACCAGCGTATCTGTAGCGCGAAGACAGGTCAGGAGAAGGCTTTGGCTGACGGCTGGTCCACCAACGTCCAGGACAACGTCGACCGCCAGGTCCGAACCCGTTGCGAGCAGCTGGAGCAGAGCATCGCCGCGGGTTGGGGAAAGCTGGAAGTTCTTCAATGGTCCATGTCCTTGAAGAATGCCCAGAAGGGTGCTCAAAAGTGGGCCGGGTTCCGTTATATCATCAACGTCGAAGTCCGACCCCTGTGATCGGCGCGACCCGGGACTAACCGGACCACTGCCCAGGGCAACGGTCCAAAGATGGACCAGCCCGGGAAGTGTAAAGCGGACGCCAAACTTGACACTTGCGTCCTATCAACGCAAGTCGTTGATCGGGACAGGGTAGGGCCGGGGCCAATCCGGAGTGTAAAGAAAAACTGTCAACGGGCTTGACCGTGGGCGTCCGGGCCCGTGTTGAATATCAACGGTTTGCGCCCGGGCCGTTGATCTGCTTATATTATCCCATGAACGAAACGAAGCTCGCCGCCCTCCTCAACGAAATCGACCGCATCATTGCGATGTCGTCCACCTCCAGTCAGTTGATGCTCCTCCGGATGCAGCGCCGGGAGCTCGCCGCCCTCTTGGGCCGTTGAACAACTTGGGCCAACATCCTGCTATCAATACTCATATGAAAAACGTCCGCAAGCTCAAATCCAAACTCACCACCGACTCCACTGGAACCCGGTCGACCCTGCCCGTCCGCACCCTCCGCTTTGTCGCCCTCGAGGACTTCCCGCGGAACCTCCGTGGGACCGTCCAGGATATCGTCGAAGCTCTCCACGATGTCGCCGAAGAGGGCTCGGTCGAGGACAGCTTCGTGGACGCCAACACCATCCAGGCCCTTTGTATCGACCCCGAGCTCGGGACGGAACACGGCGACCAGTCCAAAACTCTGGAAGTGATCGCCCTGCTCCGCGGGAACGATTGCAAGCTGTCCTTGCTCCCGCTGTGACTGGGCACGACACCGGCTTATCAATACCCATATGAAGATACTTGTCAGCTTGACCCACTCGTTCGAGAAGGAAATCGCTCGCCTGAACAAGAAGGCGTCCCGCGTCGGATTCTCTCCGTTGTCCTACACCAACCTCGGCCGGCGGACTGTCAAACAGACCCGCATCGTCATCGAGACGCTTGAGGGCGAGTCCCGGGAGCATTCCTCCGTGGTCCCCGTGGAAGTCACCGAATACGACCTCGTTCTCCCGGATGCGGAACAGTATCGCTGGGCCCGTGCCACTGCGATCATTGCCACACGGCCCGCAACCGGAACTTCACTTATATCATCCAGAACAAGGACGACGGACGGGAGATGCAGGTCGGGCGGAATTGCTTTGCGGACTATATCGGCCACGAGGGACTGCTCAAGCTCGAGTTTCTGGACCTCGTCTTCAGTATGTTCAATTTGGGCGAAGAAGAGATTTGGCCGGGTGACGAGCGCGGTTCCCGCACCCTCCCCGTAGTCAGCGTCCGCCGGGTCCTCGCAATCGCGGAGTATCTGTATCGGACCCACGGCTGGACTTACAATCAAAAAGACCCCTACACCGGGGAAGTGATTGCGGACGGCACCCACCGCCAAGCGGCGCGTTATGCAGCCGGCTCCATTCCTGGGGGCAAGCAGGACGTTTGGTTCGCTCCCGAGATCACAGCCGCAGCGGACGCCATCATCGAACGCTTGCAGAACTACGAGGCGCCCGCGGATGACGAGTTCGCTCAGGCGCTTGTGTATGCGGTGAACTTCGAGTTCCTCCCGGAGCGCAAGGCGAGCTTGATAGCTTATGCCGGCCAGTTCCTCCGCAACCTCGACCAGAAGGCAGCGTTCGAAGCCCGCAAGGCGACGATGAAGCACATTGGGACCGTAGGCGTGCGGGAAGTGTTCGAGCTGACGTGCAAGGGCGTGACCACCCGCGAGGGCGACTATGGGACGACTTACATCACCCGCTTTCGAGGACAAGGACGGCAACCAGGTCACTTGGTTCGCCAGTAAGTCCGTCGCGAGCGAGGGCGAGGCGATATCAGTCAAAGCCACTGTGAAGGAACACGGGACGTTCAACGGTGCTCCGCAAACAATCATCACCCGTGGCAAGCTAGTGGAGTAATCAACAACGGGCCCGGGAGTCCGGGCCCACAACTCTGATAATAACAATATACATATGAAGACGAAGAACGAGTTCAGAATCAAGGTCACAGTCCAGTATTATGGAAACTTCCGCGGGACCGACAACGGTCTCGGACGGGACTACAAGATCACCCGCATCGACGGAGCGCCGTCCGTGGAGGTAACGGCCACGATGGAGAAGCCGGCAGCGGACTATCGCAAGGCTTATGTGGGCGACATGATCAACGAGAAGCAAGCGCAAGAACTCGCCCAGCGGGTCCAGTTCACCACTCTCCCCAAGAAGGCTTAATATGCGAATCAAAATTACAATGGAGATGAGCGGGAATGAGTGCCTCGACCTGTTCCGCAAGATCCCAAAGACGGTAGCCCAGGGTCTGTTACTTGACTTGGTGGTTGTTAACGACGGGGTGGAGAATCTAAAGGCGAATAGCGAGTGTTCTTCGCGTCTGCCAAGCAACTGATCGAGCAGAAGAAGAGGTGATTATGAAGAGCGAAACCAAAGTGTTCAAGGTTGCTCGTGATTTGAGCAGCGTGCGGGACTACTACCGCAAGAACCACATCTTCCTCCAGGTCGTGGACGGTTATGTGATTGCCGGGCGCCACGGGATTGTGGCCCGCTTCACTAACGATGAGGATGCATGCAAGTGCCTCACAGAAGCGGGTTACACCCGGGACGTCACTGAAAACATTATCTTCCAGCCATGATCACTTTAACACCCGTTCAACGAAAGGCATTAGAGGGTCTTTGGTTCCTCTATGGGAACAACGGCCCGCAGCATACTTGGGGCAATCACAAATTCATCCAGGGTATCCTTGAGAGAGGTGAGGATGACCGTGAGTTCTTTAAGAAGCCTGCTAGGGTGGTCCCTGGATGGAAGGGAGTAACTCCAGAATGCGAAACCGCAGTCGACCTAATTTTGAAATCATGAAAACATTATTCATCGTCGGCGGAGTGGACGATAGCGTTGGGTATGGTGTGGTTCTTCTTCGTCGTGGTGCGCTTCTTGAAAGTATGAACGCACAAAAGTTCTCCATCGGGCAGCGGGTGCAATACACGGCGGCGGCCAAGGCAATGTGGCCGCGTCCTAATGCCTCGATCACCTGCCCGCACATTGCTACGGTGAAAGGCTTTGCACGGGATGGAGCCGTGAGAGTCCTTTTCGACGGGCACAAGACCGCCCAGACTTACCATCCCGATTTTCTGGAGGCAGTGCCCGAGCTGGATTATCAGATTTGACATGCTGTCCCAATTGGCGTTGCTTTTAGGAAACAATGCAGAAGCCTATTATATGTCCCAAGTGCCAGCGGCGGTTCAGCAACGCCGTCCGCTTTGCTGCGCATCTCCAAAAGCATTGGCGCCTCGAGGCGGGAGCCAAGCCGGCTCTGCCCCTTAACGCCCACAAGTCATGATCGCCGCACCCGTATTCCGTGAAACGGATCTAGTGACCTCCGTCGTAAAGGAATCCTTCTATCAATTCTTCTTGGAGTTCTGGCGGGAGGTCGTCCACGAGGAACTAGTCCCCAACTGGCACATCAAATATCTGTGCGACGAATTGCAGATCATGGCGGAGCGAGTCTTCGCCGGCCAGCCCAAGCTTTACGACCTGCTCGTCAACATTCCGCCCGGGAGCACCAAGTCCACCGTCGTGTCGCAGATGTTCCCCGCGTGGTGTTGGGCCCGGATGGGAAGTTCGAAGTTCTTGTGCGGGTCCTACGCCCAGCAAGTCGCCCTCAAGGATGCGGTGCGCATGCGCGATATCGTCCAGTCGGAACTCTATCAAGCTTGCTTTCCCCACATCCAGCTGCGGGAGGACGAAAACATGAAGGGGCTCTTCGTAAACACGGAGAAGGGCTTCCGCTTGTCCGTGGGTGTGGGCGGAGCGGCGACGGGTTACCACGGCCACTTTCTCCTCATCGACGATCCGCTGAATCCCGAGGAGTCTTACTCGGAGGCGGAGTTGAAGACGACGAACAGGTGGATGGAGACGACGCTGCCCTCGCGCAAGGTCGACAAGGGGATTTCTGTGATCATCCTCGTTCAGCAACGCTTGCACCAAAGCGACCCGTCCGGGGAGATGCTAGCGAAGACGCAAGGGGAGGGTATTAAGCATATCTGTCTGCCAGGGGAGATCACGAAGATGGTGCGTCCCTATGAGCTCCGGGATCGCTATGTGGATGGACTGTTAGACCCCGTTCGTATGTCACGGGCCGTTTTGCAAGCGCAAGAGAAGGAGCTGGGCGCCTACGGTTACGCCAGCCAAATTCTCCAGGACCCTGTTCCCTTGGGCGGAGGCATGTTCAAGACGGACTTGCTCAAACTCGAGGACGAGGTGCCTGCTAGAGACATCCGGCGCTGGGTCCGCAGCTGGGACAAAGCGGGCACGGAGGACGGCGGCGCTTGGTCGGTGGGTGTGTTGATGGGCATCGACAAAGCGGACGAGTATTGGATTGTCGATGTCGTGCGCGGGCAATGGGGATCGACGAAGCGGGAGTCCATGATTGCGCAAACGGCGGGACTGGACGGGGACGGGGTGACGGTAGTGCTGGAGATCGAAGGCGGGAGCGGAGGCAAGGAGTCGGGCGAACACACGGTGAAGAACCTAGCGGGCCACAAAGTCCTTTGCTTCCATCCTACGGGCGACAAGGAGAGCCGAGCTTATCCCTTCTCGTCCCAGGTGGGCTCCGGCAATGTCCACGTGCTTAAAAGGGACTGGACGCGCGACTATATAGAAGAGCTGCGATACTTTCCGGCGAGCAAATATAAAGACCAGGTGGACGCCAGCGGAGCCGCGTTCAACCGCCTGGCCCGGAAGAAGAAGAAAATGGGTGGATGGTAAAACAAAGATTATATGACATTAAAACTAAGTTCAGTATTCATTCTGTCCCTCGGGCTCGGATGCACGAGCCCAGCGCCTCAGCGGTCCATGCTAACAGCATCGACTAGTTCCTCACCGCAGCCATCGCCTTTCAGCGAGCTGCGGGTGCCCGCTGGCTTCCACAAGGTGTCGCTGCGGTGGAACAGCCGGCCGGGGTGGGAAACCAACGGCATCTCTTTCAACGTGCGGGAATTTCCTGACAACGACAACCGGCGGCCGTTTACCTCCTGCCATGTGCTTACCAACGTTCAAGCCTTGCAGGTGGAATTCTACGCTCACCCGGGCTTGTGGCGCGGAGTCACGTCTACGAACTACTTTACGGGCGAGGAGAGTGGTGTGGGCATTGCTCCCGTAGAACAAGTCGTCTTCGAGGAGGCAGTTAAGTAGTCCTCAGGGGAGCGGGTTGGGAGATAATAAGTATATGAAGCGATACTTGATTATTTACTTGGACAGTGATGGCACGTTCTGCGCCGAAGTGGTGATGGCGGACACTCTCCCCATTGCTCTAGGTGTGTTCCTCGACAGTGCATTCGCCTATGAGGAACTCTATTCTATCACTCGTGCCTCATGAAACGTCCTTCCCGATGCCCAGCCCTTGCGAGTTTCCGGCCCATTGTGGCAGCCTACTTTTATCGGCGGATAGGACGCGGGCCCGAAACCCGCAAGCGGTGGCGGCACATCTGGCGCCAAGTAAAGCGGCGGTTGGATATCTACTATTCGGAATGGGAGAGCCGCACGGGTCCGCAGATCCACAAATAATAATATATGAAGTATGTGATGTTCACAAACAAGCAGGGCTACTCACTTCCCATATTCGGGCCCGACATGGCAAACCACTGCGACTTGCAGGGGATGGGGAAGAACTGGGTGCCGACCTCAGCCGGTCACTTCAGTATTACCTCCCAACATACTTCCGGGCGGAGCACCTCGCTGGGCCTGTCCCCGCACAAGCAGGACGCCAATATCTGTATCCTCGTGCTCGGTGAGATGGAAGCTTTGGTGATGATGGCTCAGGACCTCGAGGATAACATGGCGCGGCGGGAAGCGATCCTCAAAGCTAAGGAGGACAAAGCCAGAGCAAAGTGGAGTAATCGGCAGCATTCGCCTTCATGCGACCCAACACTATGAAATTCACTAGAGTCATGGACTTTGTTTTTCTCGTTTGCATCCTCTTATTTATGATCATTCAGCAAAGGACGATAAACCGGCTGGAGCGGAACGTTCAGAACTTGCAGAAGCATTACTCCCAGACTCTGGATACGCTGGAGGCTTACTGGAGGAGCAAACAATGAGCATCACTTCCCACTCCAAACCCAAAACCAAGTTCGAGGTTTTTAAGGACCTCGTAGACAAGTTCGAAGAAGCGGTCCGCGCCCACGAAATGCGGAACAGCCAACGCCCAGAGGATAGGGTCCCACTTGACGCTCGCCTCCTCTCCACCCGCATCGACTTGCAAGCCTGGTACGCCGTCACTTCGATTCATGAGCAAGCAACCCTGGCTCCCAAAGACTCCTAAGCGAAAACTCAAGCGCAAGTGCGGGCAATGCAGAGGGAAGGGACGGGAGTTCTATACAGACCCTTTTTCCTACGTTGTTCATTCATTGCTTTGCACTCGCTGCGGCGGGAAGGGCTTCCTGTAGGAGATAATATATTGTGCGGACGTTCAAAGCGTGGCGAATAAAACGGAAGATGTGGCTCTGGTGAGTCCGGAATGCATCCGGTGCCATTACATAAACTCACAACTGGACTTGCCTGCCAGTGTAGAACGCCGCACCTGAATTTTATGATGTGTTGTTTACAGGCTGCCGCCAGAGCGCACTACTTAAGCGCCTACGACAGGGCTGGGTGCGGGTCGGATGGCGGCAGCCTGTAGATAATAAACAATATGCAAAAAGGCCACACCATTCCTGTGCATGATCACGGATTCGTTCGTTACATTGACCACCTGGGCACCGACCTCGATATCGTGGAGGCGGCCCGCGTGAGCTACCACAGCCCAAGCAAAGGGGCGGAGGCGGACAAGAAGCTCCTCCGCTACCTGTTCAAACATCGCCACACCAGTCCCTTCGAAATGGTGAAGGTAAAGCTCAACATCAAGTGTCCCATCTTTGTGATGCGGCAGTATATCCGTCACCGCATGCAGAACGTGAACGAGGTGTCCGCCCGTTATAGCGAGCTGCCGGCCGAATTCTTCATGCCGACGGAGTGGCGCTTGCAAGACATCAAGAACAAGCAGGGCAGCGACGGGATTTTGGGTGAGGGTGATGCTTGGTGTCTTACAGAAGAGGTGAAGCATCTCTACGAAAGGGCCTACAGTCACTATCAACGATTGCTCGCATTCGGTGTCGCACGCGAGCAGGCCCGCATCGTTCTCCCTGTCGGCATTTACACGGAGTTCTATTGTTGCTGGGACATGAACAACCTCCTCAAGTATTTCACGCTGCGGGACGACCCTCACGCGCAAGGCGAGCATCAGGACTATGCGAAGGCGATGAAGGAGATTGTGCGCGGCTTGTTTCCGTGGACGATGGAAATCTACGACAGCATAAAGTGGAAGGATACGGAAACGATAGAGAAGGAACGCGACGAGGAGATTGTCCGTGATCGCAAGGCCCGCGACTGGGATGAATTACGATGATATACCATGAGCCTCCAAACTCTAGTCGCTGATATTGTTGCCCGTATCCCGGAGATGGCGGAGGACAGCTTGTTCAATAATGAGATTGCGTTGCGGACGCTCATCGCGGAGGAGATGAAGCAGTTGGATAAGGTGAAGCAACTACTTCTTGACTATCGCACCACGCCCAACTGCGGGGAATATTCTGTCGATCGCGGCTGGACGGAGCGGGTGGACGAGGCAATCAAGATTTGCGAGCGGTGCGGAATATGATTTGCGAGTGCCATGGGTGATAACAGACAACTGAATCCCGCGGATAGGGACATACCCGCTCCGGCTCCGCTGCCGGAGGGCACTCGCATTGTTTTTCTCAAGTCTCTAACCGAACCCGCTAACGAAGACCGTCCGGCGTGCATTTACGCCGAGAAGGGCGAGCTGGGCAACATCGTCGGGTATGGCTGCCGGGAAGGCTATTGGGTAACGGCGGACCGGTGCGTGCATCCCTTTGGCGCGACCCTCAACGACGAGTTCATGGTCGTATCCAAGTAGGCGGGTCCCATTTCTCTTTCCTTCTGCTTTCCCGAGGCATTAACTTGCTAGCGTGAAAAGACTCAAAAGCTTTTTCTTGATGCTAGCAGTAGCAGTCACTGGCGCCGGCGCCATTGCGATCCTCGTGATCCCCCTCCCCCTGGGCGGACAGGAGCAAGGGCCCATGTGGAGCCAATGGAATTATCCCACCAACGGAGCCGTGGTTTCAAACACGATTATACTCAGCGCCTCTTTCGCTAGCATGGTTGCGCCGATCGTCCGGGTGGAGTGGTATCGGGATGATATTTTATTCTACACGTGGACAAATAACTTTTCGCCGCCGGGCGGGCTGAGGACGTTGCCCTAATTTTTCTGCTAGTCTCCTTGGGGTCCCGTGTTATCTTAGCTATTATGAAACTGGCCAACCTAGTTCGAAATGTTTTGCTCACCCGCAAGGCGTGGCTCACAAAGTTAATGGACCCGCGGCGGGACATTGACGCGGAATGCGGTCACCCCGAAACCATCACCACCGCCGATTACAAGCGCATGTTCTTGCGTGGAGATGTCGCCTCTCGAGTGGTGGCTTTGATGCCGGAAGAGACTTGGAAGAATGCGCCGGACGTCTACGAAACGGAGGACGAGGCAGACACCGAATTCGAACTGGCGTGGACGGCGCTGGTGGAAAAGATTCCTATCTACGCCTACCTCCAGCGGGCCGACATCCTAAGCGGCGTCGGGCGATACGGCGGCCTGCTGTTCGGCTTCGACGACGGGCTCCCGCTGAACCAGCCAATGCAGCGGGTCCTCACAGCTACGCCCGACAATCCAGGCACGGGCGAACCTACCCAGCTGCTCTACCTTCGCCCCTTTGATGAGACGCTGCTGGAGATTCCCACGCTCGAGACAGACGTTTCTTCCCCGCGTTATGGCCAGCCGGTTACCTACCGCGTCACGTTCGAAGATATGTTTTCCGGGGTGAAGCAGATTCAGGAAGTCCACTGGACTCGCATGCTTCACCTAGCTGACAACCGCACCAACTCTGAAATTTATGGCTGCCCGCGCATGGAAAAGGTTTTCGACCGGTTGCTTGATTTACGTAAGATATCCGGCGGGTCCGGCGAGATGTTTTGGAAGGGTGGATTCCCTGGCATATCGCTCGAAAGTCAAAACATGGAGGACGATGTGGAGTTTGATAAGGAGGCAACTAAGGAGCAGATTGAGGGTTACATGAACGGGCTCCAACGTTACATCGCCACAATCGGGATGACTGCTAAGTCGCTGAGCGTGCAAGTGGCGGACCCCGGTCCCCACGCCGACCTCCAGCTCAAGCTTATTGCTGTGGCGCTGGGCGTCCCCTGGCGGGTCCTAGTCGGATCGGAAGCGGCCCAGTTGGCGTCCGAGCAAGATACCCGCGCCTGGAACGCCCGCATCACCAAACGCCGCAATGAGTATGTGAACCCTTTTGTCCTCCGCCCGTTTTGCGAACGGTTGATCGCGGCTGGTGTGCTGCCCTTCCCGGAGGAGGGATACGAAATAGACTGGCCCGATTTGAATAGTCCTAGCGACCTCGACAAAGCTAGTGTGGCGGAGAAGCAGTCCAACTCACTCGCGAAATACGTGCAAGGCGGGTGTGACGTTCTGATGCCACCCTTCCACTACCTCACGCTCGTGCTGGGCTTGTCGGAAGAGGAGGCGGATTCTGTAATCGAAGCGGCGGAGGAACAGTTGGAGAACGAAGACGACAAACTTATTCAGCCTCCGCCGCCGCCGACGGTCGTGGCTCCGCCGGGAGCCCGAGGCGCCCTGGCGGCGGGCGGTGGAAATGGGAATCGCTTCGGAGGCTAGCCAATGCCTTGCTGCGCGGCTCATTCCCCTGAGCGACTCATCCGCAACGCCAAGAACCCGTTGCGGATGGACCCTACCCGCACGCTCATGATCCGCAAGAAGTTCATGTTGGAGATACGCAAGACGTTCGCCAATCTCAAGCGCAAGCTGCGCGAGTTCCTCCTCACGCTCGACGCACTGGGCCTGGACGCCCGCGAGCGTATCCCCTTCGAGAAGCTGGTGGGCAACATCGGCCCGCGTGAATATGAGTTCCGCACCGACGCCCAGAAGCTCTCCGTCTTTAACGATTGGTTCCGCCAGCAACTAGAGGCGAACGTCCTTTCACCCGACCCCGGGACACCGCACGGGCAGCCGTGGACCACCGAGTTCGTTGAGTCAGCTTACAAGCGCGGCCTCCTGAACGCCTACTTGTCCAGCAAGGAGGGAAAGCTGCTCGCGGCGGCGGGTGTGGGCGAGCAAACTCAAGAGCAGTTCCTCCGCTCCGCTTTCGGTGCGCCGGAAACGATGTCGAAGATCCAACTGCTAGGGACCCGCGCCTGGGAAGGCATGAAGGGCATCACGTCCACGATGGGCTCGCAGATGAATCTAATCCTCGCACAAGGGATGGCGGACGGGAGCGGGGCCCAGGAGATTGCGAAGGAGATGTTTGATAAAATAGACTCGCTGAGCAATAGCAGAGCAATGACGATCGCCCGGACGGAAGTCATCAACGCCCACGCCGAAGGGCAGTTGGACGCCTTTGGCAAGCTGGGCGTGGAGGAACTAGGTGTTAAGGCGGAGTGGTCCACGGCCGGAGACGATAGGGTCTGTGAGCAATGCGCTCCACTCGAGGGCAACGTCTACACAATAGACGAGGCTCGCGGGATGATTCCGCTCCACCCGAATTGTCGGTGCACGTGGATTCCGTCGACTGCTAAGGTGGAGAAGGGTCGCGAGGCGGCGGGTGACTTGTCTATGGCAGCTATTCAGGAAGCGGACGCCATGGCTGCGGCTCTGACCCGCCCCGAATTAGAAGAAGGATTGAGGACAGCTCGAGCAGCTTTCAACACGGCAAAGAAGGCGGGGATTACCGGGGAGCCTCCCATACCCGACGAAACTCCCGGAGCTGAGGACTAGCTAGCATGGTTAAGCCTCTCACATACGGACGGATGGGAAACTTTCTGTTTCAAGCTGCTGCGGCAGCGGCTTATGCTTGGAAGCACGGGCTGGACTACACTCTCCCCGGGGAGCCCACCAAGAAGGGCCCGGTTTACCTCCCGCATTTGGTGAACCCTGCCTGGGACCCGGACCTTCAGGAGGTTTTGATTGCGGAGAAGGGCTTTGCTTTTCAAGAGCTGCCGTTCCAGAGCGAGTGGCGGGACAAGAACATCATCCTCGATGGCTACTGGCAATCGGAGAAATATTTCAAGCACTACCGCGACCAGCTGCTAGACGCCTGGAACCTGTCGTGGATGGAGTGGAAGGGCTTTGTCTCCGTCCACGTCCGCCGCGGGGATTTCCTGCGGCTCCTCAAGAAACACCTGCCGGTTCCGAAAGTTTGGATTGAACAGGCGATGAAGCTCTTTCCCGGCTACCGCTTCGTCTTCTTCAGCGACGACATTGCTTGGTGCAAGGAACAGTTTGGTGGTAAGGACTGGATTACCTTTAGCGAGGGGCGGAGTGAGGTCGACGACCTCTGCCTCATGTCCGGTTGCGAGCATCAGATATGCTCCGCCTCCACGTTCAGCTGGTGGGGAGCCTGGCTCAATCAGAATCCTAACAAGCAAGTGATCATGCCTAAGTTGTGGTTCGTCCCCGGATACCAAGGACTAGACGTGAAAGACATTGTCCCGCGCGAATGGAAACGATTATGATGAAGATCACTGCATTCTGTCCCACGCTTAACCGGCCCGAGCTGCTCGGGCGCCTCATTGCTTGCTTCGAGCACCAAACCTACGAGAACCGCGAGCTTATTATTTTGGATGACGGCGGGCAGTATGAGAACCAAAGCGGGGACCGCTGGCACTTGATTTCTGTCCCGCGCCGGTTCCGGAGCCTAGGAGAAAAGAACAATGCGGCGATCGCGCTCGCGTCCTTTAACAGCGAGGCGCTGGCCAAGGCGGACGACGACGATATTTATATGCCCTGGTGGCTGGAGTCTCTGGCGGAGGCTCTGCATTCCGGGGAGGTTTGCCAGCCTAAGCACGCTATGGACTTTGTAAACGAAGAGTGGGTGCAATGCGAAACGCACAACGCCAAGCGGAACCGGTGCGCCTATCACGGATGTTGGGCTTATCGCCGCAGCGTCATCGCAAAGGTAGGAGGCTATAGGGCGGAGTATGCGGGCGACGACCAGGAGCTAGACCGCCGGCTCCGGGCCCTCAATGTCTTGAGCGTAGGGATTAACGAGAAGAAGTATCAGCCTTTCTATTGGTATAACCGCCCGTTGCCGGGACGCATCAGCGAACGCGGCGGTTCCCAGCAAGCCTATATTGACACGGGCAACGCGGTTCCCTACGTTGGCAAGGTTCCCAAGTGGGAAGGTGAAAGGGTGTGGGAGCGGCTCATACCCGCAAAGCGCATCGCACGACCATGGTGATTTATGAAACTACCACAAAAAAGAAATGACTTCGCCCCTTATCTAGTGAGCTTGGGGTTGACGGGCAATGCGGTGGAGATTGGCGTTGCGGAAGGAGGCTTCAGCTTCTACTTGCTGGATAGGTGGCCGGGCACTTGTTATCAGGTAGATCCTTGGCTCCACTTAACGAGGGATTATCTTGATTATTGCAACCAGAACACTGCGGAGCAGGAGCGCCGCTTCAAGCTAGTGATGGAGAAGTCCACCCACTACAAAGGGAGGTCGCGGGTGATGCGCCTGTTCTCCGACGCGGCGGTAGTCCTCTTCCCCGACGACTTCTTCGACTTCGTTTACATCGACGCCAACCACAAGCTGGAATTTATACGCGATGATATCCAACTTTGGTGGCCTAAGGTAAAGCGGGGTGGCATCTTCGCCGGCCACGATTATTTGGATGGTGTGATTTCCTCCGGGGACTACGGAGTGAAAACAGCGGTGAACGAATTTGTCGCTGCTAACGGTTTGAGCGCGGTGCTCTGCGTGACGGGAGAGAAGGACTATCCCTCTTGGTGGCTCCGAAAACCATGAAGAAGATACTACTCACAATCGCCACGCCAAACATCCGGCAGTGGTGCAACGGGCTCATTCAAAATCATAAAGAGTATGCGCTGGCGCGAGGTTATGAATATGTCGAGGTGAGCGAACTTTACTGGCTGGACTTGCATCCCAGCTATTCCAAAGTTCACGAGATCAGCAAAGCCCTTAAGGAAGGATACGACTACGTTCTGTGGGCCGATGCGGACGTGCTTTTCATGGACTACCGGGTGGACTTGGCGGACTTGCTGCAAGGCACGGTGGACATGATAGAGGATTATTTCATGGCAGCGTATCAGCAAACCAATTGGCCGGCGTGGCCCTACCTCTGTGCTGGGCTGACCGTGTGGCGCAACTGCCCAGCGGCCCGCACCTTCACGGACGAGTGGGTTGACCGCTGCGAGCACGGCTCCCCGCTCATTGTTCCGGGCAAGCTGACACGCATGCTCCACGAGCCCTGGGAGCAATGGTATTTGGATGAGTTGAATCGCAAATGGGAGTATAAAGGCATTCGCGCTTGCACGGGGAAGGAGATCGGCTGTTTCGCTCCGGAAATTTGGAGCGACGGGACGACTTGGGAATTAGGAATGCCAACCATTCACCTAGCGGGTCCTTCCACCTGGGCCCACCGGGAAGAAATCGCAGCTGAGTATATTAAAAAGGTCATCACATGTTAATCCCATTTGACGAATTGTTTTTTCGGCACCGAATCAAAACTCCGGGAGTCCTCCACCTAGGAGCCAACACGGGACAGGAGGCCGCAGCCTACGCGGCTCAGGGGATTAAGAATGTGATTTGGGTGGAAGCCCTGCCCGTTGTCCACGCGGCTCTCGTCCGTCATATTGCACCTTACCCGGGTTCTATGGCTTTGCTGGCTTGCGTGAGCGACAAGGACGGCGAGGAGGTTACGTTTAACGTGGCTAACAACGGCGGGCAGTCGTCCAGTTTCTTGCAATTTGGGACGCATGCGGTAGAGCATCCGGATTGCAAGTTCGTGAATCAGATTACTATGACGACGACGCGGGTCGATACGTTGCTCGCCCAACACAAGCTGAGCGTGGGTCCGGGCTGGTTCCTTAACGTCGACTTGCAAGGGGCGGAACTGCTCGCGCTCAAAGGTATGGACGGGCTGCTTCAGCATTTTGACCATGCTTACATCGAGGTCAATATCCGGGAACTTTACAAAGGCTGCCCGCTGGCGCCGGAGATTGCGGGTTACTTAGCTGGCTATGGGTTCGAAGCGCGAGAAACTCGGATGATGAAACAGGGTTGGGGTGACTGCTATTACAAACGGGTATGAGCACGGGAAGAATCGTAGCAAGTCCGGAGGCCATGCGGGTGCGGATGGAGATTGCTTTGCGCGAGCGAGTCATGCCGGAGTGGGCGGACATTCGGCGGCTGCTGGCTGCCGCATCTAAGTTGGACGGGGGCCTGGGAGTGGAAGCCAAGCGCATTCTAGCCAAGCTGGACTTAGACAATCTCAAAGCTATATGATGCTCACTACGATTACGGCTTACTGGAACCGGTCCGACGCCTTGCGGACGTGGCTGCGGTGCGTCAAAGCTGCCACCTTTCCGGAAGTCCAGCACCTCATCTACTTTGTGGGCGAGCCGGTCCCTAGCTGGTGGGACGAAGAAACTAAGGGCACAAGCATCCACGCCCTCTGTCAGTTCGAACGTCCGGGCATGTCTATCGGCCATTACCACAATTTAGGGGCGGAGCAAGCTGGCACGGAGTGGATCATGAAGTTAGATATAGACAGCTTACCGCACACGGACTACTTCTGCGAGTTGCTCCCCGTGCTTTCCCACGCTAGCCCGTGCGCCTGGTTTAACGGCGGAATGTTTTATCTTAACAAGCGGTTCCTGATGATACTCCCTGATAAGGAGCCGCTGTCCATGAAGACTTACAACACGGTCATGGCGAGTCCGCGGACCTATTCCTCCTCTTCCTACTTGCTCCCGGCCGCAACTAATTTCATCTGCCGGCGCGGAACTTACTTGAAGTTGGGCGGGTGTGACGAGCGTTTCCGCGGTTATGGGTGGGAGGACTACCAACAGATTTACATGCTGGAGCGATATCAGCTCGGCCGGGACCCGCTGCCGGGCGTGATCACTTTGGAGAATGTCACGCGAAGATGCCGTGACGAGATCAGTCGGCCGAAAGCAAAGCAACTTTGGGATTGGAATAATCGGCTTTGCCTCATTCACAAATGGCACCCGGGCCCTAGCGATCCCGTCTACAAGTCCACGATGGACAACAACCGGAAGATTCTTTTGGAGTGGATTCAAAAATGTTAGGACACTCGACATGGCTGGATAGCCTAGCCCGTCCCATCCTCGTCGTTGGCAACGGGGTCCTGTTCACGCCCGTGCCGGAGGAGGAATACGCCACCGTCATTCGCATCAACAATTATGTTTTGGGCGGGTTCTCCGGCAGCAAGGTGACGCACTGGGTAGCGAACGGCTTCCGGGACATAGAGCCCCGGCCCGTCTTCCCCATCTTTATCCCCTGGACGCGGCAGCTGGCGAAGAAGCGTGATAAGTTCGTGGACGACTTCCAGGCCCGCCTGGGTCCTGTGATCTACGCGGAGGACGACCGCCATATCCATACTTGTTTTCCCTTGGCGGTGAAGATAGGAAGGCGGTTTCCCACGACCGGATTCTGCCTGTTGTCTTGGCTCAAAGAGCACCAGTGCAAGTTTGCTATCGTTGGATTCGACGGCATGCAGACGGGACACCAAGCCAACCCGGCCCACTTGCACGGGCATCTAAGCACGCGGGAGCGCGAGCGGTCGATTATGCAGTTCTGGAAGCTGCGGAGAGTATAATGTATGAAGGTTACTGACGACGGATACTTATTCAAACTTAAGGCGAGCAACGTCCCGGACGCAACGATCGCTAAGAAGCTAGGCATTTCACTAGCAGAAGTGGAGCACCGTTGGGCCCGCATTACTGCGGACTTAAAAGCGTCGGAGGCGAATGGATACAACGCTCTCTGTGACCAGTTCACTGTTATGGCTAATCAGTATCAGCTGTTAGGCGGGTCCCTTAAGATCCTGGGGGGAGTGATAGGCAGTGTTATGGGCTCTGATGAATTGGAAGGACTGATCCCGATCGCTGCGGAGGAAGATAGAAAGTTGGTGTTGGATAGCCTAAGAAAGAACTGCATTGTTCTGCGGCGCTATACTCCCATCTCCTCCGAGGAACTGCTCAAGCAAGTTACGGCTGGCAACTAAGGACGACGGGTCTTATAGTTGTGAGGATGAAAAAGATATTATCTATCGGATTAACAGTTAGTCTTCTGCTCACTGCATTCTGCGCCCAGTCGGCTACTTTCCTCTTCCCTAGCAATGCGCCACCGTCCGTGCGGCTGCAATGGGACCCTGCTCCGGACGCCAGCGTCACGGGATACAACATCTACTATGGCGTGGGCTCCCGCGCTTATACGAATCGGACTGCCTTAGGCAACGTCACCAACGCGACGATCCAGCTGCCCACACGCAATCAACTATACTACTTCGCAGCGACGGCTTACAGTGCGACTGGCTTAGAGTCCGACTTCTCCAATGAGGTAAATTATTTCACCCCGCGTGGCGTCTCGCCTCCGGGCAACTTAAAGACAAACGTCGTTCAGCTGGCGTTCAATGTGGAGAAGGCTAATGATCCCGCGGGGCCCTGGGCGGAGTATGCGACGATGGGCACGGACTTGACCGCGCCCGGTTTCTTCCGGGGCGTCGTGCGGGTGACTCGGGAAGTTGCTTCGTCCCCTCCGCCTATTCCCGGAGAGACTCTTCGAATAGGGCCGGTGCCGTCTGCCTTGCCACCGCAGAAGTGAAAGATCAAAATGACTACTACTGAAACAGCCGCTCAATGGGGCACTTTAGTTGGGATCTTCCTAGTCGCTTTGATGACGCAGTGGCACGCTTGGAAGTCTCGCAAGCAAGCAAACTCGGCAGTGGAAGAAGCCCGTATCTATGTGAACAACCAAACCCAGCGCATGCGGGAACTTCACGGGCTGGTGAACGGCGCTATGGGCAACGCCTTGCGAACTATCATGATTCTTTCGCAGGACAAAGCAGCGGCCACAAACCATCCTACTGATGTGGCCGCTGCGGAGATGTCCCGCCAGCAATACGAGGATCATATGGAAAAGCAGAGGATGGCCGACGCCAACCGGGAGAGTTACAAGGCGGGGCAGATGGACGAGAGAAACAAGAGTGCTCTCCCGAGCAGCAAGCCGTCGTCTAAACCGCCGCCGGAGCAGGAATCACCATGACAAGGAACTAAATATGCCTAAGCCCATTCTTCGCAGTCCCAAAGATCAAGGCAACCAACCGAACAAGCCTTCCAAGCCGCACCCTAACCGGGACGTGCGGCTTCAGGACTTGTTAGACTTAGAAGCCCGGCTCCCCAGCAAAGAGGACTTGGCTAAGATCAAAGTCGAAGTCGACACAAGCAATCTTCCCACCAAGGCGGATCTGGAGAAGTCGACGATTGCAGTTAAGACTTACATCACCCAGCTAGAGTCCCGCATCCCCAACAAGCGGGACGCCGTAACGAAAGATGATTTATTGGCTACTGAGAAACGTCTCAGCAAGCTGATTACTCAGCCCCGATTCGATTGGACGATCGGGCCTGTGACAAACAAAGTCCAACAAGAGAAAGAGAAAACAATGATAGTCAAAATCACAAACGAGCAGCAAATAACGCTGACACTGAACCCGAAGACGGACACCGGCCGCCCGGCTAAGATCGACGGCAAAGCTACTTGGGAAAAGATCGATGGCGAATCTGAAGTCCAGGTCGCCGAAGATGGTTTGTCGGCGTTGCTGGTGAGCTCCGACAATCCAGGGACCACGCAAGTGCTCGTCAAAGCTGACGCCGATATCGGCGAAGGCATTGAAGAGATATCCGAAATCATCGAGTTGCAAGTCGCCGGCGCCACGGCTAAGAACCTGGGCTTGGTTGCTAGTGCACCCGAAGCGAAGCCCGTCGTCGAGGGATAAGCTCACAGCCAGCCAGGAGAGGACGGCAGACGAAAAGACAGCAGAATAAATCAAAACATGAAAACAAGATTCCAATCAATAGTGCTTGCGATGACGCTGGTGTTGGGCTTAACGGCTCCGGCTGTCGTTCTGCCTGGTTGCGCCTTTTTCAGTAAGACGGAACCCGGGAGTGATGCAGTGGTTGTGAACGCGGAGCGGGTAGCCAAGCTCTCGTTCACTATGGCCGACACGTTTCTCGAGTGGGAATACAACAACCGGGCATCTGTTCCGCCCGCGGTAATTCAGGCGGCTGACACGCTGCGGGACAACTTTCCGCAAGCCTACAACGGTCTTCGGCTAGCCACGAAGACATACAAGTCCACCCGCTCCCTTATGGATAGGACGGCGATGGAAGACAGCATGGTCAACTTGCAGTCGCTGACCACGCCCGCAGCGAACTATCTGCCGCCTGCGGTCCGCACCCGGGCGGAGATCAAAGCGTCTCATTTGGAGAACCCGCCGGACTTAGCCACTGCTACCGCGTGGCCTAAGTGATCACCCCACAATCAAAGAAAGAAATACTATGCAAGCAATGGCAGTGATAGCAATGGCGACCGCAGCTTTGGAGTTCTTCAACAAGCTGATGGATAAGTTGCAAGCTCAAAAGCAGAATAAGGAGATGACTCCCGAGGAAGACGCGGCTTATAACAAACTAGTGGAAGAAAGGATGAAACTTCCACATTGGCAAAAGAGGTCCAGCTAGTTTTCGGTCCGTTCCACTGCGGATCGGATTGGCCGTCCCTGCTCCTCGGGCTCACCTCCTTAGAGCAGGTGACGGCCTTACTTCTTGCAAGCAGGGAATTTTCTGTTAGAGTCAAATTACTATGAACAAGCCGAGCCTATTAGTTCTCAATGAAGACCCCAAGCCGGGGCACATACAGAACCTGGTCCTCAACTTGCTCCCCAAGTTAGTGCGCCACGATAAGATGGAGGACCGTAACTTTCTGGTTGTTCCTATGATCATCCTAACGGAAGGCGTCCACGCCGGGTCCGATGGACCTATGCTCTATCCCAAGGAGGAATTATCCAAGACGCCCGTCGTTTGGAACCACAAGCCCGTGGTCGTGTATCATCCGGAAATGAACGGCCAGGGAATCTCCGCTTGCGATCCGTCCGTCATTACTAACCGCAAGGTAGGTGTGATGATGAACACTAAGTTCGAGAAGGGCAAGCTGAAGTCGGAGGCTTGGATTGAAGTCGACCGCGCGAATGCCGTGGACGAGCGCATCATGGCAGCGATCGAAGCTAACCAAATGATGGAACTCTCCACGGGTGTCTTCGTGGATATGGAAGCGGAGCCGGGCGAGTGGAAGGGCGAGGCTTATGTGGGGATCGCCCGCAACTACCGACCCGACCATCTGGCTTTGCTGCCTGACAAGATCGGTGCCTGTTCCATTAAGGACGGCGCTGGGTTCCTCCGCAATGCTGCTGAATGCAATCCTAAGTATCGGCAGGTTATGGAAAGGATGATGCGGGAACTAGGGCTTCTCGACAATGAGATGTCGCATGGCAATATCCGCGACGGGCTTACGGACGCACTGCGAAAGAAGTTCAACACAACGAACGATCTGACGGGTCCTTCGCTGTGGGTGAATGATGTATATGAAGATTTCGTCATCTATGAATTAGGTGGCAAACTATTCCGCCTTGGCTATTCTGCAACGGATACCGGAGTCACCTTAAGTAAGGAGACACCAGCGCCTGTTGTTAGGGTGACTGAATACCGAACGGTGGAGGGGGCCTTTGTAGGCAACCAAACCGAAACCAAAAACAAAGATAAACGTATGAACAAAAAAGAGTTGGTGGATTCCATCATCACTGCCAATGCGGGCTATAAGGAAGAGGACCGCACGGCGCTGATGGACCTCACTGAAAACCAGTTGGAGTCGATGGTCAAACTTCGCGTGGAATTCCCCACTGTGAACTTCACCATGGAAAAGAGCACGGACGGGAAAGCCAATCTGTTGCTGAAACAATCCGCGCCGCAAGTGCAGAACGTGCTGATGATGCCCAAGCAGGGTGAAGCGAAGTCCGACTTCATGGCGCGGTGCACGGCAGCGGGAGTCAACGACAAGGCCACGTGCACCGCCATGTTCGACAAGATGGCAGCGACGAAGAACGAGGAACCCAAGACGGAGCAGGCTCCCAAGGCCGTTCTCAACCTCCAGGAATACATTGCAGCGGCTCCGCCGGAAGTGGCCGCGGTGCTGAATAACAGCATTCAGGTTTACGACGAGGAGAAGGCCAAGCTGATCGACTCCATCGTGGCGAACAAAAACAATCCCTTCTCCAAGGAAGATTTGGCCAACCGCCCGCTCGGCGAGTTGCGCGGTCTGGCCCGCCTCGCGGGTGTGACTGCCGCTCCGCGTCCCCAGGCGCACTACGGCGGCCAGGCAAGTGTTCCGTCCGACAATGCGGAGCAGGAGGAGGCGATGGAAATTCCGTCGATGAACTTCGCGAAGTCCTAAACCACCAAACCCATAACATTCATTTAAGAAAAAACATATGAGCGAAATTGTTCAATACCCCAAGCGGATTCACTTGCTTGGTTCCGGACGGCACGAAGAAGCCACGGCCGGCGGTGCAATCACCCCGGGCATGCTGCTCGCCGTTGATTCGGTCGGGCAGGTTATTGCCCACGCCAGTGCGGCGGGTCCTGCGGAGAAAGCCTTCGCACTCGAGGACGCCTTGCAGGGTCGCACCATCGACACTGCCTATGCGCAAGACGAGCTGGTCAGCTTCGTGATTGCTTCCCCGGGCGACGTCGTCTACGCCTTCCTGAGCGGCGGCGAGAACGTTAATCCGGGCGCCTTGCTGAACAGCAATGGCGACGGCACGTTGCAAGCGGGCACCACCAACGCTCTCGCGATTGCGCTGGAGCCGGTGAACGCGAGTGACAGTAACGACCAGAACGAAAGGATACGCGTTCGCATCCTTTAAGCCGGTCCAAACATTATCAACCAAACGAAAGAAATATATTATGGAATTCATTCTTAACGGACAGGCCCAGGGGGCCGTCGCGACGACCCTGTTGAATAACGGGTTCGACGTTTCTGCCTTGCGCCCTTGGGTCGGCAAGGACGGGCGGTCTTATATCGCCCGAAACCAGGGAGGCAAATTGATTGCTGTCCCGACGCAGAACGCCACTGCCACCCTTCGCAAAGAAGAGTGGAAGGTGCTCGATGACGCTATTGTCATTGCTGCGAAGGAACGCTTGCGGGTGGTCGCGGACTTGCGTGGCCGTGGGCTCACCTACAATATCCCCAACGGGATGGGCAAGACCGTCTTGGAGACGGAGAGCATGAGTGACATCACTCGCGCCGTCATCAGCATGGACCCGGCTCGGGAGAGTGAAGGGGACCGCCCGGAGTTCGATTTGACCAGCTTGCCTTTGCCGGTCATTCACAAGGACTTCTACTTCAACGCCCGCCAGGTTGCGACCTCGCGGAACAGCGGAGCCGGCATCGACACCACGACCGCGCAATTGGCGGCCCGCCGGGTTGCGGAAGAAGCTGAGAAGCTGACGTTGGGAGTTCTCCCCGCGTTCGGATACGGCGGCGGGACGATCTACGGATTGACCAACTTTCCCTCGCGTGTGACGTCCACGGACCTCACCGCGCCCACGGCATCGGGTTGGACTCCGCAGACCACAATTCAGGAACTGCTCGCGATGCGCCAGGCTAGCGAAGACAATCATCACTATGGCCCCTGGTCGCTCTACACGAGCCCGGCCTGGGACCAGTATCTCGACGATGATTACTCCACGCTGAAGGGAGACATCACCCTCCGCCAGCGTGTCACAGCGATCAACGGCATTGGAGCCGTGACTACGCTGGACTACCTCACGGGCTTCCAGATGATTCTCGTGCAGATGACGAGTGATGTCATCCGTATGGTGATTGGTATGGACGTAACCACGGTTCAGTGGGAAACCCACGGTGGCATGCGCCTCAACTTCAAAGTGATGGCGATCATGGTTCCGCAACTGCGGGCCGATTTCAACGGCCAGACCGGAATCATCCACGGCAATACTGCCGCATAACAGAAACAGTTTTAGGTCGCCCGGCGTAATGTGCGTCGGGCGACCTGATTAAAACCTAATAACCTATATGGCGAAGTTCAAAGTAGTGATAGGAACGCATCTGGAGGATGGGAAGTCCTACGGTAAAGATCAGATCGTTAAGAGCGAAAAGGATCTCACGACACTCTTTCCCGGCAAGTTCATCAAGCTCGAGTATGCTCCCGTAGAGCCCGAACCCGAAGCTCCGGCGCCGGCGCCTCCCGCAGCGGCGAAGCATACCACGATGCCGGCCGCAGCCAAACCCGCAGCCAAACCCGCGTCGAAAGGACGTTAATCCATGCGAACGACTTCAGAACAAGTTGCGGAGATCATCGAAGTGGATGTCACCATTGGGCTGACTCCATTCATGTCGGTGGCGAACGAGCTAGTGACTGAAGTCTGTTCGGATGCGGGTTACACCGACGAACGGCTGGAGCTAATTGAACGCTGGCTGTCCGCTCATTTTTACACCAACCGGGACCCGCGTGCCGTTAGCGAACATGCGGGTCCGGTCGGTGCCACTTATCAAAGTGCCGTCGACTTGAATCTCAATACGTCCCACTACGGCCAGACTGCTATGCTGCTCGACACGGCGGGCGGCCTCGCTGGTCTAAACAAGCAACGCAAGCGCATCGGCTCCGTTACTTGGCTGGGGACCAAACCCTCCACAGTAGACTAGACTTATGCCACTCTGGGCTCCTTCTCGCGATTGGGACGGGCAGGACGCCTACCTAATAGGTGGCGGTTCTTCCCTCCGAGGATTTGATTTCTCGGCGTTAAAGGGGCGGAACGTTATTGGGTGCAACGACGCCTGGCGCTTGGGCGAGGAGATCGTTTCCGTTTGCCTGTTCGGGGATTCGAGCTGGTGGGAGAAGAACAAGCAGGACTTGAAGAATTTCAAAGGACGGGTTGTCTCCTGTGCTCCGACGTGCCTCACGCTCAATCTAGACTGGCTGTGGCAGATGAAACGGGTCAAGGACGGATTGCATGAGGGCAACACCCTGGGCTGGAACCAGTCCACCGGAGCCGCTGCGATCAATCTCGCTATGCTCCTAGGCGCCCACTGCATCTACCTCCTGGGATACGACTTGAGTATGCAGGATGGGAGGTTCCATTGGCACGACTACAATAAGAAGAAGCTGAACACGGAGCCCTTTGTCCGCTTCACCCGCGGCTTCTACAACGTGGCCTCCAGCCTCCGCCGGTTCCCGCATGCGCGGGTGTATAACGTGACGGACGGCTCCAGCAAGCTGCCCGTGTTCGACCGCATTACCTTTGCTGACTTTTTTGAACTTCTCGCCCCTCCCCCCAGAGCCCTGTCTGGTTCTCCCCCTCGTTTAGTTGCGGACGAGTCCCGCCCAGGCAGGGCTTTTCTTTTGGAGGCTGTATGAGTATCATCAAGAAGATGCGGAAACAGAAGGCAGTTTGGTGGGCCCGGTTGGAAACGCCCGATCAATATGGCGCCTACTCTTTCGCCGCTCCGGTGGAGATTGACTGCCGTTGGGATGACAGCGGGACGGAGTTTCGAAATGGGGTGGGACAGACGGAGATGTCCTCCGCCACCGTTTATCCTGATCGCGTCTTGCACAAGGGCGACAAGCTCAAGAAGGGCGAGTTGGAATCCGATACTCCGGACAGCCCGCTGGATCTCTTGCTTGCTTTTGAGATTCAACGCTTTGACGAGACGCCTAACCTGAAGAACACTGAAACCCTTTACACTGCCTATCTATGAACAAAACAATAAGAGCTAAATTGAAAGTTACCTTCGTTTCTAAAACAGGAGAAACTGAAAACGCTGTCCTTCATGCCGTTACTAGTGGCAGTGACGAGAACAAGTCCTTCGCTAAATATACGCCTAGTGCCTCGTTCAATATCTCCATTGATAATCCCTCCGCCCAGGGCTTTTTAATCGAGGGGAAGGAATATTACTTCGACATCTCCGCCGCTTAATCATGGCCAGCGTCAATACCATTGTAGGAGTCGAGCAAGTCCTAGCCAGACTTAAGGCTAAGACCGTGGCGATGTCCCTAGGCTGTTCACGTGGGTTGCGGTTGGCGGGTCTCATGCTCCAGCGGGAAAGCCAGCGGGTGGTCCCAGTGGACTACGGCGTATTGAAAGCTTCTGCATTTACCCGGGCGACCGGCAGCGGGTTCTCCACGCAAGTGACGGTGGGATATACAGCGAATTACGCTATCTACGTCCACGAGAATGTGGAGATGAAGCTTAAAGGGCAGCCGCGCCTACCGCCCCACAAGGGAAAGTATTGGGACCCGCAAGGCCGCGGCCAAGCTAAGTTTCTAGAGGAGCCGGCAAGAAGGATGAGAGGAGCTATGCGGTCGGTTATTCTCAAGGAGATTAAAATCCTATGAGTTCACCTGCTGAAATCATCCGCCAGCTCTTGCTGGACTTGGACCTAGGTGGCGAGGTCGCAGGGTCTTGGCCCGTCTTCGTGTCTTTCCTCCCGGGGACGCCTGACAGTGCTTTATGCGTCTACGACACTGCGGGGAAGCAAGACGGGAGAATCATGTCAACGGGCGATCAAGTCATCCATCCAGGAATCCAAATCATGGTGCGCGGCTTTGTTTACCCGGAAGCGCGGGCAAAGGCGGAGAGCATCGCCGCTGCCCTGGACGCCCAGCAACGGTCAGAGGTTGTAATGGAGTCCGATGCCAGTTACATTCTCCACAATGTGTCACGAACCGGAGATATCATTCCTTTGGGAGTGGAGCAGGAAGGCGATCGTCGACGCCATCTGTTTTCCATCAATGCCGTAGTCACGATAAACCAAAACTGAATAATCAACGAAAGAAAACAAGATGCCAAATGTAAACGAGTTAAGACTAGACGATGGCTTTTCAACCATCATCACATTCGCCAACCTTCCTCTCGTCAAGCTGTATGAGAAGGACGTCACTCCTCCGGGCTACACGGCGGGAGGGCCCATCGAAACCACCACTATGCGGAACACTGCCTATCGGACAAGTGCTCCGCGCCAGTTGAAATCCCTCACGCCCGTCAGCGCCACCGTGGCTTATGCGACGACCGCGCTGGATGAAATCTGGCCCCAGATTGGCGTCAACCAGCTTGTTACTGTGACCTTCCCGGACGGCTCTACGATCGCCTTTTACGGGTGGATAGAAGAGTTCACGCCCGCTACACACACGGAAGGCGAGCAGCCGACAGCCAAGCTCACTGTCACTCCGGGCATGCGCGACCTTAACGGCGATGAAGTGGCGCCGGTTTACATGAGCAATGTTGAAAGCTAAGTCGTCGCAAAGCAAACTGAAATCGATATGTCACTGCAATTCAAATTAGTGGTCTCGACGGCTCCGGTAGTGCTGACAGACTCCAATGGAGGCGCTTCTGATTACGAGCTGCGGGAAATGACTGCGGCTGGCCGGGATAAGTATCTCGACGGAATGAAGGAGCGGGTTCAGGTGGGTGCGGACGGCAAGCCCTCGATTAAGAAGTTCGATGGCATGCAAGCGGACCTCGTATCCCGTTGCCTGTTCAACAAGGACGGAACAGCCGTCCCGGTGAAGACTATTCAGGAATGGCCTTCCTCGGTCGTCTCTGCCCTGTTCGCTGAGTCCCAGAAACTCAATCAACTGAGCACGGCAGCGAAGGAAATTGCGGACGAGTCAAAAAACGGATGACAGGTGAGAGGCTTGGTTGGTATCAAGTAGCCTCTCACCTAAGTCTCCCCGTGAACGAGCTGAAGGAACGGATCACCTACAGCGAGTTCGTTGACTGGATAACCTTCCTCAAGCGGGAGGAAGGGCAGGCAAAAAGACAGGACTATTATATGGCCCAGATCGCAATGGAAGTTCGCCGCAGTTATGTAAAGAACCCGAAAACAGTGAAGCTGAAAGACTTCATATTTGAAACCGAAACAAAGGCCGAACCCAAGTCGCCGTCGAAGTCCAAGTCGATCTGGGCCGCTGTGCTCAACGTAAAAGTAGAGGACTAAGTATGCTAGGTTCTGTATTAGCTGCCGCGGGTCCCGGTGCCTTGGGCACTCTGTTCGTCAAGCTCACTGCCGACTCCACCGACTTGGTGAGGGGAATGAACATGGCGGAGACGTCAATCGCTAAGTCCTCCGCTGTCATGCTCAAGACGGTGGCGGGACTGGGAGCGGGGATCGCCGTGGCTATGACCGGCATCGCAGTGCTTGGCCTCCGGGAGTTCGGCAAGTTCGAAGCAGCCATGATCAAAGCCACGTCCATTATGGGCGACGTGTCTGTGGGCATGCGCAAGGAGATGGAACTCACGGCCCGGACTATAGCGAAGGAGTCCACCACCTCGGCAGAGAAATTAGGTGAGGCTTACTTCTTCCTGGCCAGTGCTGGGTTAAGCGCCGAGCAAGCCCAGGCCGCGCTGAGCGAAGTAAACAAGTTCGCCATCGCGGGCATGTTTGACCTCAATACAGCCACGACGATGCTCATGGATTCACAGTCAGCCCTGGGACTGCGGTCGAAGGATGTGGCGGAGAACATGAAGGGAATGAAGCGGGTAATGGATGTTCTTTCCAAAGCCAACATCCTGTCCAACGCGGAGATCCAGCAATTCGCAGAAGCCCTCACTAACAAGGCAGCGGCAGCCTTGCGATTGGTGAACAAGGACGTGGAGGAGGGTGTGGCCGTGCTGGCGGCTTATGCGGACCGCGGCATTAAGGGAGCCAATGCCGGTGAGCAGATGGCAATTATGATGCGGGATCTTCAGTCCGCTGCTATCGAAAACAAGAAGCAATTCTCCGACATGGGAATCACTGTTTTTGACGCGGCGGGGAAGATGAAGCCGCTGGTAAGCATCATCAGAGACATGGAGATTGCCTTAGGCACGTTGTCGGACCAGGAGAAGCGGGAAGCCTTCACTCTGTTAGGCATGCAAGACAGGTCGATCGGTGCCACCCTCGCTTTAATAGGTGCCTCCGGTGCTATTGAAGAATACGAGAGGAAACTGCGGACCGCTGCGGGCGCCACCCAAGAGATTGCGGAGAAGATGGAAGCTGGCTTCAACGCCCAGCTTATTATCCTCTGGCACAATATCCAGGACGTTCTAATCACCATCGGAGAGAAGATGGTGCCGGTGCTGCGGACCCTGAACGGAATGTTCAAGGACTCCACGGCCGGGTCGGACAGCTTTGGGAAATCGATTAACACTTTTACAGACACCTTTGCGCCCGCCTTCCTGATTGTAATTGGAGAAATAGGCGACGCGATTTGGGGATGGCAGGTCATCATCAAAACTGGCCAGCTGGCGTTCGCCTCCTTTCTGTTATTCGCAGCTCAGATGGGCACGTCTGTGGCCAAGGGTTTTATGGTGGTGGTGGAGAGCATAGCGAAAGGATTGGAGAGTGTTGCTAATGCTGCCATCTTTACGCTCAACGTCTTCTTAGACGAAGCCGATCAGATGGACGAGATTAAAATCGGGTTCAAGTTTGACCGGACCACACTCGATGCTGACGTGGCCGGACTTAAGGAGGACCTAGCAACGACTCAGAACGAGTTTGATCAAATGATGATGGGAGGCAGCTTCTCGGACCGACTTAAGGCTAGCTATGCTAAGGCGACTGCCGCTGTGGTGGAGGAGAATAAGAAGCTTGTGGCTGACGTCGACGCTACGACTCAGAAAGTGGCCGCGTCCTTTGAGCAAATAGAGAAGGCACGGGCTGCGGCAGCCGCCAAAGAGTTTGCCGGGCAGACTAAGGGAATAGAGATGCCTGGCACTAGCTCCGTGTTGGGCATGACGGAAGATCCGGCCATGGCCGCAATGGACCAATTTCTCAAGGAGAAGACGATCGCGGAAGACCGTTTAATGATGGTCGAGAATATGGCGGAGATGGAACTGGCAGCCACCGAGAGAGGAAGCGAGGAGAAG
>Ga0137338_1000002_pt1 | contig 47339 bp, 67 predicted proteins | sample EasRivERMLT366_2_FD_104770 | JGI IMG/M metagenome (GOLD analysis project Ga0137338, IMG submission 104770) | Soil microbial communities from meander-bound floodplain in the East River, Colorado, USA - East River MetaG ERMLT366_2 | ecosystem: Environmental > Terrestrial > Soil > Floodplain ...
CGTAGGGTCTCCATAGCCGTGTTAATCACGCAGACACCACACTCGGCACCAGCCGCTGCTGAGTTCATCTGAGGTACCTGATGATGTTGGGTGCACCGAATGCGCAGGATGTCCTCCTCAGCTGGATGTACCTCATTCCATGACTTGATAAGCCGTCTGCAGGCTTCCTGAACCTTAGGATCTAAGACCTCTCGCAGGTCTAGCTCACGATAAATGTCATACATGAGGCCATACACCTCATCCTTAAACTCTTCAGTCCAGTCACCCTCTTTCTTTACTGAGGCCTGTCCCAGAGCATAGGCAGGCTTGTCGAATTTCTGCTCGACATGAGCGAGGGCCTCCTCGTACTCCTTGGTATACGTGGGCCCGTGATAGTTGCCAAAGCATCGTTGGAAGTGTTCCCAAACCTTCAGGTACTCAGTACTACGATGTACCAGCTTAAGCTGGGCGACCAAGCGAATGAGCAGGATAACACACCGGTCACTAAATGCCCGGTCCTTTGCCGCTCCGGGTAGTAAATCTCTCATTTTGTCCTCTCCCTTGTCCAGCGCTTGTACAGCCTCATCACAACGTCCGCGACCAGCAACCACAACAGAATCTCTAAGATGAACATCGGTCTTAACCTCCTTACGATATGTTTGTGCAGTACCTAAAAACGCCTTACTCCAGGCCTCATCCTCTGAGTATGGTGAGCAATCGGCCCACCTGCCATAGGCTATCAGACTTGCATAGCACTTGGTCACCTCTTCGATAAAGTCATCAATGGTCTTCACGATGCACCCCCGCGCACAGCATCTTCTTAGGATCCTCACGCACTAAGATCCCCGTCATGGTTGGGATCCCGCATGAGCAGCACGTCTCTAGATCACGAAATTGCTCCTTCAAACGGACTGGGTCACTGCCTGGCTTATACAGTGTCCAGTAGGCCTCACACAGATGGTGATTCCAGGCGCTCATATATCCTCTCCAATGTTGGGCTCAGAACCCCGTCACTGCCCTCTAGCCACTCAGCTGAGCTGACGGTGATCGTGATCACCCTATTCCTGTATTCCGCACCTTCAACTTGCGCGTCCACCGGTAGTCCACCATGCGTCACCCTGCATGAATTGATGGTATTGCCGTCATGAAGCGTGAGCTCAATTAGGTCAGCTGAGATCAATAACCTACGAATTCCTCTGCTCATCGATGTGGTCCTCCATGTCCGTTCGCACGCCACAGCTGCATCGCAATCATTTCTTCCTCCTTGGCCATCGGCCAATCATGCCGCCTAAGACCCACGGTGCCAGTGGACACCGGATCTTAAGCGTCTCACAGGTATGCCAGATAATTGTGCAGAACCATCTGATCATGATCTTAACCTCCGATCTCCAGCCAGCAGACGCGGCCCTCCATGTCCGTTCGCACGCCACAGCTGCATCGCACGCTTCTGCGTGACCCAAGGCTTCGCACAGATCATCCAGTCACCGTTGATCGGGTACAGCCTGGTAAACCCACGCGCGACCAAGCGATTGATCCGTACCCAATCAATGCGGGTGGTGTCATGCGTGGGTATCGGCTCCACCACCACAATCTGAAGTCGTTTACTCATCTGAGCAACCTCCTGTCTCCAGCCAACAGGCGACCACCACGATTACGGACATTGTGCCACGCGCATGCCTTACACATCGGGTACACCCGCTTGTCCTTCTCATGCCAAACAAGTGCCTCAGCGGGCGCACCACAGGCGATCAGTCGCTGAACACTAAACACGCTGGCCTCTTGACACGTGATCCCCTCCAGGTTAAGTGGGGTGACCTCATACGTCATGGTCGCCCTGGGTCGTTCGTTTGCCATGGTTTCTCTCCTTTATGGTCTGCAGGCGAATGTACCGGCGTAGCGCCCGCCTAAACGAGCGCCTCATGCCCGGACACTCGGTCTTGCTTGATGGGACGCGCAGGACCATAAATGTGGTCTCTCGCTTCCCACACTTCGTGCACTGCAACACCGTCGGCTCGCCACCCAGCGTAACCAACGGGTCTTGCCAACAATGCCGGCTCATATCTATCCTCAGTAATGGATTAATGTTTCTTACTCCCATACGGTTTGTTGACGAACCTCTTCCTAAACTCCTCGGCCTGCCTGGCCCCCACCGCGTCATCCACCTCAGGCGACGGGGCGGGCACGTTGTTTTCTCGATCCGCCATGTTATTCTCTGCTGATGGCAAATTCGGTCCTGGTAATGGATCAATCTTCTCAGGCATGCTGGTCGACACCTCAACACAGTGTGGACAACCCACCGGCTGCCGTTGTGCGGGCCACATGGCAAGCACCCAGCCAGCGGGCACGACCAGCCGAAACCCCCAGTTCGCGATATACTCCGCCCTCACCTCGATCTGCTCATCACAGGTGCTGCAGTGCAGTCTAATCATCTTAGCTCCTTGCACCATGTGGTGCACCCCTCCACATCTAACCGCCCACAGGTATTACAGATGCCGAACTGATGTCCTTCCTTACAGGTGGCACCCACCACGTGTCGCTGTACCCCAACGCCGATGTCTACCTCCTCATAGACCAGCTCCAACTCACCCTGACACAACGGACAGAACCTTAAGGTGTCAGTCATGACGTGTACCCACAGTAGTAGCACCACCGCGTCTCAGCATCCGTCGGCGTGTGCAGGTAATACATCCCACCGCGCTGCCTACACGTGGGACACTTAACGAACGTGTTCAGCTTAGCGTGCCTCTTCAGCATCTTGGCATGCCCCCGCCTCGATGGCTGCACCTCCGTCGTCACCAGCTGCAGGCGATCCCGCTGCCGGGCCATCGTCGGCCCACACTGACAAGCGAACCCGCCACAGGTACAACTAAACGGTGGTGTCCAGGCCATCATGACACCTCCGGGATTACAGGGATCTCTTCAATTGCCGCGAGGAGTTCTTCATACTCGTCATCGGCGAGCTGTCCATCAGCATGCTCTGCGTCCACCATATCCTGTAACTTAACAACGATATCCTTGCATGCCATGGTTATCTCCTTACCAGTAATAAAGACACTCTGCTACATTGCCTGGAAATCGCACCAACAACTCGTCAGCGCTGCTGATGATCACACGGCATCCCTTGCTTTTACTATAATGATGCTTAAGACGAACCAGCTCATCAACGGTGACAAGCATCTCCACGCGATCACAGGGCGCTGGCAACCCTAGCCGTAAGAGCTCAGCCTGCCTTACAACGCGTACCTCAGCCATGGTTATCTCCAAGTGGCCCTCATTGGGCCACACCCGTTCGGTAATAACCTCACGAGTCTAAGCTATTGTGTATATACTACTGGATACATTATAATTAATGCAGACGTCTGGTGTACATACGGCAGGACAAATATATTTCTGCGTAGCGCAACGTCATGCGTCGCGACAGACGACGCTATGATCATCCTATCGAGAAAGTGCTAGACCTTTTATTCTCACCTAATATCTCAGGCGATGGGTCTCTGGATGCTGAAGACGGTATCAGTGGTGTGTCTTCCTCACTGTGTGGTGGAGGCTACTACAAGAGTAGTGTGTTGTCGTATAGGTGAAAATAACGTTTTTTTTGAAAACATTTGTTTGCCAAAAACGTTTTTACGACGGACTGCAGCTCTATCCGCTTCTTACTAAACTATGCTTACGTTGATTACATTTGATCTCTAGCGTCGAAGTGTTGTTCAAGGTGCAAGTGAGTGAGGCAAGCCGATTTTAACAGGAAGGTTACGACGAAAGGAGTAAATCGCTGCCATTGGAACGTTTTTCGTTCTTTTTGACACAGGAACGTTACGATCGTTCAATTAACGTACACCACCGGCATCTAGACAGCTGCGATGTGTAATGGACGTAACATAGCTAGGCCGTCGAGCGTGCCGCTTTTGCACAATAACGGTTGCAGGGATGAAAAGTCATGGGTTTTGTAACGAATCGTTACATCCGAATGCTGTCATGATACGATCATAGACTTAAATGGCTGTTCTGCAGCTGTGCTTCCTTTCTCACGTTACGATTTCCTTTAATCGTAAAGGTTAAGGAGGAGGCACTGCAGTTCATTGTTGACAAAAATTCACACATCTATAAGCTGCTATGATACGATGATTACGTCAGAGCATTGCGCGGGAGTTTTCGACCTATGTATTGAACGACGCGTCATTACATCCTGGCTACGTTACGATGATTAGGTTATATTCATAGCGCCTATAGATCCTAATTCATCATGATTTTACGGCAGGAGACCGTCGCAATTGGTATTCAAAAGGCCCTGAATTACCATTAGCTTGGTTAACGTCCTTTTATTTGCTGTGTGAGGTTGATGATCCTAGACCCGAGATCGTGAAAAAAGTTGTGTACTTGCACAAAATTTCATGGTATGATTATCCCAACATGAGGCAATCCAGCCCCATGAACAAGGAGAATAACCATGGCACGCATCTACACACCAACGCAGGTCCTGACCACGTCACCAGTGGGACAGCTCCGTCTCATCCAAAATGCATTCACGGACCTGAAGGGTGGGACCGTGAAGGAGATCACTGAGCATGTGGTCAAGGGTGGTCTCGTCACGAAGCAGGATCCTACCCGAGTGGTCATGTTCTACATGATCCACCTCAGCAAGTTAGGTAAGGTCAAGGAGATCACGGAGACGGAGCTAGCAGTGATGAGGGTGAAGACCACCGAGACCGAGACCATCAAGAAGGTAACAAAACCTGTCAGCAAGAAGACCGCTAAGAGGGCCTAACCATGTGGGGTATGAACTTCGTCGTTGAGATCGCTTTCTGGTTGGTGGTGGTAGACGGAGTATTCCGTCTGCTCCATCCCAAAAGGCGATCATCCGCCAAGGACCTTCCCAAGACCACCCGCCGCTAATCCTACCTAAGGGGGAGACCATCAGGTCTCCCCTCTCCCTTGCCAGATAACCTGTTACAATCCTGTACTGCCACCGTCTGTCAGCTTGCAGCCTCACTGCCCTATTCTGTCAGTTTGTGGGTGATCCTGGAAGGGCCCGGCTCCCAAAACCGGCGATCGACCCACCTCACGCAAGCCGCCCTCGTAATTTTGCCGTGGTTTCGAGGGTTTGTTCTTGCATGTACAGTCCTCTTGCCATAGTTTCCAATGTTCGTTCCGGGCCGATCATCCCTCAACCCTACCCAAGTATTTCTCTCCAGCTGTTATGGGGCCCAACCTCACTCACTCACTATCTTCTCCGGTAAGGTTAAATAAATTTAACCTAAGAAAAAAATGTTGTTTACAGAATAAAACACCCTTGCCTACAATCTTCAGCTCAGCCAATGTTGTCTCTACCATAAGGAGAAAAAGCTATGTCGACGTCGGTCGTTAAAAGAACTGGGGACCCAATCACCTTCACTTGGACTTATGATCCCGCGCATGAGGCGCAGATTGATGAGTTCAGAATTGAGTCCTCACCCACGCCGAATGGCGTCTTTGCGGTGGTTGTTGGTGGCTTGCCTGTTAGTTCAAGGGAGAAGGTCATCAATGCAGGTGCGGCCACGCTTTACTTTAGGATCGCGGCCGTGAAGGATGGCACAAATGCCAGCTACGCGACCAATCTGACTCAGGTGATCATCGATAACACGCCGCACCCGCCTGAGAATTTCTCAGTGAGCTGAGAAGATCGGGTCACCAACGTCTAGCTGTTTGGGGACACGATTAAGGGGGCAAGCCTATGCTACGCGCACGCGCGTTTCCAGACAAGGAGCGGAAGACGCGGCAATCCAAGATGTTGAGGGAGGCACGTAAGTCTGAAAAGCAGAAGATGATCGACTCGCTGCCCGCGGACAAGCGGCCACATCAGGTTGCACCTGAGTTGATCGTGGCATTTCGGTTCGACCAGGAGTTGATCAGACGGCTTGTGCTACGGCAACCGCTGCCGAAGATCATCGCGGCGATGGGTGGGAAGGAGATCGAGCCACTCGTCCATGCAAGGCTTGGTGACCACGACTTTAGGGAGAGCCTAAACGAGTACACCCTCGGTGGGGTGCAGCGGCTGGAGGCGGAGATTCAGGACTCTCTCAAAGAGTTGCAGATGATCCTCCGCCTCTCGGCTGATGAGATGATGCACATCACCTTGGAGATCGCCCGCCGTAAGAGTGCCAAGGATAGTGATCGGCTGGCCGCGGTGAATATGGTTATGGATCGCGCCCATGCCCTCGTGCCCGCGCGCGTAAACGCCGGGAATCCTGGCGGGGGTGGCAACGTGTTTAACTTCGGTGCCGACGTCGTTCGTGAGGTATTAGGCGCCTTTAAGGAGATGTCCGGGCCGCAGACACGCTTGGTGCCGGCGGAGAGGACGGTGGGTTCGATGACCGTGGAGGAGCGTGACGAGCTGCGCCAGCTGGCGACAGATGATCAGGGATAATGTATGATTGAGCCGAATATCCACGATCCGTATGAATTTGCCATGCGGATGAAGTGGTTAGGGCTCTCCTCACTTTACTTCTTCGCGAAGGTGATATTCAAGTACAACAAGCTGGTGCCTCACCTTCACCAGCCGCTGTGCAACACCCTGCAGCGGTCGCTGGGTAAGACCGTGGTTGAGATCCCCAGAGGCCACTTTAAGACGACGGTGGCCTCGAAGTCGCTACCAACGTGGCGAGCCCTCCCGATGGAGGATGAGGTTATCGAGTATGCGCTTAAAAAGGAGTGGACAACCCCTGAAGAGGTCCAGCAGCTTCGAGCGGTGCATAACCCTAATGTCCGCGTCCTCGTTATTAGCAGCACTGAGACGAATGCGAAGAAGATCCTTAGATCAACGAGGCAGCAGTTTGAGTCGAATGCGCTGTTCCGTAGCCTCTGGCCAGACCTGCTGCCGAATGAGAAATGCCGGTGGACGGACACCGAGTTAGAGTTTAACCGGACTGAGAAGTTCAGCGAGTCGACGGTTGAGGCGATCGGCGTAGGCAGTGCCCTCCAGTCAAGACACTATGATATCATGATTGAGGATGATCTCGTGGGCATCGATGCCATGGGGTCTGAGACGGTCATGAAGAAGGTCATCGACTACCACGTGCTCCTTGAGGGCGCGTTTGATGACCCGGATCGTAGTGAGTCCTTGGTTATTGGGAACCGATGGGCATTTAATGATCTCAACTCATGGATTCGTGAGAATGAGCTCGACTATGAGTTCATAACACGCTCGGCGATTGAGGATGGTAAGGTCATCTTTCCGGAGAGGTTCAGCCTTAAGGGCCTCGCAAGGATCCGACGGAAGCAGGGGGACTACTTCTACTCCTGTCAGTACCTAAACAACCCGATCGCCCCAGGAGCGCATGACTTCGAGCCCGAGTGGCTACGATCCTTTACGGTTGAGCTCGAGGCCAAGCCAAATGCCGCCGCAAATGCACAAAAGGTGGAGGTTTATGTCCGGGATGATGGAAAACGCACGTATCTGGGTAAACTTAATCGCTTTGTGCTTGTGGATCCTGCTCGTGAGGGTAAGAGGGGCAAGGCCAGACACGCTGTTATCGTTGTTGGTGTCGATACAAGCGAGGATCATTGGATCCTATACGCGTGGGCGGAGCGTGGCTCGACCGATGCGATGATGGAGAAGGCGTTCTATGCCTATGAGAGGTTCAAGTGTCAGCGATGCGGGATTGAGGGCTACGGGGGAGACCAGCATCTGCAGAACTACATGAACTACAAGGCCCGCGTCGAGAAGAAAAAGATGAAGGTGGTGGTGTTTAAGAAGTCGACTGACAAGAGCAAGGAGGAGAGGATCAGGGCGACGCAGCCTCGGTTTGAGCGGAAGTCGGTAGCGATCGTGGACTCCGACACCGAGTTTAGAAAAGAATACCTGCAGTTCCCCTCGGGGACCACGGTTGATCTCCTCGATGCCTACTCTCACGCGGATGAGATCTGTAGGCGTCCAGTTGGGGAAGATGAATATGAGATTGTGAGGAAACGGATCCATGCACTACAAAATTCAGTCAGCAAGACATCGGGGTATTGACATGACCTACATCAAGACTTGCAGGTTGACCATCATGATCGCATCGATCATCATGCTTCTTCTCTTGTTATCCGCGCACGCCCACGCGCAGACGACCGCGCCCACGATGACCGTGAAGAAGTTTGTTGGTGAGAACACTACATTTCTCTGGGACTATCTGGTCGTTGACGAGCCAGCCTACGCTGAGTTTCAGCTTCGTTGGACAGATGACCTTACTAAGACGACAATCATCTTGAAATCGATCCCGATCAATCTCAGGACGACTTCAATCACTGCCGCCTTCACCCCTGGGTTCAAATTCACCTATTACAATGTTGTTGCCGCCACACCGGCAACAAGCTCTGTCAGTGCCCCTAGTAACACGGTGGCCACTGAGCGGGTTGGCCGCCCACCCACCAATCTTCGTGATCAGTAACTGGCCACCGGCCAAGGAGGAAAGACATGGGTTCAAGTTCAAACCCTTTAACGTTCCCTAGTCTGGTTCCCAACCCCCTGACTGGGGTGCTCGAGGTTAAGAGCGTCCCGACCCAGGTTGGGTTTCCATTCGCAAGAACTGCTTGGTACGTTGGTACCGGGCAACAGATTGAGACGCTGGAAGAGCTGTTCAACGTGATCCAGCCAAATGATGTCGCATTCTTGGCACCGCAGCGGTTCGAGGAAACCGGCTTGGTGCTTGACAAGTCAGGGGTCTCACTGATCGGTTATGGCTTTGATCTCGGTGGTCGAGGCTCGGCCTTTATTGAGCCGGGTGGGGTGAATGACCCTGGTCTCTCAATCGAGGCTGATGACGTCACACTGATCAATGTGGGCGTCGCCGGCAAGGGCACTGCGGACTATGCCCTCCAGTTAGGGGATGAGATTGCTCGGTTCCGGGCATATCGTTGTAAACTTGAGGGCCCGGATGGTGTTGCCGTGAAGATTGTTGGGACCGGTGACATCATGTTCGATGATTGTGAGTTCTGTTGGTGTGGTGTTGGGGTCGACTTCGTCGGTGGGGTCTCCTCGTTCCCAACCCAGACGCTCATCCGTAGGTCACGTTTCCACAACATCGTCACCGCCCACCTTCGCGGGACTGGTGCAACTGGAAAGAACGTAAACACCGAGCTCATCGACAACTTCCATGACAAGGATGAGTCGGCGGTTGCCCCTACTGATTTCCTGTTGCTTGACGCGGCAGGTTCCACCGGATTGGTTAGTGGGTGCCGATTTGCCCACGCCACCAACGAGGCGGCTGTCCTGACGATTGCGGCCGGCATCATGTGGGCAGCGAACGCCACTGAGGCTGGTTGGTCTACCGCCCGTCCGGCGTAGGTCACTGGGTTCGTCACGGAGGTATTAGATGTATAGGCACACGTTTGATCCCTTCGTGGCGGACTTTGTCTCATCTGGCCTAGCGGCTGACTTTGTCAAGCAGGTGGGTCTCTGGAATAATCAGGTGCCCTTGATTGCGATCAACATCACCCCAATCGTTCTTGAACCTGGTAAGCACAGGTGGAAGACTGACACGGTGGATGGTCGTAGCTGGATCGTGAACATCTCAGGGGCCCAGTTAAAGTTGATCTCATCTGATTACTTCACGGGTGGCGAGATCATGCTCTTTACCCCGGTTAGACAACTTGTTCAGGCCATGTTGGCCATCGGCATGGGTACTACAAGGATTAAGGTGGAATTTTGATGGGGGTTAACCGTGCTTGAATTTATCGGTAGTCTGCTCCTAACACCAGGCGTGCCAATTCGACTGGTGGTCGCCTTTCCGCTCATCGCGGGCCAGCGGTATGATACGATCATCATCTCACAACGTCGGGTGAATGCTGGCTTTATCTTTGTGGGTGATAAGGCAATGACCGGTGAGGTCACCATGATGGTGGCGGTCCCACCGGCAAGCGCAACGTCATGTCCGTTTGCCGAGATTGATCTTTCAGTGGTGAATCGGTCTAACCCAGTCATCATCGAGACAATCACGGTGGATGGCTCCGCCGCGGAGACCATCCAAATTTCTGGCCTTAAGGCTTGACGAGGTGATTTATGGGTGTTGAGATTGGTGGTTTGGGCGGTAATGAAGGAGGTGTTTCATTGTTACAAAAGGCTGAAATTATACTAACCGATGCCCAGATCAAGGCACTGCCGACTATTCCGGTTGAGATAGTCCCACCTCCAGGCGCGAATAAGGTCATACAGCTCGTCGGATGCACGTTTTCTTATAATACCTCAGCCGGAGCTTACACGCTTCCTGGAACGCCTGGAAACATTCTGGTTGCCATAAATATTCCACCTGGAACTGCAAGTCTGGGGGTTGGTTATAACACGACAGGCACATTGGACACAACAACACCTCAATTGAGATCGAGTTTCTGGGGAGCTACATTCATCGATATCGCTCAAAATGCTTTCCCTAGCCAAGCTGAAGTAGTGAATAAAAATCTTGGGGTTTATTCAGATGCCTCAGCGGATTTCACTGGCGGCAACGCGGCCAACACGCTGAAGGTGACCGTGTACTACACGATTGTGGAGCTATAATGATTCGAGCCATTCCCATCAAGGGTATAAGCGAGGAACGCGAGCGTGAATTGAAGCACTACGTTCGGACGAACCTTGATCTAGCGATCCGTGGGACTCAGACACTTTTCACGGAGCATGTCCCGCGCTGGCGTAAGATCTACAACGGGGAGCCCTTTGAGCAGGTGAAGAGCTTCCCATGGCACCGAGCTAGTAACTTCGTGGTTCAGTTGGTGGGCATCCACACTGACACCCTCGTGGCGCGCATCCTCTCACTTATCTTTAAGACCGATCCGCTGTTTACATTTACCGCGTTTGGTGAACTTCCAGAACACATTAAGAAGGACCTGGAAGATTTCATGAAGCACACCGCGTTGGACGAGTCTGAGCTTGCATTGTACCAAACGATCAAGGATTGGTTATTCGATATCGTTAAGTTGGGCTCGTCGGTGGCCAAGGTGCCCTACGTTACTGACCACACCATCGTGGTTGAGCCCTCGTCAACGCCGAATGAGATCTCAGAAAGGGAGGTGGTGCGCTACGACGGACCCAAACCGATGAAGACGTTGTTCACGGACTTCTTGATGTGGCCTCTGGGGGTGCAGGACTTTAAGGATGCGATCATGAAGGTACACCGGGTTCGCCTCCATAAGGAGACCGCGCTCCTACGCGCATACCAGGGGTTCTATGATCTCGACGTGATCAAACGATTGTACACAAGACCTGACCTCAGCAATCGAACCAATATTGAGGTTAAGCAGGAGGAGAACACCGGCATCGTCTCATTGCCGGCAGATCGGTTGACGTTCTATGAGTGCTGGATTGATAAGTACCCACTGGTTGATGGTAGGTACTACTCATTATGCGTCACCTATCATATTGAGTCGGACAGCTTCGTCAGAAAGATCTATAACCCGTATAATACTGGCGATGATCTCTCAGATGTGTTTATCGGATGCAAGCTGTTCCCACGTGATGACATGTGGCATGGTCGTGGATTCGCGGAACTGCTTGAGCAATCGCAGGAGGAGGCAAGCACGATTCATAACCAGCGGCGTGATCGAGCCACCGCGGCCAACACCAATGTCATCGTGGCCCGTAAGGATTCAATGTTGGACCTTAGCTTCCCACTATTTCCCAATAAACCACTGTTTGTCGACAGCCTGGATGATATCCGGGTAGAACAGATGGGCCGTGAATCAACCTTTGAATTTGAGGAGGAGCGCGTTGCACTTGATCTTGCGGAGAGAAGGTCAGGTGTCAGCCCGCCGATGATCGGCTACGGTGCAGGGGCGATGGGAGGAAAGCGTGGGGTCTATTCCGCCTCAGGTACGCTATCCATGCTTCAAGAGGGTAACATGCGAACAGATCTCAACATTATGGATCTGCGCGCGGCAGTTACCAGGGTAGGTCGTCTTGCTCTAAAGTCATACGCGCTCGGGGGCGTGCATGAGCGTCTTCGTCAGAAGTTTGATCCAGCGCGGATGATTCGGATTGCGCGGAGCATTGCGATGTACAACCAGCTGCAGATGGACTTGACCTGCAGCAACGCGTCGGTGAATCGTGAGGTCGAACGTCAGCATGCCACCATGCTTGCTCAAACGATGACCACGTACTATACACAATCCATTGAGTTGGTCAAGATGATTATGACCATCAAGGACCCGACGCTCAAGAACTATCTCATGAGCATCTATAAAGGGAGCAAGGTCCTCTTCCACAATATTTTGAAGAGCTTTGATAATGGAGACACCGAACGCATCCTCCCAAGACTCGAGTTACCAGGAGCTGATGTCCCAGCTGGAGCCCCTGGCCAAGGAGTTTCTGGCCAACCAGGACAGGTTGTCCCTTTTGCTCAACAGTCAGGAATGGCTCCTGTTCCTCCGCCTCCTGGGGCACCTGGAGAGCAGGTCCCGCCGGACGTTGGAGCGATCCCACCTTCGGCCTGAGATCTTTAAGGCACAAGGCGCATTACAGGTGATTAGAGAGGTTAAGGGATTTAAGGAGAACCTCAGAAAGTTAATGGAGAACTTCAAGATAGCTCTTGAAGAGAAGGACCAATCTAGAAGACCGGAGGTAGTATACGATGAAGAACTTGAGGCTTTACAACGCGAATCCGCCAAATATGCCGCAGGGCTCCCCACCAGCGGCGACAAACCCAGCGGCCCCAACACCGGCCGCCCCAGCAGTACCCGCAGCAGAGACGGAGGAGCAGAAGAAGATTAAACTGTTAGAGACTCAGAACCGGGAATATCAGGCCACTAACAGTGCGCTTCTGAACAAGGTTGCGCAACTGACCCCTGCTAAGCCGGTCAATCAACCGGCAACCCCACCGAATCCGGCAGATCAGCGCAGCAAGTGGTGGACGGACCCAGATGCCGCCTTTGCTGAGAGGGCCGCGCCACTGGTGCAGGCCACGACCCAGACGCAGGTTTACCTGATCAAAGAGCAGATGAAGGTCAAGTACGCAAGTGAATTCAAGAAGTGGGGTACCGAGATTGATGAGCTTGCCAACCCACTGAATCCGATGTATCTCATGGACCCAGCGACGTGGGAGATCATCATTGAGCGCGTGCGTGGGCGTCATGTGCAGGATTACGCAAGGGACCCCTCTATGGTTCCAGGGTATTCTGAGTCATCCAGCCCGAGCGACCCGCCCGCGCCAAAGACGGCGCAACAGCAGCTCTCTGACCGGGAGCTCAAGATCGCAAAACAGCTTGGTGTTACGCCAGAGAAGTATCTGGCTCAAAAATCTAAGATGACCGTGGGGGTGTAAATTGGCTGAAGACAAAAATAAAGTTGAGGAACTGGCGCCAGAGGGCCCGGTTCAAAAGTATTTCACTCCTCGTTCGGAGCTTGAGTTTCTGACAGACGAGAACATCATTGCTGAGGACCTCATGCCTCCAGCGACCTTTGATGTACGATATCTGGTACCTGGGATCAGATGTCGTTGGGTCAACTGGAAGGCGAAAGAGGGCGCGATGATGTATGGTGCCCAGGCAGAGGGCTATCAGTTTGCGAATAAGAATGATGTTGAGTGCACGATCAAGCCGAATAAGGAAGGTAAGTTCTTAAACGGTGACGTTGTGCTGATGAAGATCTCTGAGGCTCGATATGCTTCAGCGATGAAGGCCCTAGTCCTCCGTACCAAGATGGCGGCTGGTCAGACCGCAGAAGCTGCCATGGAGGAGATGAAGGGGCTGATGAAGCGGTCAGGCGGGCACCTTACCCCCTTTGCGCCCGACCAGGCGCAACTTGATCGGCTAATCGATGCCAATCAAGCGGTAACTCATACAGTTACCAGATCTTAGTGAAAGGAGACCACTCTCATGGCGGGTAAAGCCGTACCTATCGTGGTAGCAAGAACCACCACTGATAGTCAGCCATCCATCCGTCGTTATCAAGAGAAGGCAGCTCAAACATTCAAGTTTGGGACCCCTGTCTTTCGAGATAATGCCGTTGATGGCGGGGTTGCAGAATGGTCGGGGGTAGTGGCAACTAGCAAGGTTGCTGGGATTGCCATTGAGCCCGCCTCCAATCTGACCACCGTGGGCGTCAAGGAGACCTTGACGTTCGGGGAGGTTCAAAACCAACCCTTAGCAGTAAATATCCCTCGCGGGGCGCCCATCAACGATGGGTCGATCGGTGTTCAGCTTGCTGACAACACCACCGAATTCCAGGCCCAAGTGCTGGATACGGTCGCTGCCTTGGAGACGGACGTGGGTAAGTCCTACGGCCTGACTAAGGATTCCAACGGGTACTGGTACATCGACAAAACGAAAACAGACAGCATCGTAGTGACCGGGGTTTATGCCGGTGATGCTGGTCGCAACGGTGGGCGGGAGTTTTTCCGATTCCTCGATGCGGCCGCCCAGATGGGAGGTGCATAGTACTATGATGACACGCGGAAACTATGCCCAGCTGATGGCGCCTGGTATCCATGAGTTGATGGACCAGCAGACTCAGCTGGAAGCAAGGGACTCGGAGTACGACAAGATCTTTAATACTCCGACGTCTGACAAGGCCTTCGAGGACGATGTTGAGTTCGCTGGCCTTGGCCCGATGACTACCAAGCCAGAGGGTCAACCGATCAACTACGACGACGTGATCCAGGGCGGTTCGTATCGTTATACCCACTCGACGTTTGGGCAGGGTGTGCGGTACTCATTTGAGCTTTTGGAAGATGATCAGTATGGCATCATCCAAAAAGTTCCGATGAACTTTGCCCGCACGGCGATGCACACCAAGGAGACCAACGCCTGGAACGTCTTTAACCTTGGGTTCACCACGCAGATCACGGTGGACGGTGTTTCTTTGTTCAATGCGGCACATCCACTCCTGGGTGGTCTGCCTGCGACGGTGGCCGTTCCAGCATCGATAGTTGGTGTTGGTGTCTATACTCAGGGCACCTACCCCAATCGTCCTGGGACCGACATTGATCTGAGCTACTCTGGTCTGCAGTTGATGATCAATCAGTGTGAGCGCATGATCGATGGTCGTGGTTTGTTGGTGAAGGCAATGATGACCACCATCGTGGTTCCTCCGGAATTGCGGTGGGTTATTGAGGAGATTCTGGGTTCCGAGTGGAAGCCGTACACCGCGGAGAACACGGTCAATGTCGTCAATAACAAGGGTCTGTCACCCTTCATTGGTCGGTACCTGACGTCAACGAAGGCCTGGTTTGGTCTTGCGGAGAAGTCTCGCCACAAGTTGAACCACTTCGATCGTCATCCGCTCGATGAGGACTTTGCCGACGACTTCGACACCAGGTCACTGAAGCACGTTGCATTCTACCGTTCTTCAGACGGCGCATCTAACTGGCCAGGAACCTGGGGATCCGCAGGGACCTAAACCCTTAGGGTGGTAGGCAACTGCCACCCTTACTTTAAGGAGAATGCTTATGGCAAAGAACTATGGTAAGAGGCTCCCATTTAGACCGGGGGAGATCATCATGCACGAGGGCAACCCTGCCATTGTGCTTTCAAATGACGGGAAGTGTGCAAAGTTGCATATCTTTCCGGTACATTCAGCCAATGCCCAGATTACGGCTGAAGAACCTGAACCGCCCAAAGAGGAGTAGAGTATGGTGAACCAGATTGGCCCGCGGCATTTCCTGATCGACACACCGGGTGCCACGCCGCTGTGGTTAGCCTGGTTAAAGGTCGTCAGCATCACTTGGACTGGCGCTACCACCGCCGGTCATCAAGCAATTATCACCAACGCCTCAGGTACTCGCACCATCTTTGATGCTAAGGCCTCTGAGGCTAATGATTTTGAGTCAGCGGTTTACGACCCAGGTTGGGTTGATGGTCTTGTTGTTCCAACCCTCCAAAGTGGTAAGCTGATGATTATCTGCTCATAATAGGAGGCGATCTATGAATAAGAAGAAGCCTGGGGTGAACAAGGGACCCAGGGCGGGTGGAAAGAAGGGCTCAGACACCAAGAAGACCACGAAGAAGTCGGAGTACGGGGGTTACTAACATGCCTTACAGGGCTGGGGCGATCGGCGTTCCGTGGCACAATTGTGATCGATGTGGCATCATGACGAGGACCTCTCAGTTGGTCTTCCAGAATGGTATGTTCTTATGTACTACTCGTGGTTGTGTGGACAATCCTGAGGGGTTCAATCGGTATGAGCGCATTGCTGAGACCTTAAGCGATGGGAAGACGGAGCCCCAACACTGGTTAGAGAACCGTGTTCTAAACGATGGTTTGGATGGCCTGAATGACTAGGTGATCTATGCCAACTAAGAAGAGTACCTCAAAAAAAGCATTCTCTGAGAATGTGGCGGCTGAGATGCATGCTGGTAAGCCACAAAAGCAGGCGGTAGCGATCGCGTACTCAATCCAGCGTGAGGCAAGAAAGCACTCACGGCCCAACGCGCCAAAGAAGAAGGGTTAGAACATGCCATTTAGTCAGCCATGGAATGAGAACGATCCAGCGGATACTGATCTTGCGAGCCAGCTCGGTGATGACATCCGGGACTTTAAGCTGCAGATTCGTGAGCGGATTGATCTTGAACATTTCTTTCCGATCACGGATGCTCCAACGACTGGATATCACCGTCAGGGTTCAGCGAGACCGTTCTATCAGGGTGCTCCACCTGCTAATAACCCTGATGCGCCTGGCGCTCTTTGGATTAACTCAACTACTGGTGCCGTGTCCCGGGATAACGGGGCTACATGGGATGACGTCTCCTTTGGTGTGCCGCAGGGCGGTATCATCATGTGGTCAGGCCTTATTGCCGATATCCCGGATGGCTATAAGCTTTGTGACGGGACGGCAGGTACGCCTGACCTTCGTGACCGATTTGTTCGTGGTGCAGCGGCAGGTGTAGATCCTGGAGTCATTGCAGGCTCAGACACCCATGCACACGTGATGGGGCCCATGACCCCCGCATCTACCGTGGTGACGGTGGATGTGACAGTACCGACTGTAAACGTGGCCACCGCGGCACATAACCACACTGACTTCTCGGACAATCAGCCCAATATCCCGGTCTACTTTGCCCTCGCGTTTATCATGAAGGCTTAACATGCACTACAATGGTTGGTTCAAGATTACCACCAAGAAGGGCACTTGGATTGTTAAGAACCAAGAGACGGACGTCCTGCGCCGGTTGTCTGTGTCTGCTTGGAATGGCGTTCCTTTAAGCGCCTTTAATTATCTCGCGATTGGGACTGATGATACGATCCCGGCTCGCACGCAGACAGCATTGTTTGCTGAGGTTCTTCGGTTCCTTGCAACGGCAGTTATTGAGACAACCCAGGTGACGGCAGACACACTACATCTGACGGTCCAATTCATCGCGGCGTCTGCCTTCAGCATCTTTGAGCTCGGGGTCTTTGACGCGGTGGCCGGTGGTAATATGGCAGCCAGGGCAGTTCATCTTGACGAGAATGGTGACTCATCTGCCTTCAACATTGGTATTGGCGAGGGCATCACATTAGAGTACTTTCTTCAGGCCTTATAGGAGAATACCATGGCAGCTGGCGATGCGGTTCCAATCCCTCGGAAAAATGTGGCGTACCGCGCTTATTTTGAGATTCGTGACACGGCTGGTGCCCTGGTTACTGGTGCCACGGGCTTGGACTCCGAGGTTGATCTTGATGGTGCTGGTTATGCTGACTGCACCAATGAGGCGACTGAGATTGGTGCGTCAGGCACATACTTCTTGGATTTGATCGCCGCTGAGATGAATGCCGACCATACGATGGTGGTTGTTAAGACCACCTCAGTTAATGCGATCATCCCAGTTCTAAATCTCTACCCTGAGTCACTGGGAGACATCCGTGTTAATGTTGGTCAGTGGAACGGCACTACTGTTCCAGCAGAGGACACGGCTGGCTACCCGGTGGTCACCATTAAGGATGGCGTGGGCGCCGGAGAACTTCAGCTTAATGCAGGTCAGGTTGAGGTTGCCGCCGCACAATTGGTTACACTCATCAACGCATTCTACGATGAGCTCACGGCTGAGGCACGGACGGCTGGTTCTTATGGTCAGTTGTTAAAGGACAATTTGCCTGTATTGGTTACGCCGGCAAATAAGCTGTTGACCGACGCGGCCGGTCGTGTTGAATTGCAGGCTGATGGTCTTGATCAGATAGTCGTAGAGACTGGGGTGAATGCCCGCCAGGCACTCTCGATTATCGGTTCTGCCTTGGCTGGTGTCTTGGCCGGCGTTGGTTCTGGCTCAATCACCATTGAGGCGATGAATAACCCAGGTACAGTGCGCATTACCTGTGTTAATGATGGTCTTGGTAATAGAAATACTGTGGTACTCACTCTACCGGTGTAGTATGTACCCTAAACCAATGTTTGCAAATGACGTATTCACTCAAGAGTATTTTCCAAGTGGATCGTCAGTCACGGTGTTCAAAACTTTTTCTGCCAGAGATGGGATGCATTTGGCGGATACTAAGTTCTCTGGTGAGCGTCAATCATTTGATTGGACCCGAGAGAAGGACGTGGTCCAGATTCAGGAGGTCAATCACGGATGGGATACGGAAACAGGAAAATTGCCACCAAGATAATCACGTTCTTTGCGGTTCTATGTGTTCTGCTATTTCCTGAGAACCTATGGTCTGCGACGTACGAGCACTTCATTTATCAGGTCAGGAAGACCAATGGTGACGTGGCACCAGGTGTAAACGTCAATGTCTACACTCCTGGTACTAGTACACGATTCACCGTCTACAGTAACATTACTGGCACAGCTGTCAAGTCGCAGCCTATGATCACTGACAGCCTTGGGAATGTCGACTTCTACGTAGGTGATTCGGTTGTAGACATCTTGTTCACTGGCGGGACGATCCCAATATATAAGTTACTGAACGTCACGCTTACTGCATTGGCCACTGCAGGCATACTTACCGTACCTAACGGTGGGACAGGGGCAGCTACGTTTACGTTGAATACGGTGCTACTGGGCAATGGCACTCTCCCCATAAAGACTAGTTCCGTTGGGTTGGCTAACCAGGTCTTTCGTGTCCCAGCAGCGGGCGGCCAACCTGATTTCGGTACGGTGAACCTGAGTTCATCAGCCGCGGTGTCAGGCGTACTGCCCACTGCAAACGGCGGTACAGGGTCAAGCTCAGGTTCATCGCTCTCAGTTCAGGAGGTTGACGGTTCCCCAAACGTTTCTGGGGTTATCAATATCAAGGTAACCGATGGAACCTTGACCAATAATGGTGGTGGTTCGGTCACGATCGATGCGGCACCACCGTTTTCAGATACCATCCCAATTGTTAAGGGATCCAGTGACGTTTCTAAGTTACTTAGATTTGAGGTAGATGGTTTTACCGCGGCTACTACTCGAACCGTCACCTTCCCTAACGCGAGCATCGTGGCGGCGGCTACCGACTTCTTAAATTTGTGGGGAGATGGTATCAAGCAAACCTTTAACCCGAACGGTACCAACGCTGGATTTAATGTTGGTGCACATACGGCAGACCCGTCAGTTGGGGTGAATGGGGATCAGTATTATGATTCGATTCTTAATAAGTTTAGATGCCATGAAAACGGGTCTTGGGGTGACTGCATCTCGGCTGGTACATCTCCAGGTGGCGCTACCACGAATGTACAGTATAATGATGCTGGTGCTTTTGGCGGTGATGCTGATTTCATTTTTGATGATACTAACAAGTTTGTTGGAATAGGGGTACAGTCTGCCCTAACCGATGAAGGACTGAGCGTCGCAAGTTCCGGAACTCATAATGGTGTGGTCAGTTCTCAGCGTGCTGACGCCGATGCACCACCTGGTAACTCCGCCGGGTTCAGGGCGTACAAGTCACGAGGGACTATTGGGACTCCGACGGCGGTGCAGTCAGGTGATTGGATGCTTGGTCTCTCGTCGAACGGCCATGATGGTACTGGGTTCTTTGGGACGGCACGCGCCTTTACTGAGGCGACACAGACCCACACGAATTCGGCTCATGGCACTAGGTGGGTATTCAGCACCAACCCTGATGGTAGCACCACGATTACCGACACGTTTCGTTTACCGCAGGATGGCGGCATCCAGATCCTAACAGGTACAAAGCCAACCTGTGATTCCACTAAGCGAGGTTATATCTTCTTTGTGGCTGGTGGGGCGGGTGTTGCGGACACCTATGAGGCCTGTGATAAGGACGTTGCAGATGTGTATGCTTGGCGGGACATCCATGCCTCAGGGTCTAGTGGTGGCACATATACACCTAACACTGAGGGTCTACATGAGATCGTTGCCACCCCAGGATTGGCCAGTGGAGGGTTTAGTACTAGAACACTTGGATTTGCCACCCTTGACCCAGCTTCCGCTGGTGCCTCTTTTGGCAATGGAGATAGGGCTGAGGGACCATTTGCTCGTGCCGCGACTGGCGGCCTCATCAATCAGGAATGCGGCTGGTATTTAGGAACTGCGCAGATTGTTCAACCTCGTTGGGGTGGTGAGCTTGTTCTTCATTTATACATCCAGGGGGTTGCTGGTTCTGTTCGCATCGCAGCTGGATTATCGGATGCCGGTGTTGGTACAGTTCCAAGTATTCTTGACGCAACGACGAATGCGAGAAACCAGGCCTATTTCAGCTATGATACCAGCGTGGATGGCACTGCATTTTGGCGGACGGTCACCTCAAATGCTGGAGCCAACACGCGCACAGCAACGACCGTGGCCATCGCAAATGATACGGTATACACCCTTAGGATCTCATTCGCGGCAGGGACCTACTCATTTTATATTGATGATGTATTGACCAATACGCATACCACCAATCTACCGACAAGTTCTACGACGATCGGGGTGGCATTCGGAGTAAAGAACTTGGCCGCGAATGGTTCAAACGTAAACTTAGGTAAGATCATTATGTGGTACTAACTCATATGCCGCCAAGACAGCCACGTCTACAACAACTAGTCCAGGCCTGTCCGTTCGGTGGGGTTAACCTTGAGCTACCACCATGGCGGATTGAGGATAAGGACTTTCAGAACATCGCGAATTTCTTCTGTACTGAGAAAGATCTACGCACTCGTCCTGAGCCCTTTTTCACCGCTGTCTCCGCCAATGCGATCAACGGCCAGATTGATGGATATGACATTGATGGTATCCGACACTTTTTGTTGGCGACCAAGACGAAGGCATATGGGTACATTGGAACAAATTGGCAGGAGTTGACAGGCACACTGACCGCGACGGACCTTAACCTGTACACCGGCACGTCCCTACAGGGGATGATCTTATTCGCGAATGGTGTTGATAAGATAAAGCTCTGGGACGGGGTCAGCGGTGCCTTCACGGATGAGAATGTAAATGCACCGATTGCTAAGTTCGTCACGACGTTCGGCAACAGGGTCATCGCTGGCTTTACGGTGGAGGGAGGTAACCCGTTCCCACAACGCATCAGATGGACCGTTGACAGCTTCCCACAGGACTGGGTCAACGTGGGTTCAGGCTTCCAGGACATCATCGAGGGAACAGACCCTCTCACCGGCTTGGTCGTGTTGACCAACCGGTTGGTGATGTTCTTTCCTGAGCGGATCGTGTTTGCCGATCGGACATTTGACGCCTTGAATCCATTCACCTTCATCAACTATAGTAAGGAGGGTGTTGGGAACATTTGCCCTTACTCACTGGCTCAATGGGGAAACATCTGCTGCTTTGTGGGCCGTGATGACGTGTACATGTTCGATGCACAAACACATCAGCGGATTGGAAATAAGGCAAGGAAGGCAATCCTTAATGATATCTATCAAGGTAATTTTGACCTTGTTATGGGAGGTATCACTGATAGTACGGCAGGTAGGGATTTCTTGACATATTGGTTGATCCTGCCAAATGGGGCAATCTGGACCTATGACTTTGGCACACAGGCCTGGACTCGTCAGTACTTTACTGGGCGTAAGGCAACCAGCGTCGGAAGGTTTAAGACAATTCATGGCGTTCGTATCATTGATCTAGTAGGTACGATCGCACAACAGAATTGGATCATCAATCTTGCAGGTTCTCAGATCAGTGCAGATAATTTAACACTAGGTTTTTCGAATGGTCAGATCGGAGAGCTCGACTATAGTGAGGTGATCAACGACACCTGGGTACTTGGCCCTAGTAAAGAGTTTGATTATGGGCAGTCAGCATGGAACAAAACTCTGAAAAGGATACAGTTCGTTTACCGGGACCTTGGCGTTGGCCAAGCAGAGCTGACACTGTCGAACGAATTCGGGAACACGGTGGTGTTGACTGTATCGTTCGGTGTGCTTGGTACAGGAACTATCAAGAACAAGATAATAGATTTTACGCTATCGGGTACAAGGTTGTCTTGGACCTTGACAGGGAATTTTCCGATAGCAATCCAAGAGGTAATCCACAGCTACTTCATCAGGGGCCCGCTCCTTGCGAGACAGGCATGAGAGCACCGGAGCAATTAGATGTCTCAAATTCAGGCGACCCTCAGGATTACACAAGCCTCATTGATCGCTTCCGTCAGGCGACAAAGAAGTACGTTGAGCGCCTTGCGAATATTCTCAATGGTCAAATTAGTTTCGGCAATGGTACTGCTCTGGATAATATGCAAGGGAGATGGATCAATGTTGTCACGCCTGTTGCTCCCGATACTGATTTTACTATTACTCACTCTCTTGGTAGAATTCCTGTGGGTTTTATCACGATACGGGCGGATAAGGCGGGAGTTGTCTATTATGGAACGATTGCCGCAACGACCACCGACCTCACACTTAAGTGTAGTACCGCGTCAACGACCATAAGAATCTTTGTGATCTAATATGGCTATCATTAATGACAGCGTATCTAACGTTGTAAAGCGGATGAACCGCTCTGATGCTGACATTGATGCTTCAGCAGTCACTTGGCTTGTTCAGGCCTATGTCGATATCGCATCACGGTATCCGTTTGTGGAGTTTCAACGGTACTTTAACCGACCTACTGTACAGGGCCAACGCGAGTATCCGCTGCCTGACGGGGTGCGTGCCGTATTGGCGGTAACCTTGCAGGACACCAGCATCACGAATTCAAATGGGACCCCGTTAACGAGACGGTTGAAGAAGACCTCATTTAGGGAGGTGGTCAAGGCGAACTTTAATGTGGCATCAGCACCATACCGCTATGCCAGATGGAATGATAAGATCTTTGCAGACCCTATTCCAGACCGTAGCACCTATGTGCTAATCATCTACGCATGGGTTTATCCTGATGTGTCGGCATTAGAGAATACTACCGTGATGCTCCCACCTGAATGGATTGAGGTCATGGAATGGGAGGCAGTATGGCGTGGTCATAATGAGCAACTTGATTATGACGCGGCACGTCATGTCATGGAGAAGGTCATCGTACCCATGACAGCCTTAAGGTTCCGTAATCTTAAGAGCTACATTGAGTTACAGGATTGGGACATCCCAGTAGCACAACTTGTCCAACGCAGCACACCTGTCAAATAAAGGAGAGTTTATGGAAGCAGCTGTGCGCACCATCAGGCAACTACAAACCGCCGAGTTGCCGCTGATCTTAGACATGGCTCATAAGTTCTTTGAAGAGGCCAATGTTGGCGGAGAGTTCAGCGATGAGACCTTCATCTTATCCTGGACGGGTTTTATGAAGTCAGGAAATGGTGTGATCTTTGTCTTGACTGAGAATGAGCAGATTGTTGGCGCAATTGGTGGTCTTACTTATCGGGACGTTAACACCGGTAAGGGGACCGCGCTTGAAACCTTCTGGTATGTTGACTTGGAATACAGAGAGAAGGGCGTCGGAGCCCAGTTGATCCATCAACTGGAACAATGGGCAAGGTCAATGTTCTGTACGCGTCTGATCATGGCTGCGTTAATGAACAAGGATTTTCCCAAGATGGAGAAGTTTTACGGTGATAAGGGATTCCACTTACTCGAGGTGAACTTCAGTAAGGAGCTCTAATGATCGGCACAACTACTGCGGCACTGATTGCGGCAGGTATCGGGGCTGGTGGCTCGGTTGCTTCCTCTGCCCTCTCTAATCGAGGACAGCAACAGCAACAGGGGCAACAGCTCCGACCGGCGAACCAGGAACTCTACAACTCATGGACCAATTTCCTTGGTGGTCAGGTCGGCCAAGGGGTCCCTGGATACGGTGGCCAACTATCTGCACCGTTCAACCCGTTCTTTGGTCAGGCGGCGAACAATGCCGCTCCGTTCCAAGGTTTAGGTGGAGAGCAGGCAGCATTAGCTCAACGCTTCATGCAGCAGCCGCAGGTTGGTGCCGGTCAGTTTGTTCGTGAGATGCTGCCTGAGGGCGGGTCACAGGCATTTCAGAACTATTTGTCCAACATCCCGCGTGCCTCAATGGAGGCTGGTCTGCAATTCGGTAGAGGAGGGACAGGATACCTGGAGGAGATCGCCAAGACAGGTATCCCGGTAAGCTCGACCGACGCGTGGCAGAACATGATCGGTGCCCAAGAACGTGGCATCGGTCAACGTGGGGCACAGCTGGCCGAACGTACCGCAGGTCCTGGTGGTCGATTTGGGTCAAGCTACAACACGGCCATGACCGACTTCCAGGCACAGACCGCCAAGGATCAGAACGCACTGATCGCGCAGATGGTCTATGGCGCCGGTGAGAACGCTGCTGGCAGAAGGCTCGGAGCCGCAACAGAGCTTGGTCGTCAGGGTTTGGAGGGGATGAACCTTGGGATGACCGGGGCGATTAATGCCGCACAGATCCAATCTCAACAAGAGGCGCGTGATCAAGCGCGTGCTCAGCTCATGTTACAGGGATGGGGGTTAGACATCTCGAAGGCGAGGACTGGCGCGGAGATCGCGAATATGGGCATCCCAGGGTTTAATGCTGGTATGCAATTGGGTGCGGTTGGTCAGCAGTACGACCAAGACACTCTCAACCGTGCCTATTCTGAGTTTATTCGTCAGCAACCTTACGCCAATCCATGGAACCAGTACATCGGAGCGGCAGCCACCCAGTTCCCTGGTCAGATGGCCCAGTATCCTCAAGGTCCTTCCCCATGGGCTGGTGTAGCTCAAACAGGGATGGGTCTGTTATTTTCGAGCCCGTGGTTCCAGGGTGGTGGGAACACAAATGCCCCAATGACTACCGGGGGTTGGATGAACCCCGGTTATGGAACACCAGGCGGCAACCCGGCCACGTTGCCACAGAGTCAGATTCCGCCATGGCTGCTTGCTCAGCCGACGTACTAGGAGGTCACGCTAATGCCTTACGGACAAGATGATCCTTTCTCCGCACAAATCAGGGCGGCCCAAGGGATGCAGGCGATGAAGAGTGTGGCCGGTTATCCGTACATGCCTTACACGTCACAGGCCACTGGTTATGAACCTCAAACCGGTGCGCGTAACGCGGCGGACATGATTGGGGGTGTGTTCAATGCCTGGATCGGGAAGAAGGCCAACGATTATCAGAATGAGGTAAAGGAGGCAGAGAGTGTCTTCACCCTTAGTAAGCTTGGTTATGATCTTGGTGATCTGCTTTCTGATTCTAAGAAGCGCAAGGCGGTGGAGAAGGTTCTTGGCATTACACTTCCACAAACCGCGGAAGGGGACTATGGCCCGCAGAGTATTGAGCGCATACAGCAAAACCTTCGTAAGGCGATACTTAAGGATGACCGCAACCAACAAACACTTGCGAGGGTTATCCCGCAGGCCCAGGCGGAGATGGCGGCGCAGGCACAGCCAACAGTAGATCAAGGGATGTATGCTGAGGGTGGTGTCCCAGCGGAGGCAATGTCTGGACCTGGGGCACCTGGACCTGGAGGGATGGCTCCTGGACAACCCCCAATGATGGCACCTCCTGGGCAACCTCCCATGGCTCCCGGGATGGACCCCCGGATGGCACGCATCTTGGCCGCCGACCCGCAGCATCAAGGCCGGATGGAGGAGATCGGAGCTACTGGCGCCGCTCAGTTAGCGACCGCCGGTCTGAAGGGCCAGTATGACCTGGCTCAAGAGTCGATGAAACAGCAGGTCGCATTTCAGAAGTCGGTTGGTGACAACGCCCAGCAATTGTTCAGAGATTATGGTGGCACCTTGCCAGCACAGGCTGCCCAGGATATGTCACTGTCTCTTATGACTCGAAAGGAACCTTCTAAGGGAACGGTTGAAGCATTTCAGAACGCGATGTCTCCAGAACAGCGTGAGTTACAGAAGTCCATCTTACCGATTCTTAAGGAGGCATTTCCAAATCTGGTGGATTCTCCGGGGCACATGTCCCTCTTGGCTGGGATGGCTGCACAAGGTAAGCCAATTCCTGTTGAGATGTTGCCTGGTAAGGACGTTACATTTAGAGACCCTGAGACTGGTCAGATGGTGACCAAGCAACTTCCATTGAACTATCTAGCCAGCAATGCGGCGGTGAATCTTGAATTTAGGAAGATTAACGCGCAGTATGCCAACCTTCAGGCAGGTCAACTGCGTGAGCTACTCTCAACACCTAGTAAGGTGATGGTACCTGGCCCTGATGGTAAGATGATGCCGCTGCCGATGTCAATGGCCCGTGATGCCCAGATGATTGAGGAAAGTATGGAGCGTATCAGGACCTCAAAGCTTGACATCAAGAATATTGACGCCTTGGTCACATTGATGAAAAGCACACAGCTTAGACCAGAGGATCGGTCTGTGGCATTAGAGACCTTGGCTAAACAACTCGGTTTTAAGTCTATGAGGGATGATGGATTCATCAATTGGTTAAAGGACTATAACCAGTGGCGTCTCCTGCCACCAGCTCCTGGTGAACCACAGGCTGGTGCACCGCCTGCAGGTGTTCCACCAGCTGGACTTCCAAGACAGAGGTAATTCATGGGCGCACCTCCGATCATTCCATTCACCAGGCGGACTGGCATTCCCGAGATTGATGAGCCATACATGCAAACGTATGGCCCCAAGCCGGACCTGCAACCGCCTGAACCTATAGCATCTGAGATCCCTCTTGAAGTATTACAGAAACGTCATGCTGCAAACCAGGCGGAGGAGTCAGCGTCGTGGTGGTCTGGATTCTACGACGCCTTAAGCCCTGAGCGAGAGGATGTCTCCATGGCGTCGCACCTTGCCTCAGAGGTAATCCGTGGTTCATTTGGCCAGGCGATGTCAGGGATCACCTCTGTCTTTGTTGACCTTCCTGGTAAAATCATGTCAGGTGCACAGAATTTACCTGGGGCACTGCAACAGGCGGGCTATGAGGGCCGGAACGTTGCAGACACACTCAAGGCTGATAGCCCTGAGCTCGCCAAACAGATAGAAGAGACGGTCAATGCACTATACCCGGTGAACACCGAAATGACCAAGAGCTTTTGGGCGGGGGACTTGCCGCGCGGTGCCGGTTCCCTTGCCTTTAACCTCTTGGCCGGACCATCAGGCGCATTGACCTTAGGCGCTGCAATCGCGGCAGGACAAGGATTCAAAGAGGCTGAAGAGGCCGGTGCCTCATTCCCAGCGGCACTTGGGTCCTTGGTATCTAATGGTCTTCTCGGTGCGACTGAGGCTGCCCCGATCCTGGGTGTGTATGACAGGATCGCGGGTAAGCTTGGTCCACTGGCCATGGAGAAGATTCTAAAGAAGTACGCGCACACGACACTGGCTGCTGGAATTGCTGGTGTCCTTGAGGAGGGCACACAGGAGGTGTTGCAACAGTTTGGGTCCAACGTGACGGCCAAGTTACTCTATGATTCCCAACGAGACCTCATGGAGGGGGTCACCAAGTCTGGTGAGGTAGGCGGTATCTTGGGATTCGCCATGAATGCGATGGCTAGGAAGATTGGTCACATGCGTACTTCGAGGTACGACAAACCAAATACTAAATCTCAGCCCCCAGTCACGACCGACATGGAGAGGCGGGAGATCATCACACCGCAAGACAACTTGGGTTTAGAGAGGCGCCTTCAAATTGCTCAAGATGAGATGAAGTATCTGAACGCGGTGCCTGAGTCTGCCACGGTGTTTTCAGGTCGGGACCTTGAGACATCTCAATTGGTTGGGCCCACCGTGACGTTTGAGGACGGTACCACAGCTGGAATGAACAGAGAATGGGAACCTGAGATCAAGGCTAAGTTCATTCAAGAGGTGATAAAGGCAGGTAAGCCCATCACTGATGTTGCTGGTTCTGCACTTGACGTGCAGGAGTACTATAATCTCCTGTCGGTCTATGCGACCCCGTCTGAGACCACTGAGACGGTGATGACTACTCCTGAGGAGGCTGCCCATGCTGCCGCGACACTTGCTGATCTCGGCGTTTCCGCTGTGGCTGACGGAAATACCTTGGTCATATACCCCGATCAAAAGACAGCACAAGAGGGTCGAGAGCTTAAATATCAACAACCGGCGACTCAAGAAGAGGGACTCACGAATGTGCTTGAGCAGGGCGGTAAGTTTACCGAACAAGAATTTGTCATGCCAACCGAAGAGGCTCCGGCCCAAGAAACTAAGGCCCCGTTTCGTGCCGGTTGGAGTCCTGACTATGAGAACTACCTTAAGGGCACGGAAGATCGACCCCAGCTTGTCCTTGCATACGAGGCCTTAAGGAGAGACGTTGACTCTGGCACCATCAAAGATGGGATGATGATCTCCGCGGCGCAGGCATCGCTCATGGAGATGGAGGAACTGATCAAGCAGCGTCATCCTGATTGGGCTGAGCAATATAAGCTCGGTGCCATGCGCGAGGAGACCTTCACACCACCGATTCAATACGGGCCTGAGGGCCCTCCAGGACCACGTCAGATGCCGCTGCCCATGACCACACAAGAGCAGCCGGCCCAGGGCGCTCCGATGGTGGCGACTGACATGAACCTTACCCCTGACCAGCGAATTGACGCAGCGCGACGATCTTATGCGCTTGGTGGTCAGGCTGATCAACTCCTTGAGAAGATGATTGGACGACGACAGTCGGTAAACCAGCTATCTCCTAAGGTACAACTCATGCTGGCCCTGGAGTCTGAGGGCTTTGATCCTCGGCTTTTATCCGAGGAGGAAACTGGCGCCATGACCGATGAGGCGGCCGCGACGGAGGACGAGTTCTCAGTTAATGAACCAGGACAACCGCGTCGGACCATGGCCAATCGGATTAATGAGCTAGTTGGCCGTATGGTTATAGTACCTGGCGGCACGACCATAAAGATGACGAGTTACTCCGATCCGGAGATTACAAGTGCTGTTCACGGCATGATGACCACTGACACTGAAAGTGGCAGCACCATGATTGCCTTTGCGAAGGGCCAGGGCATCACCACGATGAACCATGAGATCGGGCATAACTTGGTTCTGCGTAACCCGACCATTAAAAATGGAATTGCTAACCATGAACCACTTAGTGATAAGGGCATTCTTACAGGTGAAGATACAACCTTCACCCTTGATATGATTGCCGAGAAGTTTGCCGGTGAATTCTGGAAGTATCCAGGTGAGAAGGCGCGAGAAGAGGTCTTTGTCCGACTGATGTCCTCCATTAAGAATATCTGGGAGCCACAGGCGCGTGAAGAACTTCAGCGTCTCATTCAAATGGATCGTGATCTGCCACATGTCTTGGATCTTGCTCGCGCCATGGCTGACAATGCCCTACTCGCCACACGGCAGGCACTGCCCAACGACTACTGGGCGAAGCGAATGCAAAAGTTCCTGCATATTGTTAAGACCAGGCTGAACCCAGCCGTCGAGTTGGTTACCTGGGCAGACACCATTCTTGGCACCAAGTCGGTCTATGTTAATGAGAATGGCCAGTGGGCAATTGATCATGCTGAGGTAGGTACTGAGAAGTATCTTGATACCGGCACAACTGTCAAGACGTATGACACATTTGCTGATCTTCTATTTGATTGGGACAACAAGTCTGACTTCACGCAGGCCCCAGACCTCATGGGTAACCTTGAACGTGAGGCCAAGGAGCTCGGTGGTAAGGACTTCTTTAATGATCTCCCGTGGGTTGAGGGGCCACCTCGGTATGATCCTGAGGCAGATCAGCTTGGTCCAGTGACTGAGGACGAGGTCTTTGAGGCGGTTAATCGATATACCCGACGCGAGGTGATACAGGGTAAGCCATTTAAGGAGGAGGTAACCCGTGAGGAGGCGAAGGAGTCCTTTGGTTCTCAAGGACTGACCGCATTCTGGCGGGCGTCAAGAGATTGGTTTAACTCAGTTGAGAAGGATCTTGGACATCAGGTCTTTACCAATATCTATTTACCCCTAGATTCTGCCCGAATTCCTCATGATCGGTGGCTGGACGCCGCGGCGAAGAAGATCAAGCACCTCTGGAAGATTCCCGTTGAACGACGCGTGGTGCTACGTGATTATCTTGAGGCTAAGGGCGCCGAGGCCAAGGCAGAGGTAGCCTTACGTAACCATATGTCAGATCAGGAACTTCGATGGTCGGCTGAGATCCGCAACTATTTTGATGAAACCTTCAGGGAGTTTGGTATCGGTGACGCTGCCCCATACGTTGAGGATTACATGCCGCGTGTTATGCGCGCGGTGTACGCTCAACGTGCAGGAAAGAAGTCTGACTTCAGTCCTTTTAGTGAATCAGGGGTAAATGAGACGGCAGACTTTTTCGCCAAGCATGCACGTACCATTGAGGATGCCAAGCGGGCGGCGACCGAGCCGGATGCGGTCAAGCTACTCTGGACTCATATGCAGATGGGCGCGCGCGAGCACTTCATGGGTGAGGCCTGGGATCAGGCGGTTCAAGCGTTTAAGGACCCTGAGTTGCCCAAGGGCCTGCGAATGCCGATCGCCAACTATATGAACACCATGTATGGTGGTAAGGACTACAGCATGGACGCCATCCACAATTGGTGGAAGGCGATCATCAAGCTACCACTAATGAACCGACTTGGTCTGACTGAAGATTGGATCGACAAGCTTGTCCTATTTCAGTACTCCAGCTCCTTGGGGATGCGGCCTGCCTTGATGGTTAGAGATATGACGCAGTCCTTCCTGTCGGCGTATCCTCATCTAGGTGCTAAATGGTATGGGCACGGGCTGCGGATGATCGCGGATGAGTCAACCTGGGATCTGGCGGAGAAGTACGGCGCCTTGGTACCTCAGGCGTCGGCACCGATCCCAGAGGGTTCGTTCACCACTGGCCGTACGATGGGACAGCAGGGTGAGGGGATCCTTGGTAAGGAACTATTCACTGAGGACTTTCTACGCAGTACGCTGTGGTTTACGCAGGCCGGCAATAACTTCGGGCGGGCCGTGACATTCAGGGCAGTGTATGACCGGGCACTCCCGGCCATTGCCAGGTTTAGACAAGACCATAATGTCGACGTTTTCCACAGAGACTCCGGCGCGGGCAAACTGCAGGAAGCATTGACAAAAGACATCGAAATGAAAGCCGTAAGCGATGATATACCCATCGAAGACGTCGCGGGCACGTTGGCACGTTACTTCGTTGAGCATACACAGTTTCCATTCAGAAAGGGCAACGCGCCATGGCCTCTACGGTATCAGGCGGGTAGGATCCTTGGAATGTATGGCCAGTGGAGTGAACAGTTTGGTGAGTACATGTGGCGGTCGTGGCGACGCGGTACCCCAGGGGAGCGACTTCAGTGGATTTCAAGGTGGATGATCGCTAATGCCTCCACATATAAGTTCTTTGAGACCATGGGCGCTGACGTATCTCGCTGGGTCTGGACGTCTCCTGGTGAGTACAGCGGCTCAGTGTTCAGCAGCCTTGCGGCTGACATCGCGGGGGCGCCGGCGGTGGGTTCTACATATGGGAAGGAAGCGCGACAGGGATTAATTGAAGCGCCTCTAGATTTTGTTCCCATGTGGGGGCAGATGAAGAACATGGCGAAGGCCATGAATGACCCAAACCCTTTGATCAGGATGCTAGGGTTTACACCGGTGAAGCCGAAGCCACCGTTCAGTGATGAGTATGCGGTAAATCCTGAAAAAAATGCCTTGCGTAAGAAGATGGATGATTTTCTTACAGGTAAGATTGACCTGACTGATGAGGAACTACAAGAACTTAGCGGTGCATACGAGGCCTTGGGTGGTGACACCATCCAGGATGTTTATGGTGGGGTGCATCCAACTGGCCGCGAAAAAAATGAGGCAGAAAGATTACTTGATCTTGTACAGGAGTCAAAACAATCACAAGATCCGGCATTTGAGGCCATGCGTCAGAAGTATCTAGCACGTCCAGCTAAGGAGGGAACGACGGAACAGACTGAGGTGTTACCCGGCGTATTTCGTATCGGAGACATGAGCTGGGCGAACATGCCCGACCACAAGTCCTATGATCTAATCGTCTGGGACAAGGCCACTGGGCAGTATGTTGATACCTTCTTCAGTACTGCCGCAGATGAAGATCTTGTTGAGAAAGTTCGAGAACGTCGACAAGCCTTTGGTTGGGATGAGAGGCCTAAATGAGATGGATGAGAAACATCTATTTGAGGACATTGAGGAGATCAAGGATCGTTTAACAAAGATTGATCAGGTGCTACGTGGTGACGAATCTGGTGAGACGGTAGGCCTTGTATCTCGAGTCAAACGCCTTGAAGAGATCCATAATTTCCTCCGGCTTTTTATCGGTGCCTTAGCAGGATCTGCCATCACCCTATTGGCAGCATATCTTAGCAGCAGACAACCACATCAATAAGGAGATAAACAATGAAGAGATCGTGGAATATGATCTTCCAGATCATCGCGACAAGTAGTCAGGTCTTGAATCTATATGCTCCGATCATCCCACCAAAGTACGTGGGTCTGACCGCGGCCATCCTGTCTGCTGTACAGGGAACGGCGGCGGTCATCGCCCACAGCTTCAACCCGGATGGAACGGCAGCGGTCTTACCCTATGTCCCTCCCCAAAAGTAGCTCAATCGATGATACGATCGTCCTCAGCCTGGGAGGTTTGTGGTTCCACAACTTCCTTGATCTTACAGTAGATCTCAGTCTGGTCAAGGATGACGAACTCAACCTCCCCGGTGTTGGCGTTGGCGCGTGGATGGGTCCGATCAATTACGGTGAAGACGATCCCTGACAGACGCGTGAATAAGACCTTCTCACCTACCTCAAACCCGCGAACATCAGGTCCCACACCAATGATCTTGCCAACTGTCGTCTTGGACTTCGCAGTGTCCGGGATGACCAAGCCACCCTCTGACTTGTAGACGAACTCATCCCGGGCCACGATCATCTTACCATACAGCGCTTCTAGTCTTTTCATTCGTCAACTACCTCCTTTGCAAGACCCGTTGAGGCATCATCTGCAGCGTATCCTGTTTGTGTTGATGCATACTGGATATAGTAGTCCCAGTCCATGCCTAGGATGTCGGATTGGCTTGATACCCATGGGACGAAGGTGGGCATTAGCACGTCAGCGGTCTTCATCATGATGTACGGCGAGAATCGACACACTGTTCCCTTATCAATCCCAGTGGCGTCAGCGGTGTTTTCATTGATCGGGATCCCTTCAGGATATCCCTTCTGAAAGGTGATGTATATGTCTCTTCCATTCCATCCAGTGCGTTGAACCTTTTGACCGTTACGCAGTTGGATGAGTGCCCACTCAAATTCACGTTTGCGAATACCAAGCTGGCCCGTGGCTCCTTCTGGAGGTGGTCCGCTGGAAAACTTGTAGGCGTCTTCTGCCTTCATAGCATCCCCCTTAATTTTTCCATGTCGAAGAGTTTACCCGGGCAAGACTTATAAGGTGCGAAGTCCCGGTGACCTCGCACATTCTGGGAACGAATCCCAAACTGATACATCCAAGGGTGAATGACCCGTTGAATGAGCACGTTGAGCTGCTCTTTGGTTGGAGGCATCAGGTCGAAGTCACCAACCAAACAGACGTGAAACGCCCTGCCATTCATGTCTTCTTCCTTCACGGCAGCGGCGCGCTTGCTCAGGTCACGCCCCATCAAGGCGTAATACTTATCATTGATCAGCTCAACGCCAGCGTGGTACCCGATGTCTTCCCAACCGTTGGTGACCTTATGGTACTCTTCAATGGCCTTCCAACTTACTGTCGCCCCGTCCTTCGTCAGGCTGTGGTGTACCACGATGTGCGTCCTTAAGTAACTGGCCAATTGTCTTACCTCCTGTTGTTAGTTTTGCGTACTCATCCTCACTCAGGATGATCTTGTCAGTGATCAGGACTCGACAATATGCGTAGAACAATGGGACCATCCTCATGGTGGCCTCATTATTGATGAGGAGCGGGTTGACGTCAACTGCCTTGAAATAGGTCTCAATGTTGAGGGCAGGGCGCTGGCGCCAGTAGATGGATCCTGGCGTAATGTTCTTATACGCCGCCAGGTGTCTGGCTAACCAGCTCAAGGCAATCTGCCAACTGAAGCAGATGATCCCCATGGATACACCCTCAGGCTTTGGGCCACCTGAGGTAAAGGTCTGGAACAATTCACCGGTGGGTGCGAATGCACATGATAAGGTGGTGGGATACACGACACGATCCTTCTCAAAGGCAATTGTAAGTTCTTTAATCGCCTTTGTAACTGCCTCTGATTCTTTGCTCATTTTAACCATTCACCTCTTTTTTCTTTCTTGTTACGCTCCATCAATCGGAGTTCTTGGATTAGGCAGTACATGTCATATGCAACATGTTTGAATGCTCCTCTTGCGATGTACCAGATGGCCGCTGGCAACCAAACCCAGACTGGGTAGCAGACCGTGGCGCGCATGTCATAGTCCCTATACAACGGTAGGTACCATCTAGGGTACACCCAACCCTCCTCAATTAGTTCAAGCGCAAACCACTTCTTGAGTTTCTTCATACCACCTCCTTACAACCCAGAAAAATCTGGTGGGATCCAGTCCTTACCCTTGAGCAATTTGCCGTGGCCGGTGTCCTGACCTTTGGTCATGTTCGACTCATGCACCCGTCGGAATGCTTCATCAACATTAAAGTCGTAGAGGCATGCCGCGCCATAGGTGACGTACAGCAGGTCAGCCGTGCCATCGATGATAAGCTCACGGTTGTTTTCCTGCATCCCAATGATCAGCTCAGTTGCCTCTTCAAGAATGAGGCGTGCCCGAACAAATCGGGTGTCTACCTTCTTAGGATCTAAAGATAGGCCATATTTATTCATGAACTGCATGACCATGCCTTGGTTTGTGATCATTATTTCCTCCATTGAATGATCTGATTCAGCATGTTGTCAAGTGTCCCAGTGTGTAGTAGGATGCATCCCCAGTCGTGTCCGCTTCTGACTTGCCACTGGTAGGGTTTTTGCTTATCAAGCACCCTGATGAAGTAGGCCCTGCCGCCATTCTCACGGTACAGGTTGGCCATCGCCACTTTCTGAATCTCGGTGGGTTTGTTGTACTCACGCTTTACCTCTACCCACGTGGTAGATCCCTTGTAGGTATACGTGGAGTCGGGTAAGGCTGCCACGTAGGGGTTAGACAACTTATAGACCACGATCCCCTCAAACAACTCCTTTGCTCTGACACGCATCTTGTTGGACCACTGTGCCTCGGTCATGCCGCAAGCCTCCATGATTCTCCTATCTTTATCTTCCAAAGTATCGGCACCCTTAACTCCATCTCCTGTTCGTTGAACACCTCCTCTATCTTCTTGATATCGGCATCTGGGTGCACCGTGCCGTCGACCTCATCATGCACCGTCATCTGCATCTTAAACCCTAGGTTCTTCATTACTGAATAAATCTTAATGATCTTAAGCTTCATCAGATCGGCTGCTGTACCTTGAATCATGGCATTCAGCGCGCTGTGCAAACGATCCCGAAGTGGGTAACGACGTCTTCGTCCCAATAGTGTCTTAGCAAAACCCCGTCGTTTTACGATGCGTATCACATCCCACATAAGTCGTGATGCCTCTGGAAACATCGCTTCATACTCTTTATTGATCTCTTCACCACGCTCCAGAGTACAACCCAGCTGAGCGCACACCTTGTCTATGCCCATGCCATAAATTTTCCCGAAGTTCCAGTTCTTTGCCGGTTTCCTGGCCCATCCTATCAGCTTGGCTACCTCCTCATGAAAGTCGCAGTCAGGATCATCAACGTACGCCTTAATCAAGCGAGCACTGCGGCTGTAATGCGCAAAGATCCTGAACTCTATCTGACTCGCGTCGGCGGAGAGCCAGTAACCATCGTCAGGGATAAAGAGCTCACGAATGATCCACTGTCTGGTGGACTCATCTTGCCGTTCTTCAGAGAAGACCTGCTGGATATTGACGCTCGAACTCGAGTATCGACCAGTGATGGTACCATATTCGTTGCCACGTAACTGGTTTAGGTTGTAGTATAGCCGGCCGTTGACTGCCTCACGCCAGTACTTATCAAGATATTTCGAGCATAGGCTACTGATCTGTCGTGCGGCCAGCACCATCCCAATGATGCGCGACTGCTCATTATTAGAGGTCCGCATCGTCATGAGGAGCGACTCTTCAGTATATGAGTCGTCTCCACCGGCGGTGGCTAATGAGATTGAGATGCCCATGCGCCTGAATAACTTATTCAGGTCGGTTGCCTTATTTGGGCTAACCTGGAATCCTACCGCATTGGCAATCTGTGTACATAACCAAGCATGCTTGGCCTTTGCCTCAACCCTCCATTGTGCCAACTTCGGCATGTTAAGCTTGGCGCCCTGCTTCTCCATGAATAGGGTTGGGTAGGCACAGCTGTCTTCAAGTTCTGCAACCGCCAGCAATTCATCTCGTCGAAGACTAGGTCGGGCAAACTCGGCCAACTCATAGGTTAGCTGAGCATCACCGATACAGTATGGCCCTACCTCCCAGGCCGGCATCACATTGATCGGCATCCTTGACGGCATGACCTTCTTGCGTTTCTTCAAGAAGTCAAAGGCCAAGGACTCTAGATCGAACTTACGTCGCTGCTCATTGAGCAAGGCGTAATAGTACTGGACGCATCTGGGTTTGCACCCAAGCTTTTCAAGGTCAACCCCAGCCTTCAACATCATTGAGATGTCAAAGCTAGGATTGACCAGTGCTATCTCTTTTCCTTTTAGATTATCGTTCGCCCATCGAGAGACGGCGTCCTTATCCATGTTGCCGCCACCTTGGTGGGCCCACCCGAAGTAATATTCCAGGCCAGGTGCATAGATACCGAATCCAGTAGGCTCATCATGACCACGCCAGTTCAAACCTGTGGTCTCAGTATCTAGACCTATCATCTTAACGCCGGTAAGATTGGGAGGTTCCATCTTTACCTTCGGCGTGTTTACCGTAAAGTCAAGTTTGGCCTGCATTATTGGTCAGAGACAAAGTCTTCATTCAGAAGGATGCCGAAGGCATCCCTCCGTGGATGGATTAAGACCTCTTTAAGAATGTTCCATGGAGGATCAAAGATTTGGGTAGCCCAATCAACCTCAGGATTGTTCAGCACGTTTGCCAGTAAAGGTGGTGGGTCTGAAAAGAATCTGTCGCTGCCATAGACTGAGACGTCCTGCAGGCCACTGATCATGTTACAAAGCTTGTCTAGGTCCTTGTCGTACATGTGAGATGAACCTAGATTAAACTGTAAGAATCCAGGAAGACAGTTGAGGTGATGGCAAACCAGATTTAGGAACTGTGAGAATACGTAGAAGTCATACGGCAAACCAAGATAGATGTCAGAGCTCCGCATGTTAACGATAAGATTCAAGAAGTCATCACGCCGGATGAACTGCAAGGTCAATGTGCACATGACGTCCTTGGTGGGTTGCCATGGAGTTTCCCAAATCAAGGCCACTGCCTGCCTTGTTTGAGGGTCCTCTTGAAGCTTCGCGATCACGTATGGAAGGTTCACCATAAGCCTTGGCCCGTACGCGCCCCACATCTTGACACCGTCGTCCGAAAATTCGACGATTCGTTTATTGTATTTGCCTATGGTCTCTGTGTCGTCGTAACCAAAGAGGATCCACAGGAACTCCGCAACCATAAACTTATAGTTCAGGTCGCGATCAGGATGATGCAGAATGTTATGCATAGGATTATGCACACGAAATGATACTCCAAGAACCTCTCGTGTTGGGAGACCGCGTGGCCCAGCGTTCATACCATCAGTGATGATGTAGTTTGCTAGACCACGGTATGCCGAGTTAAAGTAGGTGCAGTTGAGCTGCATCATTGGCCTCCATCCCTTGCTTAAATAGTTTGAGATAATTTACTTCCTCATGGTGTTTAAAGCGATGATAGAACTGTGGATGTGGCAAGCTGAGGCATGGGATCCCATGCTGTCTTAAGAGCTTCGTGGCCTGCTGCCCAAGCGCAAAGACCCTTTTAAGATTCTTCAACTCATTGATGATGGGCTTCATGATACGTGGTGATCCATCTTTCCGATAGGCGTTGGTCAGGTAGTAGTTGTGTCCGATCTTAAGACGCAGGAGAGTGTTGATCAGATAGGCACTCGAGCCCGTGGTTGAGAAAAACGGCAGATCATAGATAGGATGGTTGCTCATCTCCCCAACGATCAGGGTCTCAGCCGTGCTTGGTCCAATGCCCCAGACAAATGGGATGAGCTTATTATTTTCGCGTAGATGCTTCAGCCGTGCAAACACGATGGTCTGGTCATGGATATCAAATGGATCAATACGCATCCAATGATCAGAGGCGTAGTCATCGTATGCGGCATGAATGCGGCGCAAGTTATCTGAATCTTTGACATACTCGTGCGCTAAACGTCTTCGCCAGCGCTTCTCAACCTCCACAAATGGATGGGTACAGATCACACCAAACCCCTCACTTGCGATGATGTGATCTACAATGTGCTGACCGACGGCACCAAGCCGGTCATTGTTACGATAGATTAGACCATACGTGCGTTCACCCAAGTGTAGGCGATCGTGGATACAGAAATCATACGTAAGCGCCTTGATGGCATAGTACTCAAACAGGTTGGGAACATCAGGCGGTAGTCCTTCATGCTCGTGGATGGCCTCACGCCCATACAGTGCCCAGATCTCTTCCTCCAACTTCTTGGCAAACACCGTCTTACCAGTGCAGTCACACCCTTCAAGTACTATTCGCATGTGACCTCCCACAGGTTGTTCCGTGAAAAGTCGGGATACAGCGGGGCAAACATAATGGACATGACCTCCCCACTGTAGTATTGCCCAAGTCGTTCAAAGATACTGACCTCTTCATCGGACATGGCTTTGACGATCTCTGGCTTACTGGCAAAGGTACCCCAACGCTTCTTGACCTTAAGACCTGCCTCCTCAATGAGATTTTGAAGTTCCTCAATCTCGTACTCATGGATGTGGTTGACGGCCGCCGCGCCGTTGAAGACGGGTGTTGACAGATAAAGGGTTGAACGCTGGTCCATGAGTGCCCTAATATTGGTAAGTAGGGTATGACCATCCTCTACCTCCATGTGTTCAATCACCTCAAAGCATGTGATTGTATCATAGGGCCCTTTCAATTCGATGAAGTCTGCGATGAAGTCAAACTCCCACCAGATGGATGCCCATGACGGGCAGATGGATCCCTCAGGTTGTTTGTTTAGATCAATACCGTTGTACTCGATAGGGATAAGGCTTTTGTTCCCCATCAGGACACGGAGCAACGGCTGATCTTGCCCGCAACCGACATCAAGGATCCTTTTTCCATAGGCGCGGTTCTTATTGATGAACCCCCATCGGAAGAAGTGGGCGGCGTAGTCACGGTGTACGTTGTACCCGTAATGTGCAGCCTTAAGTTGGGTCTTGTCAAACCGACGCGCTGGACGCGTACGGCCTGACCTAGTCGGTTGGGGCATCAAGGACCTCCTTATCTCGGTGGAGAACAATGTAGTATCTTACGATGCGCTCAGGTTCTTGACGAGTGGTTAGCTTACCACCCTTGACCACATCTGCAGTAAGCTCGGCGATGGTTGCAGGACCTAGGCGCTTCAACGAGTCGAACACCACACCTCGTTGACCGCCACCAGTCTTGGTACCTTCTTTCAAGATGTATCTTTTCTGCAGAACGTCTGAGGTCTTTTTGTTGGGCTGGATGTAGCTGTCAGGCATCTCACCTGTTTTAATAAAGTGCTTGAACCTATCTACCCGCTTGTCGTGGCGATCCTTGATCTTCGGATCAACCGCGTGGAAGTAGTGTTGCAGCCATGTAAGCTGTACGAAACTGGCAACGACGGGCACGTAAATTTCAGATGGGCAGGTGAGTGGCATCTCAAGGTCGTGATGTATGAGAAACCGTTGGGCGGATGATGCACTGAGCAGCTTCAACTTCGCGACCGTGACGGAGATCCCACGGGCACTAATGAGAAGCTCGTAGGACCCCTTCACGTAGTAAAGATCCCCGTCCTTCTCACGAAGGACGGGTTCAATAGGTTGATTTTTCATGTGAGTGACCGATCGTTGTGGTTAGGCTGCCTTGACTGCCTCGACGGTGCCGGCCTTCTTCATGCTGGTCATGTAGAAACTGACCACCGACTTCGCGGATTGCTTCGTTTGCAGCTTTCCCTCGATCTCCTTCGTGATCTCATCGATCGTGGCCTCTCCCTTCTTCTTCAGGGCATTGACGATCAACTCGACCTGGCCACCAGTCTTGAACTTGACCTCCTTGGTGGTGAGTTTGAACTTCGTGGCGACCTTGGGTTCCTTTGCTTCCTTGGCCCCCTTCTTTCCTGCAGCAGCATCAACATCGGTCTCAGCTGCCTTCTTGCTGACCTTTTCTGCGGGTGCTGCGGCTGCCTTGCTTTGTTTCTTTGCCATGATGCTCTCCTTTAAGTTGAGTGTTGCATTAACTACATGCAGGAACATTATATAAAGAATTTTGTCCCGTGTAAACAAGATCGACAAAAATACTTCTGCGGCAGGGAACCGATTATATGTCGTAATTCCGCCATGAGTCAGGCCTGTAGATTACTAGTTTGTGCTTAGCTCGCGTGACGGCCACATACCACACGCGGTGCTCTTCTTGATCTGAGACCTGCCACATGTGGTCATGGCTCAGTTTCGGCATCGCGGTGTTTAAGACCACCGTATTTGCCTCACGCCCCTTAGCTTGGTGGATCGTCATCATCCCATCAAGCGGCTTTGCCTTTAGAAACTTAAGTGGTCCAAGCATCTCGTTTAACTGGGTGCGCCCACGTGCGAGGACCATCGTGTTAGGATCATGGAACATGTCCTCAGTTAGACGAAATGCGATCTCCACATTAGGTCCCATCATCATTCTTGGGATGAAAACCTTTTCTTGTCTTCTGTCTACACGAGAGATTATCTTATCAGCCACCTCCTTTACCTGGGCAGTTAGCCGATGGCTGTTACCCAGGACCTTAAACTCGTCTACCTTTCTATCTAAGAAAACCTCGGATGATGCGCCTGCCCAGTTGAAAATGGCTTGGTCATCATCTCCTGCCATATACACCATCTCGCACTGTTGCGACATCTTATCGACGACCTTCCATTGCAGCTTTGATAGGTCCTGAGCCTCATCGATGATCATACGCTTTATGGGAAGTGGATGACCGAAGTTAAGATACAGGAATAAAAGATCAGTAAAGTCAGACAACCCTTGTACATTCTTCCATTCCCTAAAGGCATTGATGAAGGCATCAGCCGCCGACTGAGGGATCTCTATTGGCAATACCTCACTAAGGTCTAACATCTTGTGTCGTGCAAGGTGGTAAGCTTGTAGAATCTTATCCCACTGATTTCTTGATCTGGTAAATGTGAACTCGTTGTCCATCAATGGATCAAGTGTAAGGCCTATGTTCAGATCTACCCCTGCTGATTTTCCAAACTCCTTCAATTCTTTCACACCCATGACATTCACACCGCGTAGCTCAGCATAACACATTGCATGGATAGTCTTAAGACGCGGGAAATTGTTATGGTGCTTATATCGTGGGTCTTGCTTAACCCTGTCCTCGACTTCCTTTCGTGCTGCACGTGTAAAGGTCACAAACGCGATCTCATTGATAGGTATCTGCCTTAACCATGATGAAAGGGTATTTATCATCGTGGTCGTCTTACCAGTTCCAGGCGGTCCGAATAACTTATAGCTCCAAGGCATCGGACTCCTCTTCCTTTCTTAAGCCAAAGAACTCATCATACTTGATTGCCCATAACAGGGTCAACTTGCCATCAATTGAAACCCGTTTGTAGTTGCAGCCATGGTTCTTAATCAGCATGAAGAGCTTATTATCCGCGATCCTATCCAACTTATGCATTGCCATGTACTTCTTAAGTGAGTTGCCCCTGAAGACAATGTACTCTCCTTTCTTTACTGGTAGATCACGAAAGATGTCCATGTCTTGCTTGGCCTTTTCACATAATTCCAAGAACTCTGTAACACAGTTAAGGATCTGGCCATTAATTGAGGCGTCCTGAGGTGCCCCAATCTCAGTCCGCTTATCAAGCAAGTCCTTTACCTGCTTCTCCCAGTCAAGTTGCTTTAGCGGCTTGACCACGAGATTCATGATCTCCATCAGACGCAAACGGAAGACTCTAAAGTTAAGGAACTCTTCACTTGAGAGTGAGATGTCCTTACCGTTTACCTCCAACATAAAGTATGGTGGATCCGTATTAAGTTTCCTACAGTGTGTGATCACTGCTGGGTGGTAGATGCTATCTGATTCTTTACCAGGGAAATTCGATATCCCAAACTTAAGCTTCGCGCATGAGTCATAGTCGCAATGACTACAGATCGGCTCCGTATCACAGGTATACTGGTACGTAGTCTTATTCAAAGACCGGACGACGGTATTAAGCTCCTTGTATGGGAGTGGTGGACTCACATTCCGAAGATTGTGCTCCATCAACTGAGATTCCCAGTCCTTCGGATTTGATTTCTTAAAGAAAACTCCGAAGTTAAATAGCCCAGAATTACGTGACCCCTCTGGTAGACCAAGCTTGGTCAATGCCCTGAGACAGGGTGGGTACTCCTTTAATACCTCGTCATCATCGATGGCTCCAGATTCTTGGATCTGAAACGTTGGCAGCTTGTCTACCGCTTCAAAGAACTCGGCTAATGAGAGTGGTCGCTCTGTGCCGATGGCATATCGGACCGTCTGATTAACATTATGATACGGAAGATTGATCCAGTTGCCTATAACATCGGGTGTGACCTTAACCTGCTTTGGAAAGATCTCTGACTTTGTGTACCCGAGCTTAGTCGCCCATGCCTTCATCTGAGACTTTACGACAGCTGCCTGAATTGGTTCCTTAAAGAATGCAAATAGGTGTGCACCTCCAGATTTTGTTTTGCAGATAATGAGTGGTAGTTTGTAGTCTGCAATCCGCTTTGCAAGGGTCAGGTGGTTCAGGTCGTAGACGTCAACATCGATGGCCGCGAATAGACAAGTCCCATCTTCTTGGATTGGGACGATGCCTAGACCAAGCTTACCATCCAAGTGATCCTGATAATGCTGAGGAGTCACGGGGCGTTGGATGGTCTTCGCCCCGTGCTGATCACTCCAAATTCCGTATGCCGACGCCCGACCGGTGAACAGCTCACTAAATCTCACCAGTTGGTTCGGGGTCGTCATCAGCGTGTACCTTGAGTGCCTCGCGGTTCATGGATTCATAGAATGAGGTAACCTGCTTAAACATCTGGTCGTCCAACCAGCCCTTCGATTCTAACTTGTAATTGAAGAACTGCTGACCAGCACCGACGTCATCAATCGGGGTTACGTGAACCATCGCGGCATACAAGGGTGCATTGCGCATCCTCACCATGGTGTTGAAGTTTCGAGCCACCTTTGTGCTGGCGCTCTTAAAGCTCATGGCAATCAGCTCTGAGGTCAGCTTACCGTCTCGAACAATCAAGGACGGATAGCTGTAGATAAGGTAGCAGGCGGGAGGTTCATCTTCCTGAAACTGTGAGTGTGGGCAGGCGGCGCAGGTCTCACACAACCTGCCACCATCAATCGCGTTGAACGATTGGCACTCGATGCCGCCGCCCTCCGCGATTGGTTTGAATTTGATGCGGGTCTTAATCATGTACAACGGGATGAGATCAATCTCATCGTCATAGATCTCACCTGAAAGCGTGTTGAACAACTGACCCTCAAGCAGGTCCTGGATATACTTGGGATCCTGACGCTTTCGTTGCGGGCTATTGGATTGGCAGATGGACAGACGTGGTACTGTAAAATCTTGGTTGTCCGCCTCCTCTAATCCTGTTGAACCTGCCGGGATGTAGGATGGTCTCGATGTTAACGCCCCACCCTTCTGGTCCACCAAAGCCTTAGACGGCTTCCTGGGTTCTTCCTTCTTCTTTGGATCTTCCTTTACTGCCTTTGCCATGGTCTCTCCTTATCTCATAGGACTTTCGCCTTTACGTAGAACCCACTTCAATGCGTCTACCACCCCCTTTACATAGTTCGGCTCACGGCCATTCTCTAAATGGAACTTGATCACTGACTCACCACCATCAAGCATCTTGACGATCTCCTCCTGACGTCGCATTGGAGGCACTGCATTCTTATCAATCCTTTTCGATAAGGGTCCCTTTCTTGCGAGCATTGTTTACGCACACGTCACAGAGTGCGAACCCCATGACCTCTCCTTTCAGGAGTACTGACTTAAGAATCTCCTGATCTTTGGTCTTGCACTTATGACACCCACCGTGCTTGACCTGCATTGTAAACTCCTCCATGTTAAGGTTATACCAGACATTTGCGATGGGGTTAAAACCCCTGGAACTTCACCTCCCACCACGTCGAAAGGTGATGCGTGACTTCATGTAAGCCTCCACCCCGTCAGGTAGAGGTTTTGCCTCCTCAAGAAGTTCCTTACAGAGGGCCTTAAGAGTGGAGTGATGCATGGTCAAGGCGTCATGGAATCCGTTGTCCTCGATCCATCCCATGAACGCTGGCTTGTCTGCCACGGTGGGGTAACATGAACCTCGTAAAGAGAGATGGTGTCCAGCGGCCGTCTTAAGGGCGGTTAGGTCTGATGACTCCATGAGGTCAACAAGGTTGTCCTCAATGGAACCAAGGCGTTCATTGACATTCTTTAACTGCTTTTCAAGATCTTCCTTCTTGATACGTTCTACTGAGAATCTTTCGGCGAGTTGGGCAATGGTAACTGGTTTAGGTCCCGTCATGGCTTTTGACGAGGTCAAAGAACTCGGCTGCTGGGTCTCGATACCCTTGCCGCCTTGAGGCGCTTTTTGTTTCGCGCTGTTCGTAGGCATCTTTTTGTTTCCTTTCCCTTATTAGATGGAACACGTCGTACATCCATGGCTTTTTACTTGCCATCATGAAGAACTTCTGCAAATTCGAGCTCAGTTCAAGCTCTGTAAGCTCAGACATCGTTTCCATGGCTGCCGCCAGTTGGCCTTCCTTATCTTTACCAGGAGCAAGCGCTCTCCCTAGCGCCTTATAAAAATTGTGCCTCATGACGACCTTCATGTTACCTCCTTATGACGACCCGTCACGCTCGACTGTGACGGGCCGGGGTCTAGACGTCAATGCAATTGTGCTGCCGCATAGTTCCAGCCTCACACCTCCTTTTTTCTTAAGATAAAGTAGATCATATCACGGTGAGACACTACTGTAAATCAGATGCGTCAAATAAATCCTTACTTCGTAACGCTGCTGTCTTTTCCTCTTGTAAGACCTTTAACCATTCTCCCCTGGTCCAGTTGGCAAGCTCGGTCTTTCTCTTCAAGGCTTTCAGCACCGCGCGGTCCACAGTTGGCTCACCCTTTGGCCCCGTCGCGATCGAGTCTACCACCGAGATGCTCTCCGCGGTCTGTCCCATGCGGTCAATCCGACCGATGGCCTGGATCCTCATCAATAGAGAATACGCACGTGAGAGGAACAACATGTTCGAGGCACGCTGCATGTTGAGACCCATCCCACCTGCCGCCAGTTGTGAGACGAGTATCCCGTTCTCATCATTATTAAAGGTATGCAAGACCTTCTCACGGTTTGGTTGTGACATCCCACCGATCAACATACCAACTGAGCGATGCCCCCATACCTTTTGATTTGACCTCTTAAGGATCTCATCTTTGATGGTCGTTGCCACCCGAGTGGTCTCAACCCTAAACCAGGTCCAGATGATCAACCGGCCCTCCTGACGTTCTGCAATATAGTCGAGAGCGTCGTTAATCTTTTCACTTCCTACTACGTTCTCCTCAACCTGACCTGCTGTGATCTCCATCAGCCGAACGAGCTTAACACCAGCGTTAGAAGCGGTGAGAATCTTCTGGTCTCCAGGTCCCTCACTGAGGATTGCGATGAGCTCGTCACGCATGTCTACATATACCTTCCACGTCGTTTTCTCCATGGGGACGAATCGTGGCGTTAAGGTGACAGGTGGGAGATCTAAGGCCTCTTTTTTTCTGCGTTGGAAGTAGAATGGTCTGATCTTCTTGTACAGTTCTACCTGCGTCTCCTTCGCGAGTCCCACCACCTGCTTACCCATGTACCCACCCATCTTACAATAGCGTAGACGAAAGACCCAACGACTGCAATCAATGATGTTGTAATCAAGCACCAGAAATTGGGAGTACAGATCTTCAGGTGTGTTAGCGATCGGTGTCCCATTGAGGATGTACCTCCGCTTAAAGTATCGGGCCAGCTTGATGCAGGCCTTCGTACGCGCGGCACGCATTGCCTTGATGTAAGAGCTCTCATCCATGACGATCATGGCATGCTCTTCCCTTGCCCATCTGATCAAGCTAGCATGATGCCCTTCACTCCGAAGGATGTCGTACGATACGATGACCCACTGCCAATTTTTGTGCCACAGCTTATGGTACGAATACGAGTCGAAGATGAACACCTGCTTTGGGTCAATGCCCCATGCGGCCAGCTCCCCAAACTCTGGGTCTGCCCACGCAAAACGGACGGGAGCCGGGCAAACAACCATTACACGGGTTATCTCACCCATCTTCAAAAACTCTTTAGCCGCCTCAATGCAGATCCTAGTCTTGCCCATCCCAGGCTCATCAAAAAGCGCAAAGTACTCATGAGCAAGAAATGCCTTGAGACCGGTCCGTTGGGTGGCGATGAGGGGCCTTACCTTTCCTGGTCGTGACATAAGATCGGTCGCCAATTCTTATCTCCTTTCATGATTTGATCTACTGCGGCCTTGAACGCCAAGAGCGGGCTCATGGTTCCATGCGTGTCGACCACAAAAGCCCAGCCCACCCAGAGTGAGTTGTTGTTCTTAGGCCCAAAGACCTGGGCCGACATTTGAATCTCAACCTCCCACTGATTGGAGCTGTACTTAGTTGAGATCATCCGAAAGCTGATGCTGATCGGGTGTGACGCAAAGTCAGATAGCTTTTCTTCTTTTTCAGTAGCCATACACTCTCCTTTAGATTCGAGGGGCGGTAACCATGGCAGGAAGCCGCCCCTCAGGTCGCTGAGATTTTACGGGTCTCACCCGTAAACCAAGGGTCTAGAAATTGACCATCATCAGCCGACCAACCGCGGTCTCCAGTTTCGTGCGCTCATCAGCGTACGGCGACTCCTGACTTAGTCGCGTGAGACCATTAACCATCCCCCA
>Ga0137338_1000004_pt1 | contig 45641 bp, 69 predicted proteins | sample EasRivERMLT366_2_FD_104770 | JGI IMG/M metagenome (GOLD analysis project Ga0137338, IMG submission 104770) | Soil microbial communities from meander-bound floodplain in the East River, Colorado, USA - East River MetaG ERMLT366_2 | ecosystem: Environmental > Terrestrial > Soil > Floodplain ...
CCGTTCTCGGTGGCGTTATTGAGTTTCAATTGGCGCTGAGTCAGTCCGCAAGTGTTCTGCTGGGTCTTGCTGCTTACAGCCTGAGAGATTTGTGCTTGGAGTGAATTGACTTGATCCAAAAGATCAGCGGCTTTGGTGGCGTCCACGTTGATCCATGCTGCATGGCAAACATTCAGAAAACTGATCTGCTGCGACATCATCGCCAAGCTCATGCCTAGTCCGCAATCAGTCCCGCCGAGGGCGACTTGGTTGTGCAGGTCTTCGCCGCTCAGGATGCCGACACCGCAGAGCGTGCTGCCCGAGACCGCTTTGTTGACTTGCAGCGCCGGGCAGTCGAGAACCTTACCGAAGATCACCGGCCAGGGTTTACCGATCAAGTCCTTCGGTATGAACGGGAACTGCCCTTCTTCGGCTGAGAACCCAAACTCTTTGTCTTCGAGTTGCGAGATGACGGTGAACGAGACGGTGCGGTCCGCTTCCGACCAGCCGACTGGGCTGGAGAGCTTGCCGGCGAAGAGCAGGAACTTGTCGCTAAGGTCCAGCCCTTGGAACCACTGGTAAACACGGACATCCCGTTGATGGATGTCTTGGATGTCCATGATCCCTTTGATGGTTCCGTCTGTGTCATCGAGCACCACGCTTAATTCTTGTGAACTGTTGGAATTCAAAACGTCGATCACGTTGTCTAGGTCGCCGACCTCCAGGATGCGACCCTTGACACTGGTTCCAATGTCTCGGTCGGCGTAGGCCACAGGGCCAGTGCCCCAATCAACCTCGACGATGACAATCGGCTCTGTGCCCTTGGACTGGGCCAGCTTGGCAAGTCCGCCGGCAGAAATGTTCCTCATTGCTCGACTCCCTCGAACTCGATAGTGATGGTCTGAATCTCGCGTTTCAGACCATCGTTTGTTTCTGATCCCGCTCGGTCCGACGTGTCGAACTCGAACGGGTTATTGGTGAAGTTCCCCAGCCAGATGCGTCCGTTGTGATCCGTCACCTTGATCTTTGACGCGAAGTACGAAAGCAGAAACGCTCGAAGATCAAGTGCCTTCGGGCGCAGCATCCGCAGGGTCCAAGTCATCTTGCGACGACCGCCCTTCGTCTTGACGTAGGTATAAAGAGTCCCGTCCACCGCCCGCCTGGACGACATTGAGGCTGCCAGAGCCTCGGTGTCACTGAGAAGCGGGTTAGGATATTGGACGGTGGTTTGAATACCTGGGTACGGAGCCTCGAACTGAATCATGGTCACACCTTCTCGCCTTCAAACTCAAAGCTGGCCGTGTACTTGCAACCTGGACCATCTGGGACAACCGGGTCTTGTGGATTGACGATGACGCCCTTCCAAAGCCGGTCCTCCCAGTCGATCAACCTGATCTCTTGTCCCAGGTAGGTCTCCATAAAGGCCAGAAGGCTCTGACCCTCTTCTTGGCTGAGTCCACTGAAGGACAGCAGCAGAGTTTGCACCTTCGGCCAAATGGGGTCGGCGTAGATGATGAGGGTGCCGCCACGGGTCTCGCGGTTGATCCTCGTCATCGCCAGCCTATCTTGGTTGCCCAGGTTGGGCGCTCGCAGGATCAGTTGATCCGTCACGGCTCCGATGGCGGGGTATTGCAACCTGAAGCCAGGTGTTCCGCCTGCGGCCGTGTAGGTCGAGGGCGGCGGCGTCGGGGCATTTGGATCGCTGCTCGACCCGACGAAGGGCGAGTAAGTGCAGAGCGTGTCGGACTGCTCCAAGATGAACGCAACAGCTTGGAACATCTCCAGCGCGTTAGATGCCGAGACTCCCCGGACAACCACCACGTCGGCCGCCACGCCTAGAGTGGACAGTTCGCTGACGGCAGGCCGACTCGTCGTGGCCGTTGCGGCTTGCGACAGGGCCAGAGAGGAAGACGCGGACTTCGGGATACTGATGCGGCCTTGATCCGTTAGGGTCAGAACGCTTTCAGCTTCGCAGTCGATACCGTCTGCCCTAGCGAGTGAATCGCCAACCTGTGAGGCGAAGGACAAAATGCTGGACGAAGTGCGGACCGCATTGACCGTACAGGAGGCGCTGTCCTGGAGGCCAGTGACGACCTCGATCATCGTGAACGTCTCAAGATCGAAGACTTCTTCGATCGTGGTCAGTTCGCTTTCCGCCGTAGCGTACCACGGTCGGTTCACAAACAGGGTGTCAACAATCGCGATCGTGTCCTCAATGGACAGCATCTTGATGTTGGTTGTGGCTTCCTGCGTTAACTCGATGACGTGATCTTCGACGATCAGCTTGATGCTCGTGTTACGCGCCTCGTGTGTCAGGGCGAGCACGCTCTGAGCGTTGATACCGACGATAGTCGAGACCGCTGTGCCGGTCAGTTCGAGGATCGAGACGGCGTTGTGAATTACTTCCGCCGTGGCCGTTTGCGTCACGTCCAGCGTTGTAATCAACGATCGCAACTTTACATTCGTCTCGGCCTCGTCGGTCAGCGACAATGCGCTGGTCGCATAAACGTGTAGGTTTACAACCGATGCAAGGTCCGTCAGAACGAGAGCATTGCTGGCCGAGATGATGTAGGTCTCGGCCTTACGGCTTGTGTCGGTGAGGCTGAGGGTGCTTTCGGCCGCAACAAGCAGGACGCCAGAGTGCGACGAGTCAGTTAGCAACAGCGTATCTGCGGCAATCCCAATAGTGGGACCGACCCCGACTGCGGTGCTCACCAAAGCTAACGCGCTGCTGCCGGACTTGTGAAGCGGCCTCGGCGTGGAGGCGTCCACAGTCAGGGCGAGGGCGCTAGAGGCGGTTACGTTGTAGGAGCCGCCGCTTGCAACAGCCGAGTGATCTAATACAATCTCACTGACGGCTTCAGGTTCCAGCAGGGACACGATGCCGACAGTACCCAATTGGATATTGCCCGGCCGCGATAGCGATGTTCCAAGTTTTCCAGTGAACGCCATGACCTTCTCCCTCGCAAATCGTTAGCTCACCCGACTCCAATGAACCAGCCGAGCGAATATATCGAAATCGCCGCCGGAGTTATTGATGAACCAAAACACTCTATCAGGGCCGCCTGCCATCTGACTCGTGCGACCGGCCGACCAAAGTTCAATCCAGTTAAGACCATCGCCGATATAGAACTTCACGTTAGTGTTGTCGTCTTCCACTTTGAACCAAACTTGTGGTCCAATGAAACTATAGAAAATCACCGCGACGTGCGCAGTAGGATTGCTGGTTGTCGGACTGGCGAATGTTTGCACCCTAATCTTTGAACCGGCCGAAGTGCTGATGACAGAGACAGCGGTGTTTTTACCGGTGCTGTTCTCCAGAAGACCCATCCCAAAAGACGGGCCGCCACCGGCGATGCCACCATCAATTGTTAGTCCACGAAATGCTCCAATATAAACATACGGAGCAGATGGTGCGGTTCGTTCCAGAATTCGCTGATCGGAGCCAACATCCGTATGGATCAGCGTCGTCAGAAGAATCGAACCGGCTTGGTCGGTGGCTACAGCGTCTTCCTGATTCCGCCAAGTAAAGTCTGAGGCGACCAATAGAGTTGCGCCATCGTCAGCGACCAGTTTGAATACCGGAAATCCCCCGGCCGCCGGCACGCTGTCCTTGACAAGGCGGTCGATGCTGTCGGCCGTGACAATCTGCGTCACAACGTCGGTGTCACTATGGCTGGCGGCCGTAGTACCTTCCTGGCCTCGGAGCACTGTAAGCGTGTTAGTGCTTCGAGCGGTGCAAATCAGAATCTCAGAACCAATCAGGATTCGGAAATTACCCGCTGACGGGAACTCTGAAGCATCGTTCAGGTCGAGTGACGTGACGCTATTGTTGATCCCGCCATTCAACGTGTCGGCGGCATTGTTGGCGAACTGCTCACGTTTGGGTGCTGACATAACTAATTCCTTCGTAGGTAGGCATCCCTACCGCTGTTCATGTACTGCCGCAAATACTCCAAGGCGTGCGGGTTGATGTCGGCTTGTTCCAACATCACCAACACTTCATCGAACGGAGTTAGATTGCCCGATGGTCGCTGTACTGGATGTCCGGCATATCGAAGCAGAGCGTGGACCAGGGATAATTCACCCTGAACATCACGGTGGAGTCCCAGCAAGGTGATTACTTGGTCGAATGGTAATTGTGACTGGGCGATCGGCGAACGCGAGGCGTTGGCAGTGGAAGTCAGACTGATGACCGACTCACAGTTAAGTTCAATCGCCTGAACTTCAGTGAGTGCGATGGCATCGTCGAACAATACTAATCCGCTTATAGCCCAGGTGATATAACCTTGATCGCGTTTGAGGATACTGATGCGGCAAGTTCGGAGACTGCCGAGACAATAAATTTCTTTGGCATCGACAAAGAGTTAGCATCGTGCAGTCATCCTTCCTGTGACGTGTAAGCAAAAGAAAAGGCCGGAGCCGAAACCCCATGACAGAGAACGGCCCCGGCCAGCGAGGGAGAACGATTAGGCACTCACAGTGTACGTGACCTTGAGTTGATCCCCATTGAGGACCGCCACGTCCCCGCCGGTGAACAGCGCCGTCGCCCACAGCGTATTGGCAGCGCCGGCCGTGTGATCGCCCTTGGTTTGGGCATTGGTGCCGCCGGCCAGGAAGACGCCCTTTACGGTGCCGGTGCCGGTGATGTCAAAGATGATTGGGGAAGCGTTCGTGATTGAGGCCGCCGAGGCTGCGCCTTCGACCCAGGTGGGACGGGTCGTGGTGCTGTCGGCGTTCGCGTCGTCCGTGTAGTTCGTGAACTCATCCCAGCCGTTGCCGACTTGGTTGATGTTGTCGTAGATGTCGGCCGCCGCGAGGGCCGTGAAGCCGGCCAGGTCGATCAGGCCGAGAAACCAAGTCGCAACGGCCGAGGAGCCATTGAACATCACGTTTAGAAGTTTGTTCTTGCCTTCCGTGGTAATCCCGTTCGGGAAGTCATAGTTGCCGATGACCTTACCGTTACGAATGTGCTCAACCTGGAAGCGGCCCCGAAGGGGCAACTGGTTGACCGGCTTGGCGGACCGAACGAGTTCAACGCCAGCCGCTTGCTGAATCTTCAAATGGTTCATTTCAGAGAATCTCCCGAGACGTAGGTGCCACGCCGGCAGACAAGCGGCTTTGGCGTGAAAGAAGCGGCGGGCTGGAGAGTCCAGCCCGCCGAGTGGGGTTACAGACGAGAAGTGCCGCGCCGCAATTCGCGGCGGACTTTTCGGAGGACGACTCGACCAGTCTGTTCGGGCGAGCCGCTACCGTTGACGTTGATGGAGATGTCGCCGACGTTCGTGACGCCGCCACCTTGCGACCGGAAGATCGGTTGCTTCCCGCTGTTGATTGCCTGGATTTGCGAGAAGAACTTTCGGGTCGAGTCCGGGTTGATGATGCTCTCGCCGGGCCGAGCCATCACAGGGATCGTGTCCATGCCTCGCGGCACGAACCCACCACCTGCCATGTACTTGGGATCAACGAGATGACGACCGTGGGCGGCCGTCGCCGTCGTGGCGGCTGCCGGCACCTGGGGGAGCACGGCTCCCTGGACCGACAGGATTGCCGCCGCAGCCCGCTCGTAAGCGGATGCGGTGTTAGACGCTGCGAGCGCCACGCTATCAGCCGGGACCACTGCGTTGCTCAGCGAGAGAGCAGCATTGGCGGCTCTCACGTCGGGCTGCGAGGTCTGGAAGCTCTGGATCACCCCTCTCAACTGTTCCAGCTTGGCTTGGTCAACCGGGTCGAACGGCGTCAGATTGGCTTGCTCCGACTGGAAGGCTCGAAGAGCTTCCAAGGCGGCCTTGAAGTTGATTGCGTCGTTCTGAGTTGAATCAGCGGCTCCACTGCTGAATAGAACTCCGGTGCGGCCAAAGTCCACTGAACTCAACTGGTTCTCAATTTCCTGAATCTCGTCCTTAGTCAACTTGGCGCTGCTCAGGAGTTTCTTCAGGTTTTCGATCCCCGCCTCGGTGGCTTTGAACGTCGGGGCAGTCGTGTCAGCCCCGGCGCGCGTCTTCGACGATTGCGACAATTCAAGCTCTCGGATGAGAGCTTCGATTTGTGCCCTTTGATCCGCGATAGCCGATTCGGTTTGAGCCGCAGCAGACTTTCGCTTTTCCAGTTCGGCCGCCTGACTATTGATCTCAGTCAGACCTTTGTTGATGTCGTCCGTGCTCTTGCGAAGAGGCCGTCCAAGGGCGGTCTCCAAGCTCTTCAGGAAGGGCAGTTTAATGTCGATGCCGTTGAAGACTTGCTGGACCTTAGCCTGGGCGGCCTTGGCAGCAGTCTCGACCTCGAAGGTCAGCTTGATGGGGTCTTTGGCGACACTATTCTGGAACGACTTCGAGAAGTCGGCCAAGCCCAGGAAGTCAGCGACCTTCAAGTCCTTACTGCTGAAGGCGGCCTTACCGACTTCCAGCAAGGCAGCTTGCTTACGCTTCTCGCGGGCTGCCGCTTCTTTCTCAGAGAACCGGTTGCCGTCCTTGTCAAATAGGTTGCTGTTCTCAAGAACGATCTTCGCCTGTTCCTTCAGCGTCTCGACGATCTTCTCTTGCTGGGCACGCTCTTTGAGCAGGCGTTGCCGACGAACCTCTTGCTGCTCGTTGATCTCTTGCTCAACTCGAAGCTGACGGGTCGCAACATCCTCCACAGCCTTGGCGGCGCTAGCCTCCAAAGCACGGTTCTTGGTTCGCTCACCGATCTGCTTGGCGTCTTCGGCCGTGGAACTGGCCTTACCGAATAAGCTCAGAGCACGCTGCTTCAGCGCATCGTTGCCCGTCTCAAAGGCTTCTTGCAGGGTGGCCTCGGCCTGTCTTGCAAACTCGGCAGATCGCTGAGTCAGGGCTGCGACCTTCTGGGCATCAGAGAAGCCCTTAGTGTTCTTCTCAAACTTTCGGTCCTTCTGACCCTGTTGAATCGCGAAGATTCGCTCTTGGGACTGTTCTATCTGCGAGACGCTATCGGTGATTGCCGATTCGATCGCCTTGAGGAAGTCCGACCGGAGATCGACGATCTTGTCCAGTGTGTGTTCCGCGCTATCGACCATCCGTTGGTCGCCTCGCTCGGCATCGGCCACGCTCTTGAGGTAGTCCACCCCGAGTGCTTGAAGCTGTGTGCGAACGATCTTGGTCGCTTCCTTGTTCGCCTCGGTCAGCTTGTCAATCCGCTCAGCCTCAGCCTTAGCGAAAGCCTTGGCCGACGCTTCGTGTTGGTTCTTTAGTGCTTCGATACCGGCGGCGTTGTCAGCAATGCTCTGCTTCAGGTCCGCAGAGAACAGAGTCAACGGAGACAGCTTCGACAGACCACTGATTAGTCCCGTCAGCTTCTCAAGCTGAGCAATCGTCCCGGAGACGAACCGGATCGCGTTCCCCAACTCTTTGATGTTTTCGATGGCAACATCTACGCCGCCCATCGCTTCGATCAGGTCGTTGCCCGCCGCGACCAGGGCGTTGCCCAGTTCGAGCGTGAAGGCGTTGCTAACTTTGTTCAGGCTGGCCGTCAGTTGTTCGGCGTCAGTCGCCGTAGCCTGCATGAACTTCGACTGTGCGAATTCCTCGCCGTTCAGTCTTGCTTCTCGGATGTTGTCCCGGAAGAACTCCAGGTTCTCGCCGGTCACACCCAATGCACCGCCCAAGCCTCGGACGTTCGGGAAGAGCCTTGCAAACTCTTCGGCCGAGCCGCCAGTGCTCTTTGCGAGCGAATCGAGTACACCGTCGAGACCCAAGGTCTCGATCGCCGCGCGGCTGCTGTCGAAGCCCAAGCCTTGAAGCTCGGCTCGCATGGCTTTAGTGGGCTTGGTCAACGCCGTGACGATGCCACGGAACTGAGTCAAGGTTTCGGCCGTTCCAAGACCCTTCTCGGACACGGCGGCGATGGCACCAGACAGTTCCTCCAACTCGATACCGATCTCAGAGGCAGGCTCCAAGATTCGACCGATGGAGTTCGCCAACTGGTCAGCGGTGATTCGGCCCTTGTCGATAGCCGTGAAGAAGATGCCGGACACCTTGCCCGTATCTTCCACGCCCAGACCGAAGCTGCGGAGCGCGGCAGACAGCAAGTCAACCGAGTCAGCCAGCGAACTATTCGTGGCCTTGGCGAACTTCGCGGCGTCCTCAGTGAAACGAAGGCTTTCCTCGAAGTTACCGACTTGGTTGCTCAATGCGTTGTAAACGCCGGCCGCCGTCTCAAGCAGTGGGAGATTGAAGTTGTCCGAAATCTTGCGGACACCCTCAGCGATTTGATCGAAGCTCGCCCCATCGGCGATGGTCGTAATGAGCGCAATCTGTTTCTGGAACTGGATAGCATCACTGACCGACTCACGCAGCAGATCACGAATCTGGCTCAGCACTCGCACGATGAGTTGCGTGACGACCACTCGCGACAGCGTTTCCCAGCTAATGGTCCAAGCCTTGGTGGCTTTCTCGGCTTCACCCAGGTTGCTCTTGGTGCCTTGAGACACACGGCGCACGGAGTCAAGCAGTTGACGCTCAGCATTCAACTGAGAAGTGACGGCTTCTTGACTGGACTTGCCCAGGAGCTTGTTGAAGGCGTCGGCGGCGTCTGCACCGGTCAGTAGCTTTTGCTTGCTCGGGCCAGTCGATCGGCCAGTGGAGCCGCCGGTCGTCGAAGACGAGCCGCCACCAGACTGGGCCTTGTTGACTTTTGCCAGGGCCTTGGCGGCAGCATTGGCGGCCGTGGCCATTTCCTTGAAGTCCGAGATCGTCTGCTTGGACCGACGATTATGGTCGTCCAGCGTGCCAGCGACGGACTTGATACGGTCCTCGAACGTGAGATACCCACGGTCGAGTTGCTTGAGTGCTTCGAGCGCCTGCGAGGCGTCGATGCCCAAAACCTGCTTTAGCTCTTCAGCCATCGTCAAGCCGCCTTACGCCGGAGCCTAGATACTGTGCTGGTCGATACACCCAAACAGGCAGCGGCGTGCTGGCCCGAGCGATATTCGATGCCGTCGATTACGACTGGTTTACAGAATGACGCGGACATCTTTCGTCTAGCGTCTGTGGTATGTCACTTCACCCGCACGATGATTACTTTCATGTGGCTGTACGGATCGGGCAGAGAGACCGATCGGACACTGCGAAGAAACGCTTCAGCAGCGTGTCGCTGGAACTCGTAGGGTCCAGGTTCCAGAAGGCGAGAGAGCAAGCCGGGATCGGGGTCTATGTTGGCGTTGTTGAACTCGTTGTAAACAAGGTGGGGCAAAGACGTTTCATACATGAAGTTGAAACGACCCTTAGCGGCGTCAATATCGAGTCCGCCGTCACTAAGACGTTGGCCGTAGCTCACTCGACGAGGCGCATTGTGTGCCTCGTTTATGACGAGGTTGAAGTCGATCGCGTCTGCAAGACGCATGAACGTGGCGTGTGATGCGCCACTCCATACTGGAATCTCCGCAGTGGCCGCATTGATCCATTCAAATGCAGCTTGTGCAATCGAGTCGGACAATACCTCGCTCAACGCCGCGACATAAGACGCGAGGTTTAGGCGAGGGGTGGGTAGCGTGGCCTTGATTTTCATGGGTCAAGCCCTGGGTTTAAGGGCTACTTGCCCTTCTTCTTCGCACGCGATGCGGCCCGGCCTTTTGGCTCTTGGGCGTTCCGGCCCTTTGGTTGAGTCCGGGAGGGCTTCCCTGCCCCGAACAGCGATCCATGCGCTGCTGCTTCGTCGTGTGATGCGACTTGATCGAATGCGATGATGCGAGCTTGCACATCGCCCGAGCAGTCGTCCCAGGAGTCCTTGACTCCCGGCGGCTTTATTCCAACACGGGCACAGGCTGCCCAGATGGCGTACTCACCGGTTCGGAAGTCGGGCCAGGGGACGCGGGCCGTGCCGGCGCTTGACCAAGTAAGAAAGAATCGCGGGCCGCTTTGACCTTGGCCTCGCTGAGGACGTTAGCCTCAACTGCAAGGTCCAGTACGCGATTGCGTTCATTCTGGATAAGACCTGCGTTCTTCAGGTCGGTGTCCCAGTTGAGCCACGTCTTTGGGTTGTTTGGATCGACCGTATCCCACTCGATGTTGGAAGGTTCCAACGAGCGGATCACCAGGAACGCCAGGCGCTTCTTGCCGTGGTTCTCCAGGACTGCCCTGTAGGTCGGGTCATTCGGGTTCGGCACCCATCCGTCTTTCGTCAACGCACCGGGTGGCGCAGGAATGGGACAGAGTGAATCGAACTCATCCATGTCGGGCAAGGCCCGAGCACGGAACACTAGGGGGCCTGAGTCACGCGGGATCACCAACAGTCCATCTGCTGGCGGCGTGACCGCTACTCCACCGATCTTCATACGATTTCTCCCTCGAAGAGATCAAGAAAATGTGCGGACCGATCCAGGTGGACCGGCCCGCACGGTTAGGGTTTCAAACAGACGCAGGTGTTAGCTGCGGACGAGCGTGGGCTTGGTGACGTTGCACCGACCCTGGGCCGAAACAGTCGCGGCACCCAGATCGCATTCCTCGCTGTCCGCGCGGAAGTACGGCAGCGTGGTGGTTTCGGTCTCGGACGTACCACAAGGCGGAACGTGCTCGATCTCAATGTCGATCGAGTACGGCTGGCAGAGGTCTGGAGTGGAACTCACCCACTCGGCTGCGCCACCTTCACCGTTGATGGCATCACTCGGGGTCACGGCTTCGCCGGTGCCCGTGGTGAGGAACTCGTACACGAAGTCGATTGTGACATCGAGCGGCACCTGGTTGCCTTCGCGAACGACATCCAGGTCGCCACGATCGGTCAGGTACTCATATTCCTTGTTACGGGTATGAGTGATGTTGCCTTCGCCGACCTTGATGTCGATCTGCTGGGGCTTGAAGGTGATAACGCCGTTATCGACATACGTGCCCGCGCCGAGCGCGGGCGTAAACGTGATTTCGGTTGTCGGGCCGGTGCTGGCCGGCGTGCGGGCAGTGACCGTATGCACCGTCGTCGCGATCGTCTCACCAGCAATGGTGAAACGCGCGCCGACCGGAACCAGCGTCGTAACAGCAGTATTGAGAACCACCGTGTCGATCGTGATCGTCACGTCGGTCGCAACCGGCGGGGTTGCGTCGTTAATTGCGGCAGCGCCGCTGAGTCCGTCCTTGAAACGGACGATCGCATCTCTGAGTTCGATCCTGGCCATCAGTACACCTATTAAACCTTTCAGGTTTGAAAATCTTTGTAGCCGTCTGGCCAACGGCCAGACTTGCGAAACCTACTGAAACGGTTCCACAACGCACCTGGGCTAATACCCAACCACGCAGCAGCCGCCGTCATCGAGTCAAACTGTTTGCCGTCAACTAACACGGCCTTGGCAACTGGGCTTTTGGCATCAGTCATCCCATACATGGGATTTTTGTCACCCATAAGACGCACAGGATTTACTCTGTGACTTGCTGACATTCTTTGTCTTGCTTGTGGCGTGTGCTTTCTGCCAAAGGCCCCGCTTCTACGCCCGATGTGGGCAAGGGACATTTTTCGTCTGGACTCTTCCGTGAATTTGCGACCTACATTGCTCTCCCCTCCGAGGGTTAGGTTGTATCCACGCTTCGCGTATGTACCCAGCATTACAATAGCACGACACTCCATCGTCGTGATCCATTGCTTGTCGCTCTCATACCAGACTTCAAACAGAAGATTCTCACGCCCGTATTTACGAATGGCATTCCATACCAAACGTGAACCGTGTCCAGAGAAGTGCTCCCGGCGTCTTTGTTCTGGGTCGCCGGTTATGCCCACGTACTGTTTACCGTTCACCAAGTTGGTGATGACATACAGGAACATCAATCCTCCGCGTAACCGACATACCGACCATCCACCACGCCTTGGCGAATGCGATCGGTCTTGTCGATCTGCCCAAAGTCAATAACTCTGATGCTGTCGCTTTTGCCCGGCCGTGGAGAGAGACACATAAGAAGTGACTCATCGTCTTCGACGCCGGTCCCGAGACGATATACTGCGATCACGCCGTCCATTGCGTTGTGAAAGACGCCCAGATTGTTGTCCAACTGGTAAGCGTTCTTGGTTTGGCCTTCCATGTGGCTGCTCAGCAACACGTTTATGTCAACGTGAATGCGGTGGTAGCCTTTGCTAATCTCTTGTGTGAACGGACCGTTTAGACGAATCTCAACTCGGTCCGTGGCTTCCATAAACGTGGAATCCCGGTCGTCAATACCTTCAATGAGAACGGGGATACTGTTCGTCGTGGCAACCTGTTTCAGGTACTTGCCCACGGACGCATGAATCCAACGTCGCCAGGACGGGTGTGCCATATCGCCTCCGTTTACAGTTCAGCGGTGGCGACGGATGACAGGTCTAGAAGATGGTCAACAGCGAGCGGGTGAATCTGCTCAGGCACTTCGCCTAAAATCTGCCGAGCTACTACGACCCATGCTGTATCGAATTCAAACTCTTGGATGCTCTTGATCTCGTACTTGCGCCCGTCGAGCACCAACCAGTCGTCGTCTTTTAGTTCGACATCGGGAGCATCCCGGCGTTCGATGATGAAGCTCCGCATACGCGAGTCGAATGTCCCGCCGTACACGAACGCTTTGTTTGCGCTGATTTGAGAAATGGATTGAAGAACCTCACGGCTCACTTTGGCCGGGAGGATGATTGCCTTCTTGACAACGGTGACAGACTTGTTGACAGTCTTGACACCGGTGTCCACGTCCGTCGTTGTGCCGTTGAACGTGTAGATGGAAACGGGACCGCCGCCATACTGCCTTTTCAGGCTGTATAAAGTGGCCCTGATTCTCTGGTTAAGGTTTCGGTTTGTTGGCATCGCTGTTCACCTTGATCCCGGCAAGAGCGCCTTCGAGGCGGTCCATGACCTCAGTGTTACGAGCAATGACTTCGGTGGATTTCTCCACCAACGGCAGGATGATGTTTCGCTGTTCGTCTTCGAGCTTCTCCACGCGAGTCGTGAGGCGGTCTTCCCGCTTCCAATCGCGCCAGATGAAGAACAAGACAACACCGGCGAGTGGACCAAACTGCTTGAGCAATTCGATGTATTCCACGGCTGATGACCTCCATGCGAGAAAGAAACACCCGGCCCAAGTGTGACCCTGGGCCGGGTGCGATTCAGTTCAGACAGACACGCATTGCGTGTCGGCGGTTTAGCCGAGCAGCAAGCAACCGAGGTTGTCGTTCAGCAACGCATACCCGGTGAGCAGGTCCACGTTGACGCGATGACCCTGGGCCTTCGAGTCGTACTGGATGACCACTCGCAGGCTGAGGTCTTTGTAGCTGGCGACGTAGCTCGGCACGCCGGAGGGCAGTGCCAGAGGACGGTTCACCATCGCGATGGCGTCCCGCTGGAAGGCGAGATTGAACGAGCCATACGGGCCGGGGAAGGCCAGATCGTTGTCAGCCAGAGCGATCTCCAGCGGACGATCAAGCAGCAAGCTCTGTTCGCCAGCGGCGGACAGGAAGCTCTCGATGATCGTGTACGTGTGGCGCGAGCCGCCCGTACCGAACGAGATCATCTGGCCGACCTGCGGAGCCTTGAGAGCACCCCAGCCATCGACCACGACTTCCTTGGTCCAGCCGACGCCGTAGGCACCCTTCACGTCGGCCTTCTTGAAGATCGTCACAGCGGCGGCAGCGCCGGTGGCGTACTTGTTGGCCTCGTTGAGGGTGATGGCGTCCGTGTTGGCGGCGTTCAGCGTCCGAGCGGTGACGTGCGTGGGCTGGTCGTTGCCAGCAACCACGGCGTACTCGCCGACGTTGACGTTGTAGGCCGTGATGGTCGTGGCCTGCGAGCCGCCGCTACCAGCCGCCAGGGCGTTGGTGACGGTGCCAGCGTGGGTGTCGCCACCCGTGCTGATCGACGGCACGTTCTGCGCCATGTAGGTGTCGAAGCCCAAGATGCGACCCAGGCGGGCGCTCTCCAGAGCGTTGCCGCTGTCGCCGCGCTCGTTGGCCTTCACGAAGATGTCGGTCTTGAGCAGCGCGGTCTCGGCCGAGGGCGAGAGAACCAAGCTGCGACCTTCCATCGTCGAGAGGTTCTTGTTCAGAACCTCGCGGGCCTCCAAGGTGAAGTCCTTGGCGTTCGCAGACGAGATGTTGTTCAGCCGACCCGATCGCCGTGCCGGGGTGAGGAAGAACCGGTGAGCCTGCCCGAGCAAGCCGCGATCGACGCCGCTCGCCAGAGCCTTGACAGCCGGCTCCAGGTAAACCTGGATCAGGTCCGCCATGCTCTTCGAGGCTTCGCCGTCCTTGATGACGATCGACTTGTAGTGGTGCTGATCCAGCGGCACGCGGATGTTCGTGCTCACCGCATCCGAGGTCGCAACCTCATCGTCGTCCGTCTTCCGCTGCGAGCGGAAGTTGGCCGGACGCCGGGTGTTCACGACATCGCCGAAGTTGGCCACAGAGGCAGAGAAGTCACGGTGGACGAGGCCAGCCATGACGAGGTTCGCTTCGAGAATGCGAAGCCCCTCCATCGCCCAGATTTCGGGGATGAAGGCATCATTGTCGTTCGCGTAGCAGGTGATGCAGGCGACCGAGACGTACAGAAGATTCATTTCTTCGTTCCTAGTTTGGCGCGGGCACGAAGTGCGACCGCAGTGTCTTTTGGGTGGACCCGGCAGAAGGCCGGTAGAGATGAAACGATCGCCCGGAATCACTCCGGTAGGAGACAGCTACGCGCTGTCGAGCGAGGTCTTATTTCAGACCCAAAGCTCCGGGATTCTTCGAGCGAATCTCCATGAACTGTTCCATCGTTTTGATCTTCTTCGGATCAACGCGACCGGATTGACCCGGCGTGAGGCCACCGGTAGCCGATGCCGCGCCGACGCCGCCGACCACACCGGACTTGAAGAGGTTGCCGTAGGCGTCCGGCAACTGCTTCATCCGAGCGATGGCTTCGCTGGGGGTCATCTGTTTGACGATCGCTTCGCCGGTGTCTTCAGAGACATCCTGGAAGTCGATCATCGGATTGTCGTCAACCATCTTCACCATTTGGCGAAGAACGGTGACGACCGTATTCGAGTTGTACGCATCGCCAGTGACGGCGGCGTCTTGGAGGGCGCGGGTGATCTTCGACTCGGTGTACTTGTTCCGCCAAGTCTCGGCCTCGGTCTTGGCCTGCACGAGTTCGCCGGTGAAGCGATCTTCGAGTTGCTTACGCTCGATCTTCGCCGTCTCTTCCTTGGTAAGGAAACGCTTTCGCTCGTTTTCGAGCGCCTCTTCCAGCTTCGACCGCTCGTCGGAGGTCAGCTTAGCGGTGCTCAGAGTTTCCTGAAGCTGCTTCTCCAGCTTCACGAACTGCGCCTGATGCTTCCGCTTGTCCTCGGCGAGAATCTTGTTCACCCGGTCCTGTTGCTCAGGAGTAAAGCCAGCGGCAGCGACGGCAGCAGCGTCGGCGGCGGCCTTGTCGGCGGCGGCGGCAGCGGCGGCCAGATCGGCGTCCGAGTCGTAGCAGGTGACAACGGCGGGAGAACGATACAGCAGATCAAACAACATTTGCATGAAACCTATGCCCCTATATGATGTTACGAACCGAGGACTAGGGTTATCCTTGATCCACCCGGACAAAAATGTCGCGGTAGAGAAGCCCGCAGTCTTACGAGACGCGAGCGAGTTTGATGGCGTCTTCGTCCCGTAGAAACGGTCGGATCAGACGCCACGCAGACGAGTTGGGCACACCATTGATGATGTGTTCGATGGGAACCTGCGAGCGGGAGAAAGTCGTTCGTACCGACTCATACCCCTGCGACGAGATGCCCAGGTTTTCCAACTCAAGCTCAGGGTCTTTCCCGTCCAGCAACGAGTGAGCGATCTCGTAGCAGGCAATGCGGATGTCCTCGGGGACTTCGGTGTCCGACCCGCGAGGGAACTCGTGACGCTGGGAGGCTTCCTGCTCTCGGATTTCGGCGTCAGTGGCCGCAGGGTTCGCGAGTAGCAGGGTATAGACCGGAGACTTGTACCCTTTGTAATTCAGTGTGTTGATGATTCGAGTGGCCGCAAGCAACGCTTTGGGACGATCATTGGGCCGAGCACCATACCACGCTGACTCGTGCAGGCGGTTGTCGAAATAGTTATTTGCTTCAAGCAGGGTGCCAAAATAGGCAGCCGAAACGCCACCACCGCTGCCGGCTTCGAGAGTCCCACCGGTAAGCTCGAACTGTTCCAAGATTTCGTCTTGGCCAGCCGCGATGTCGGCGAGGTCGAATTCCTCGACGCTGATTGTGTCGCCGGGAGTCTCAGCAGTCAGTGCGCCTTTGTATCGACTTTCGATCATCACTCCCGGAGTGACGACGGATGCTTCCGTAAGAACAGCGTAGTAACGACCATTGCCGACGTGGGTCAGAGTGCCTATGCCTGTGTCAGTCCACGACGCCCCGGCGACTGACACCTGCGGCTGTCCACCAGCCTCAGTTAAGGTAGGGGTGATGCCGTCCGATTCAAGTCGTAAGTCGAACCACACCTGCCGCTTTGAGGCGTCCGATTGGCCTGCTTTGACTACTCGGATAGTTGACATGATCTTAGTGCCCTAAAATAAAGCGGTTGAAGAAGAACTTCTTCACGTCGCCATCCACACTAGGTGTTTCCAACGCCGCCCAAGACACTTGCGCACGTCGTTGTCCGTTTGGGACTTCCATCTCACTAAATGAGACTTGCGCACGTCGCGGCCCGTTTGGGACTTCCATCTCACTAAATGAGACTTGCGCACGTCGCGGCCCGTTCGGGACTTCAAGCTCGGCGAATGAGACCTGGGACCGCCTCGGGCCGTTCGGGACTTCAAGCTCGGCGAATGAGACCTGCGACCGTCGGGCATCGGCCTCCACTATTTCCAATTCAGCAAACGAAACTTGCGCCCGTCGTGGTCCGTTTGGAACTTCTAGTTCTGCGAATGAAACCTGGGACCGTCGCTGCCCATTCGGGACTTCTAGTTCCGCGAAAGAAAGTTGCGCCCGTCGTGGTCCGTTTGGAACTTCTAGCTCGCTGAACGAGACTTGCGCCCGTCGTGGTCCATTTGGAACTTCTAGCTCGCTGAACGAGACTTGCGCCCGTCGTGGTCCGTTTGGAACTTCTAGCTCGCTGAACGAGACTTGTGCTCTGCGGGGTCCATTTGGAACCTCAAGCTCAGCGAACGATACTTGCGCCCGCCGTTGTCCATTCGGAACTTCTAGTTCCGCAAAGGAAACTTGAGCGCGTCGTGGTCCATTTGGAACCTCAAGCTCAGCGAACGATACTTGCGCCCGCCGTGTTACATCACCGGCATTACGAAGTAACAACAGCAGAGACATGGTTCAACCTATGCCTAATAGCAGCAATGACGCAGGAGGAATCCAATCGACCTTTACTTGACCAGAGGAACCGCCACCAGATGCTCGGTCTGTGGCATTACCAGCGCGGCCACCGCCGCCGGCCCCGCCGGGCATATTGCCACCGCTGCCCGGACTGCCGCTACCGCTGGTGGCTCCACCAGCGCCACCGTCACCACCATTAGTCGCACCAGAGCCGGGCGTTGTTACACCGCCGGCCGCCCCGGTAGTCGGTACACCACTTGAATTCTCACCACCAGCTTCGCCGCCGCCGCCTGCCGATGCGCCAGCCGATCCGGTGCCGCCACTACCTCCGGCAACTACAGTGTCTCCCACGCCGCCTGTCGTGCTGCCGACTCCACCGGCCCCACTGGTTCCGTTAGCAGACGCCAAAGCACCGCCAGCCCCACCTTTTGCCACGACCGCGGTAGTGGCAAAAGTAGAATCACCCCCGGCCACATTATTACTGGTGGTAGTGCCTGCAACTGATTGGGAAACAGCAACAGTCGAAGAAGTTCCTGGAGCCAATGTTATCCGTTTGACAGCGAATTGAGCACCAGCCCCTCCGCCGCCACCAGAAGGATTGCCAGTAGCTCCGCCACCGACGCCACCAGCGCCCCAAGCTCGCACTCGATGATGTCTAGTCTTAGCAATGTGCGCAGTTGAAGCCGCCGTGTATGTAATGACAGCCATCTTAGGACTCGATTGTGTAATAAGAGACCAAGATTCGCAAACTACCGCCAGTGGGAGCACCGCACGTAACACGCAAATCGTCGCCGTCCGCACCAACACCCAGAACGCCGCTACCATCACCACGACTAACGCCACCACCGGCCGGTAAACCAGGATGCGTTAATACGACTCCCGTTGTTGTAGGTGTATTTGCTGCCCCAAAGCCTACTCGGATTTGAGGGAACGCAGTATTCGCGTTGTCAGTCACTACTTGAATCTGTGTGACGACAATTTTTACCCCACTCCCGGCAGTAATAACGGCGACATCAGTCTGAGAACCGGTGATAGCCAGTTCCAACGTAATGACATTGGGGTGTCCACCGATATGGAAGGGAATACCAGCGCGATTGGCATAATTTTTTGTTCGTTGTCCCGCTGAAACAGCAGTAGGATTCGTTCCGTGGGCGATGGCTTCCATGCCTACCTGGATCGGCTCACCAGCATTTGTTACACCATGGGCGACATCCCCAGAAACACGGGCACCATTGCTGGCACCATTGTCCCAGTCATCCATGAGGGCAAGACTTGTCGCCGCCCCGGCCAAATTGCCCGACTCCAGGGCTAAGGCTGACGTGTTGAGATCGGTGCCCGCATTAGCCGTTACCGCCCCAGTGATAGCTGGCATTGACAGAACATCGACATCGCCGATATTAGCATTACCAGCCACCAACGATGGCAGTCTAGTGACATCGACATCCAGGCCGTTGGCGTTATCCCCAGTCAATTCAACGACGGTTTTACTGCCTTCGGCTCCTGTGACAAGAACTGGTCGCACAAGTTGCACGTCCGATGTGTCCCCGCTATACGTGACTTCATCAGTAGCCGCATTTCGACCAGTGCCGGGAGTGAGTGGAAAATTATCGGCCATGTTAGGGTACCCAGATTATGCGAACACGAGCCTGCCCGCCGCCAGAATTTTGGGCTTGAATCGTGATACTCTCAGACGTAAAGTAACTGATGAGATCGGTCACAACGGGGTCGTTAGTCAAAACTCCGGTCAACTCAAAAATTGCTTCGGAGAATCCCAAGGCCGCTACAGCAGTTACTTCCGCGATGATGCGCGCTCTTTCTGATGCGACCACCGCTTGACGTGCCGCTAAATTTACGGCGATAGCGGCATTAGTGGACGCCACAAGATCAGCTTTGAGTGCCATTATGGTTTGTTCCCGACAAACCGCAGGTACAGATCGGTGTAGTCAGTGATGGCGTCGGCTTCAGCGCCGGACAGCGCAATAGAGCCGACAGTCCAGCCCGCGCCGCCGATGTCGTTATGCGTGGCGCTGGCGATCAGCGTGCCCGGAGTGCCTTCATTCACGTAGCCTTGGCGAAGCTGCACGATCAAATCAATCGTGTCACCGCCGGCTGCGTCCTTGCGGTAGCGATAGCGGACGGTATGACCCGTCGAGGACAACGGGTCTTCCAACGTGGTCAGCTTGGTGGCATACACGTCGCTAGTCGGCGTCAGTTGCGTGCGGATATAGTCCGCGTCGTCGGCAATTGCCTCGTCGATCTGGTCAAAGATGTCAGTCGTGCCGCCGTCATCCTCTTCCCAGTTATCACGGGTCGTATCGGTTGATGGTCTTGCGAATTGTGCCATGTTGCTATCTCACTTTGCTTGATTGTGCTGTTAGATGGCAACGAAGGAATAACCCTGGTCTGCCGCCCCGCCGATGACCCACACTTTGTCGAGTGAGTCGATCTCAATGAAGACATCTTCACCACCATCAAGCTCGAAGCCTTGCGCGGCTCCGGCGCTTGTCACCTTGTCACTGTGGCCGACGTACACGTTGTTGGTGTTGAGAAGATCGGCCTTGATCTTCACACCCTTGACGCAGGGGAACGCCGGGCCGGCAACAGCCGCCGATGTTCCAACAGTGCCGTGCCCGGTCTTGAACTCAGGCGTAGCGCTTTTCTGGATGTCCATCGCTTATTCCTCGGGGGTGAAGCGACCTTCGCCGCGCACCGGTTTCTTGGAGTTGTCGGGGTTCTTCTTCTCGTCAGTCCCGGCCTTGGGATTGGCAGAAAGCTCAGGTACACCGCGAGCAGCAGGATCACTCCCCGCCGTGGCAATGCCTTGGGCCTCGGCGATTTCGGTCGCCAGCTTGACGCGATCCTTTTGACCCTTCAGGTATTCGTCGTCCTCGAAACCGAGAGCGATCGAACCTGTCTGGTCCCCGCACAATCCGGCTTCCTTTGCCTTGATGATTGTGTCGAGGTCGCTGGTCGTGTACTTGGCTTCGTCGATCTCTTTGTGGATCGCTTCTACCGTTTCAACTGTGGCTCGGCCTCGGAACAAAGTAGTGACGATGTTCTTGGCGATCTCTTTCTTCGCCTTGCGGCTGGGAACAGAGGCCAGCAGCTTCGAGAGTTTGGTGGCTTCGTCGATACGGGTCTCTTCCGACTTCAACTCGTACCGGTCGGGGTATGAGATGGTCGTGATGGCCCGCTTCGTGACCGACTTCTCTTCGTAGGTGGACCAGAAGTCGGCGATCCGACGCTCGGCACCTTCGAGAACCAGTCCAATGAAAGACAGTCCGGCTTCCAAGCCTTCGTTGTCCATCGACTTTGATTCGGCAGACGCTCGGCTCGCCAGTCCTTGAACCGCGAGGTTCACGAGCTTCCGAATGTCCTGCTCCAACTTCTCTTGGAGCAACATGCTTGCCTTGAGCGGCTCAGACGGCGGTGCGATGTACGCCGGGGCGTTGGTGTCCTTGTCGTAGTAACGACCTTGGCTGACGCCAACTTCAACCGTCTTGTCGGTCGCACCTTGGCCGCCTTGAGTGGCGGTCCCGTCAACGGAGGCGTGCTTGAGATGGCCGCCGACGCCGGCTCGGCTTCGTTGCTGCACGAGGAAGGGGAAGTTCGCCTTGTGCGCGTAATTAACGTCGGTGGACCCGAGGTTAAGCAGAGCGATCTGATGCTGGGCCACGTCCTTAATCAGACTGTCGCCGATGTCCAGGAGCACGAACGGGATTCGCGTGATGTCCAATTCGATTGGGCCGCCGGGCACGCCGTATCGGTCGATTTCTCGGCCTTCGGTGTCCATAAACTGGACATTTACCCGGCCGGTCTTTTGGTCAATGAAGACCAGTCGATACCGCTGCGTGTATCCGGTCGGAAGGAACGTCCGCTGGTCGTAGCTCATGCAGGTGTCGCGGAGCAACACCGATTGGAACTCCGATGGGTCTTCAGGCTTTGAGGCGCTGAAGTTGCAGATGTCTTCGACCGGGTACGGATACAGGTAGGGTCGTTTGCCTTGCGTAGCGGCGAGAGTGGCTTCGCCGCTGATCTCGGGCATGTCAACATAGACCCCGACCTTTCCCATCACGAGCAGATCAGTCAAGCACTTGTGGCCGAGGAAGTAGTTCATCGTGGACCCGCGAAGGTCCACACCCATTTCCTCACCAGCAATTGCCTGTTGGTAGCTTCGAGTCCCGCCCTTACGCATCACATCGCCTAGGCGTTGAAAGATGGCGTTGCGGATATGGTTGATCGCAGACTTGGCAAAGCCAGGGATCGGCGTCATGTCCTTGCGGATGAGGAAGTCTTCGTCGTCCTCGCGGAGATTCAGCTTCTTCAGGTACATATCCCGGAAGGCTTTACCGCCGGAGTACGTGGCACGCCATTCCGGCCAATCCAGAAACGTGTCCAGGAAGCCGGGGTGCCGACTGTCGATGATGCGCGGTAGTGTGCTGATTTCGGCGGCCATTACAGGAACTTCTCCACGTTCTCACCGGTGCTCAGTGATGCAGCCAGTGGCAGTGCAATCTCGCCGTAGTTGAAAGCGTGGGCGAAGTGATCCGGCCCGGTCTCGACGTATGTGGCAACAGGGTTGCCCATGTCGTCGCGCTCATACGTTCTTACGAGGGCTTTGATGTGTTCGCGGAACTCCATCGGCACGTCGGCCGGGAGATCGACTCGGTTCGTTCGGAACCGGCCCAGCGAGGCAGACAGCCAGTTGGTCCGGTCCACTGTCGCCAGCGGAGCGCCTGTCTCTTCTTCCGTGATGGCGATTTCCTTGCCGACCTTGCCGCGACGATAACGACACAGCCAGACGAAGCCTTCGTACTTCTTGGCGAAGCGTCGGGCTTCATTGATCTCAGGGTCCGCGTCCATGACGCACGCCGAGACCTGCCATTCAGCCATCAGTTCATCGAGCAGATGCCATTGGTCTTCGTAGAACTTGCCCACAGCAAGAACTTTGCATCGGGCAGCGACATTCAAGTCGCTGGACAACCGATCGACGAACCACTCGCAGGCTACCCAGTAGGACCATTTACCTTGGTCAACACCAAGAGTTATTAGGCGCTCCCCGGCGAACCGAGGTCGTAGTCCTTTTGTTTCATTTGTGTGGCCGCCTCGACTAACAGCCGAGTCAAGCTGCTCGTCCAGAACTTGAGCACCCTCACCGATGAAGGGCAGCCCGAGCTTGGAGTTGTGGAACTCTTTGTTCGCGGCTTCGTCGCCCAGTCCTCGGAAGTGGGCCACGACGATTTCGCCGGGCGTCACTGTGAACGAGTAAAGCTGGTTGATCGCAAAGCTGCGAAAGTCAGGGTTCGCGTTCTCCGCGAACACCTTCCACAGACCTTGGCCGAGCCACTCAGGCTTTTGCCGATGCTCAAGCCGTCCCTTGCACTCGCGGCACTTCAGGAAGGATTCATTGACCCGTGGGTCGTAAATTGAGTCCCCGATGATCTCGATACAGTCGGGCCAAATGAGTTGTGTCCACTTCGAGCATCGTGGGCACTGGAACACAAAATGTTCCTGGGTGCCCTGGTTGAACAGTTTGTGGATTCCGTAGTTCGGAATCGTCGGCGTCGAGATGCCCCAGACGCACTTCTTCATCTGGCCGCTCAGACGTTCCAGCGCCAGCCAGACTTGCTTCTGATCCATCCGATCCACTTCGTCCAGGATCAACTCCGAGACAGGGATCGAGACTAGGTTGCTGTCACCACGCGAACCCCGGATATAGAGGTTGCGAGTGCCCGCCTGCTTGAGACTCACCGTGTTCGTGTCGGTGAAGATGCCGGACAGGTAGGGGCTATTCTTCAACGCCACGCTGAAGCGGGCCTTGGAGAAGTCCGTGGCGGTCAGCGAAGTCGGCAGGACGTAGAGTACGTCCCGCTTCATCTGGTCGATCAGATAGAAGGCGCGATTGATGGCGACTTCAGTGACGCCCAACTGAGCGCCCTTCATCGCGTAGTTGAAGGGCGCTTGGGTGTCATGCAGTTCAACGACCCACGGATGCAAACGACTCGAATATGGCTTCGGTTCGTTGGTGACAATATCCGGGATGATTCGCCGTTTCGTCGCCCAACGAAAACAACTCGTGAGCGACTCACCGACTAGACCGTCAGCGATCGACCGCTTCAATTCGGCGAGTAAAGGGTGCATGAGTCGTCATCGCTTACACCGGGCAAAGATGGAGGCCGAGAGTGCGGGGTAATCCTGGGCAAAGCCGACGCACGAGAGAGTTCGTGTTGGGATCGGCGTAGTCTTCTGCGGCCTCGTGTTCGTTATTCGTCCGAAGGTTCGTCCTTCGGCTCCGCGATCTCATCTTCGGGATCGCACGTCGAGCAGGCTTCAGTCGGGCCGCACTCGCAGCCTTCATCCGGCTGTTCGTCGAGAGCTTCGGCCAGCTTCCTGGCCACGTCGTTGAAATTCTCAGCCGTGAGGACCGGCTTCTGGATCGCGTTCTTCAGGACGCCGCTGTGGATCACCGCTCGGGCGTTGTCGAGATGTTCGACGGTCACGCATACTTCGTCCTCGGTGACGCCTTCTGGCAGAGTCACGTCGAAGACCTTGTGGTCCTGGGTGAACTCACCATCAATCACGCCCTGGGGCGTCAGCACCATGATCCGGGTGATCGGGCAGGCGCTCTGTGGGATTTCGATCCGCATGTTGATTCTCTAATTGGTTCTTGATGTCGGTCAGCATCGAGATGATCTCTCGAAGCTGCGGAAGAGGGTCGCCGGGCATCCCGAGCGTGGCGTAGCCCCGCATCATCCCGATGCAGGTGCTTGTGCCGAACAGAACATGGTTCCAGAGTCGTTGCCCCTCGCCACAGCTAGTGATGATCGTGGGGTCGATCTTCGAGCCTGCGACTTTGGCGGTGGCGTTCGAGGCTGCCGTCTTGGCAGCCGAGGGTGTCTGTTCGTCTGGGCAGTTCCGGCAGCGTCGTCGTGCCACAATTGCCTCACAGTAAGATGAAGGGGGCCACGGTTAGAATGATTCGCACGATCTCCATCCAGTGGTCCTTGATCCATTGGACCAGTTTGGTCCAGTCAAGGTTGCCGATGGATGCCCCACGGTTGAGCTTGGCGTACATGGCTCGTGTGCGAACGTGAACGCGATATAGAGCACGAATCTTTCGGCCATCGCGCTCGATGACAGGCTTGTCGAGCAGTGCGCGTATCACCCGTCCGTCCTTCTCGTCTGGCTTGCCGTCCTTGGACAGTTCAGCGCGGGCCAGTTCCAGGCCGTCGGCAAAGTTCTTGGTGGATTCCACGGTCTTCACTTGAAGTTGTAGGGGTTCAGCGGAACCGGCTTCTTGTCCGGCTGCTCGCTCTTCTTCTTGAGGCCGTCCTTGATGTCGTCGATCCCGGCCACGCCGACGAAGCGTTTGGTTTCCTTGCCCTCGTCGAAGACGAGTGTGGTAGGCAGGTGTGTGATCTTCAGCGGGGCGATCTTGTCGCCGGCTTCATCGAAGTCCACGACATATACGAGGTAGCCATCCTTACGCAACTGTTCGGCGACACCCTTCATTCTCGGGCAGGCTCGGCACCACTTGGCCGTAATGAGAACGACATAGTTTTTCTTACAGTCGCCGTTCTTACAGATGTCCTCGACGACGCAGATGCAGTCGTCGCACGGACACTTCACCCATCCTCCGTCGATCGTCTTCGTAGATGCCACAGCTTGCTGCGGAGTCTGCGGGGCTTCAGAGGCGGGGGTGTAGTCTCCTGATGTTCGGTTGAGGAAGACGATTCGTTCTTTCGATCGAGCCACAGATTGACGATCGCCATCAACTCGTTGAGCTTTGTCAACCAGTTGATACGTGCGCCCCTGGACAGTTCCAGGCCCAACGTCCGCAGCCAGCGTTTGAACTTCAGCCAGACTCGGAACATTGAGCACCAACACCAACGCGAGTAGGAAGCGACTCATCGCGTGCCTTTTAGTAGAGAAGGTATTCGAGATTGCGTCGTCGAAAGCCGACGAAATCGGACAGAGCGAAGCTGTCTTCTTGTTTGATGGCCTTGTCAATCGCCCAAGCGTCAGCCCAGAAGCCGCCGGCTGGGGTGCCAAGCTCGTGTTGCCGATGGACAAGCCAATCCGGTCCCCACGAGTTCAGGATGCAACCACCTTCGCGTTTACCATTGCGGCGGTCCGCGCCAACAAGCAGCATGGCGTGATACCAGATGCGATCGTGCTTTAAGAAGCCTTGTCGATCGCACACGCCGTTGTAGCCCACACTCGAACAGAGCAAGACTGGGCTGCCGGCGGCAATGCAGTCGGCGGCCTCTGCCCAGCTTTGAACGAGCGGGGCCAGCTTGATCGGGTGCTTCTTTGCGATTGGTTCCAGGATGTCAGGAGCACCGACGCCGGGCATACCCCAGCGACGAGCCAAAGACCCGTTGTGGACTCTCAGATCATAGTTACCGTACTTGTCACGAGGCAGTAGTCCGTACTGCTGCATCGACTTGGCGGTCCATTCTCCCGTCGAGCCGTCGCCCCTCTTAATTTTGTCTTTGCCGATCTCATGTCGGCTGGTGGCATAGGTGTACTCGACGCTGAAGGGGCCTTTGTGCTCTTCGGGTCGTTTCTTCTCAGCTATCTGGACCGCCGAGACAAACTGAGCACCCAGCGTGCCGGCCTCGCCGCAGCAAGTTCCCACACTCTCTTGGTCGTTGGGAACGAACTTCTTGCCTGTGACCCGCTCGTAGATGGGCCACAGCACCGACGCCCTACCCTCGCTGGCACCTTTGATGGCTTTGGAGAAGGCACGCGCCCTGGGAGCGTTATCGCTCACACCAGGGATTTGGAGCCATCCGCCAAAGATCGGTCGGCTACTCTGACCCAGTGCTTCGCGTATCGCGGCACCAGAGATCAAACTGCCCGCACCGATGACCAACAGTTCGCGGCGAGTGAACATGACTATGCCTCCGGCTTGTCACCTACAAAGCCGGCGGCCAGGCGTCATAAAGTTTTCGCGTAATCGTCGAGCGATTCGGCGATCGTCTTCCAAACCCGCTTGTGCGACTCAGCGTCATTAAGCTGGCCGGCGGCAGACAACTTGGTCATTTCTGCACCCAGACCGTCGAGGAACGGCGTCCAGTGCTTCAAATTGTCACCCAGGGCGTCACGATTGGACTTCTTTGTGGCTTCCATGATGTCTTCTGGAGCCATCTCAGGTGTGATGACGGCCGACAGCGACGAGAAGCTCTGGGCGAGCTTCAACGCATCGTCTCGCTTCGTCGGCGACTCAACCCCTCCACACCAACTCGCCACCCGTGTCGGGAGATCATCAGTGGGTGAGGCTGGACCGCCTGCCACCTTGATCGTGTGGATCACAACGTCAACTGTGTCGCCTTTGGCGGCGGCCACGACAAAGGTAAAGTCACCGCCAGCTTCGGCGCTGAACACGGCTCGCTTGCCGCCGTCGATCACCAGGAAGTTGGTCGTCTTCGAGTTGAGTACCCATTTGAAGTTGGCTGCCACGCTCTCGGATACGTCGAGCACCACAAGCTGGCCGACCTTGGCCTTATCGGGAGCCTTGAGGACCACTCGGGCGGCACCATCACCATCAACCTGCGTGGTGAAGTTTGGTCGCTGTTTCACAAAATTCGGACTTGCTCCGATCGACAGGCCGATCAGAAGCACGAGAAAGGCGCTGATCGCCAGTCGTTGGAAGTTCATTTATTTACCTTGGGTTTGTCGTCGGTCGGAGTATTCGTGTTCACACGTTGACTCTTACCCGAAAATCGTTGTTGCCCAGCGGCCCAGCAGTCCTCACAGCGATTGTCATTGGAATCGCGGATGATGTTTCCGCACTCACAACGCGGGGGTTCCTGTTGGCTCATAGGCTCGTGTGTAAAAGAAAGGCGGCCGGGTCTTGTAAACCCGGCCGCCTTGTGACCCTTCGAGCGTCCTCGTCGGGCAGCCCTGAAGCGTGGCCAAGCCTCGGGCGAAAGAACCCGCCAGGAGCGCCTTTACGCGAGTCCTGCGGGAGCAGATGAAACGCCCCTTGGCGTCGATCCACAGATGCTATCCGTGGAGGGGTGCTTACTTCGCCGACACGGGCACGACGGTCACGATCCGCAGAAGGACGTTCACGACGCCCAAGGCAGAGACCAGGGCCGCGACCACTTCGGGATTCTGCGCGATCACGTCATGGCCGGCGAGATAGCCTAGCACGCCGACAGCGACGGTCAGGGTGTTCACGATGACGGTCTTGGACTTCATCAGTTGTGTCAGAAACTTCATTCATTCCTCGGTGGTGTTTGTGGTGTGCTCGATCGTATCGAGCATTCTCGTGGTGATACGATCAACTCGTTCTTCAAACTCCGGCACACCCCGCAACTCGTCCTTCAGGATGCCAATCATCTCTTGGCCGAACACGATGATGGTCGTCTTCGACAGCGTGAGATTGTTGTTCCGCTTGACCTGCTCAGAAGTCTTGATGAGCCTTTCCAGAGTCATAAAGAGCTTGCTTAGCTCACTGTTTCTAGTGAGTTCGTCAGCCGTCGACTTCTGGACTTTATTCCAGATGTCCTCGATCATCTGCCCGACCATTCCAATTTCTTCTTGTAACGTCGTGGCTTCCTCGTGAGCCGCCAGTTCCGCGACCCTTGCGCGGTGTCTCGTCAGCAGATACTTAGACTTCCTGACAGGCGCGAGCTTGTCAGAGCCTCCGTGCGCCCGGCAGTAATCGCAGCCGGGTTCGGCCTTGTTGCGGCACTGCCCATCCGGGGCAGCCCCCTTGCAACGATCGGGGTCGGCAAGGTCGGTAACGCGGTCCATCGGGTCGAACTCGGTGTGAAGAAAGTGGCTACTCATACTATGTGCGGATTGGGCCTCTTCATTCAACAATCTTGCTAGAATCATCAAAATCGTCACAACCGACGCGGTAGATTCTTGATCCGGTCGGCTCCAACGCGGGAAAGGCGGTGTAGCACCCGTGGAGAAACCCAATGCCCAAGCAATACCGCGTGTTCTACAAGAGAGCCAAGGCCCCGAACTTCGGGGTGCTCAATCCCGACCTCAACAAGGCCCTCTACGACGTGCCTCCGGTCACGGAGGCGATCCAGGTGCTTCGGGACCACCCGATCATCCAGGCCGTCGTAGTGGCCCACGAGGACGCCTTGTTCAACGTCGTGACGTTTGAGCAGGAAGCTCTCGCGCCCCAGTCCTTCATCCTCTACCCCTCGGAGCCAGCATGACCCGCATGACCAAGGAACAAATCATTCAAGCCGTGCGCGCCTTATCAAAGGACAAGGACACAGACCCGCAGAGCCGGTACGAGATGCTGGGGGAGATCGGCCAGGTTGTTGACCAGGAAGCCGACACCCTCTACGACGAGAATGATGTCGAAGACATCGACCTCGACGACGAGTGGGAGCCGACCGACCCCTTCGGTCTCGACGACGAGGACGATTTCGACGACGAAGACGATGACTTCGATTTTGACGACGAGGACGATTTTGATCCCGAGGACTAGCGGTGGTGGTAAGTTGCAGGATTCAGGGTTGACAGCCGAAGTTTCTTAGCATAGACTTCAGCAGAAGTACCCTTGTTTCTAGCAAAGGCCCACCATGTCCAAGTCGAAATTGAACGGCGCGGTAGTAGAACTGCCGAATGGCGTGAAGGTTCACTGCCCCGAGGACGGCGGGCCGATTCAAGGCCCTGTCACCGTTGATTTTAACGGTGGCCAGATAACCTGCCCCGATGCTCGCTCGCTAGTCACTGCCATCTCGATGACGCTGGCCCAGTTCGTGACGACAATTACGAACAGGAAGCAAGGCGACGGCAAGCAGGGCACCGGGCCGAAACGCGCGTGGAAAGAGTCACGCGAGTTTCGCGAGAAGTTCAACAAGGGAAAGCCTGAGTCCGAGCAGATCACGGACGATCAAGCACGCAAGATGCTGGCACAGCAGAAGCGTCAGCAGAAGCTAGAATTCCTTCTCAAGAAAAATCCAGACAAGGCCAAGAAGCATAAGTGACCAAGTACGACTTCAACGACGAGCCTAAACCGGCTCCGACCGATCCCGTTGAACTCTTGGCGTCTCCACACCGACTGTTGATCGAGGCTGGGCGAAAACTCAACGTGCTCAGTCTGCAAACGGGTGCTCTACACCCGGTGCTGCAAGAAGCCGCTCAGGGTCAGGCGGCATTCCAAGCTGAGTTCGGCGAAATGGGCCACCAGCGATGGGAGTCTCGCTCCAAGATACTCTTCAAGCTGTTGCCAGAGTACACCGGCTTCCGAGAGGTCTGCGCCTACACCGGGTGCGAGCACCCTGTAGCCGCTGGGAACATCTTTCAGTCGTGGAGACACTCGCGCGACCACTGGGTCTGGGTTAATGGTCGCTGTGACATCTGGGGCTACGCCATGTTACAGAACGATCAAAACAAGCTCTGGTACGCCACAGGAATCTTCGCAGATCGGAGAGCATGATGGGTTGGGCCAGCGGATCAGCGATCGCGGAAAGCGTTTGGGACTCCGTGCGTAAGCACATTCCAAAGGACAAGCGGCAGAAGGTCGCCCGCGAAATAGTGGAGGTCTTCGAGAGTGAAGACTGCGACACGATGGACGAGGCCAGGCGATTGATGAAGGACGCCGGCCTGGAGAACCGGGGTGAGGACTAACGCCCGAACAGCCGTCTCAGAAGGATGGGAGCGGTCCACCAGGAATCCGTGACCTGGAAGTAGAACACGAGGCCGGTGGCCCCACCCAAGACTAGATCGACTACTGGGTTAATCAGGATCATCGGTTCCTCTCGAATCGGTTAATGGCTTTGTGGACCTCATCCTGCGAGTACCCGTACTCGGCAGCGATACGACGGATGCCTTCTTCTCGTGTCTCTGGTGCCGACTCATGCTTCGGTGGATCGGGGACGTTCTTACCGATCAGCCCCAGGATCACGAGGATCACGATGGCGATCAAAATTCTCTTGAGTAGCTTCATATGGGCCTCCGGGGACGACCGCCGATAGACAAGGCTACGTCATTCGCTTTGGAGTCGGTTGCGGCACTGGTCCCAGTTGCCGGCTTTGATGCCTTTGGACTAACTCTTGTGCCGTCTGTGACGATTCGTGTGCTTGATTAAGTTCTACGGTCCACTGTTTCGGACTTCGACCCTCTCGGGCGGCTTCGTAGATGCACTCAGTCCGTCCCACACAATCACCGTGAATACAGGTTGACATTACGCTGCCTTGTTCTGCACGTACACAGTGACTCGGCCGTCCGGGTGCCGGACGACAGCGACTTTGTGCTTGGTGCGGACGGTCAGTCTGATCCCCTCGTCTGTCACCTTGCTCTCGTACTCCATCTCGCACCCCGCCAACATGCACGCTTGCAGATCGGGAGATGCTTCCTTCCAGAAGTTCGCGTACAGGTCGGCGAAGAACGGCAACCTTGGTTCGCGTTCTTCTATTTCAAAGGTAGTCATAGCGGCTTGGGATTGTTCGGGACTCGATTGCCTTCAGCAGCGATCGGCAAGCGGTCTCGATGGCGTCGGCCGCCGCGAAGATCGCCCGCTGTGCCTGACGACGATGCCGATCTCGCTTTTCGCGGCGCTTAGCTCGGTTGTTTCTCTTCTTCATCGGAACAACTCCGGCTTGTCGAGCGCCAGTCGTGTCATCCTCGCTCCGAGATCGGTCAAGGCGTCGTAGTAGTCGCTGCTCAGGTGGTCGCCGCTGTAGTGATGGCCGAACTCGTGAATGATGAGGTCGATCACTTCGTTCGTGATCCCGCCGTCGAAGAACTTGTGGCCGAGGCGGGCCAAGTTCAACACGAGGTCGGCACCCTTCCCGAACGTCGCGGCCGTGTTCCAGTCGAACTCATTGGCGATCTGCACCGGCAAGCTCCGGCGGCCGAGAAGCTCGCGGGCGACATCCTTGGCGAAGTCAGCGACACGTACCATGCCGGGCGACCAGTTGGCCGGTGGGATCAGGTTAAGCGGCTTGCCTTCCGGGTGATACGGCCTCGGGCTGGGCGTCACCTGCCCGGCCGGTAACAGGATACCGGCTCGGCGCACGTTCTCCCACTCGCCGCGCGTCAGATGCGCACCGTGGACCAACTGGCGACTCTCCGAGGCTGAAATCTTATTCGCTTCGAGGTCCGAGGGATCAAAAGTGACCGCATTTTCGCCAAAACGGAGCGAAATTGCCCGTTTTAGGGCCAAATTCTCGACTTCTGGAGCCGAACATGCGTCACGGACCCAGGTTTTTGAGGCGTCCTGCTCGGTCAAAAGTGCGTGCGTGTGATTGAGCACGGCGACCCGGACGGCCTTCAGGTAGCCCGGCGTCACGTTGTCCCGGTCCATGTTTAGCGGCACCTTCTGCTGCACGTCAACGTGGTAGCGATCTCCGGTCTCGACGACAGGGATTCCCATCTCGTAGAGCATCACCGCCTCGCCCGGAGCAGGCTCGTACACGCGCACGAGCGTCTTCCGATCAGTGCGGCGCAGAACGCCCTCGCCGTCGCCGATCAGTGTCGGAAGCGTGGTCTCGAACCACGTTGCATACGGTCGATGCGGGATTTCCTCGCCGTTGATGGTCGTTTTGATGCCTGGAGGCGGGATCAGACGCCTCGCGGCGGCGATGATCTCTACCATTTCGGCGCGAGTCATGGCAATGGTCACGCTGATCGTCGAGCCGAACGGCCGACAGTCTCGGTATTCATGTCGCCCGCGATCGCTGAAGTCCACGGAGCCTTTGGTGGTCTCGATCGAGGCGCTCTTGGCCAGGGCCAGCACGAGCTTCTCACCCATGTTGAAGCGTCCCCGCTTCGTGGCGTCGGTCTTCTTGTTGCTCTCGGCGAACAGCGTGTAGGCGTGTGAGAGGTCCGCAAAGCCCTCGGGATTGTCGTCTTCGACACGAATTTCGACGTTTCGGGTGCCCTCGACGGGCTGAATAGTGACTATCACCGTCTTCGACGCTTCGTCCCAGGCGTTCTGGACGAGTTCGTATAGCACGAACGCCTTCCCACGCCCCTCCATGAGCTTCGCGAGGCCATTCTTATCGACGTTGAACCAGTTCATTGTGTTCTCCAGGTACACACTCAAGTATGTATCAAGATTCTGGAAAGTCAAATCACCCGCTCGTTGGCCATGAACGCCTGGGCCGATTCCGCATACATCTTTTCTTCATCGGCGTGCGCCAGCGGGTTGACGATCAATTTCGTCACCAGTTCGAGAAGATAGTCCTGGAAGTCGCGACTGTTGTCTGTTGCCTCCGTGACGTGGTGCGCCACTTCCTCCAGTGCGACCTTCAGCAGCATGTTTGAAGGCATCATCGACTGCCCGGCCGGAGCGTGGGCGCTGTTGATGTAAACTTTGCCTTCGTTGTAGTACCCGTGGAGCATCACGCCACCGTCCAGCGTAGTCGTGAAGCAATAGACCGTGGGAATCTGCTTCCCGCGACTCAAACCGTGGTTCTTGACGACCGCCCACACGAACTGCACGGCGGTCTGGGCAGTGTCCGTGGCTCCGGTCACGATCCGGCCAGCCATCTCATCCAACGTGAGCACCTTAGAGGCAGTAGGCACACCGTAGCTGCTGGCAGCAGCCAGGATTGCTTCCCCCGACAGGATCGGCGTGTAACCCTTGCGTGTCAACCGATCCGCAGTGGTCTCGTCGCACGCCAGCACGGCCTTGTCGCCCGCTACGGCCAGGAACGCTGACTTCCAACGGTCCGACCGACTCTCGTTGTTGTACCAGTTCGACAGCGACCCATTGTCGAAGGTGAACTCCCAGGCGGTTGTCTCTCCCCTCAACATCTGTGTGAACAGCACGGTCAGAACGTCCGTGCTGGCGTTCGCCAATGCTTGACCGCAGTGATGCCGAACGTCCCAGTCACTCGCCTTTCGGGCCTCGTCGATCGAGAGATCGTTGAGGTTGTAGTCGAAGAGCGACTGCAATTCCGATGATTGGAACTCGCGAACCCGAACGCCTCGACGGTAGATCACGGCCGCCTCACGACCGCCCAGGTTGCGATTCTTCTTCGGCAAGATCGCACTGTTGATCGACTCGGGTTCCGAGAAGTGCAGGAACCACTTCCCGAGGTTGTTGTAGAACTCCAGGACTTCGGCCGTTAGCGGTAGGAAGACTCGTGTGACGCCTGCCTTGGCGCGGACCTTGGATTCGTCCACGATCTCGATCCGCACATCATCCCAGTTTCCGTTCTCGCGGATGCAGCGGTCGATCGAGTTCGAGATGAACTCACGGAGAGCCAGGGCGATGTCGTCCCAGTCCTTCTTGCCGTAGTCGAGCACGAAGCCCAGGTCTTCGGTGGCGGTCCGGCTGGACCCTTCGTAGGTGCCACCGTACTTCACGCAGACACGAGCGAAGTCCTTGCTGGCCTTCGAGTCAGAGACGGTTTGCGGCTTGGTGAAGAACTCCAGCCGCAGGGTGCCACAGAAGATGGTCGGCTCCAGGCCCTTACGCAAGCAGAGCGTGACGCCGTGCTTGTTGCCGGACCCGAACTGACCGATGACGCTTTCGTTCGAGGAAGTATCGGCCAGACTGACGCCTAAAACAGTGAAACCCTCGGGAGGACAGACGCCGGGGTTCTCGATCATCAGGTACGCGGGCATTGACTAGCTCCAGGTGTTGATTGATACACTCAAGTATGTACCAAGTATCTAGAAAGTCAAATCAGGTCCAAAAATACCCTCGAAGGTCGATCAGGCGGTGGAGCATGGCGTCATCTTCGGCATGGTCCTCATAGTCGTCCCGACGCGCGAGCCACCAGACGTAGAGTTCCTTGATCGACGCCCAGTCCTCGGTGCGCCCGCCTTCGTACCACCCGCCTTCGTACCACTCGGCAATCTGTTCGCTGGTCGCCTCGAACTCACAAGGGTTCTCTTTCTCGATGAAGTCCGTCAGACATTGGAAGGCCACATGGAGCAGCAGCGTGTCGCGATCGCACCATGTCGCGGGCAGCCCTTGGCACACGACGACGTTGTATCGGTGCCAGAACCGGCACTTCAGCTTGTACCACGGGTCTTTGATGAGCCAGCTTGTGGTTCGAGACCACCAGATCGGCAGCGTCCAGCGAAGGAAGTGTTGAATCGGGTGCTTCCGGCGCGTCTCTTCGTGCCACACGTCCCACTCGTCCAAGCCCAGGGCGAACGGGACTTTGTACCACTTGAACAGGCTCATGCAGACCTCTTCTTCTGTTGACACTTGAAGCACTGGCCGCCCTTGGCTGGGTTCCCGCAGTCCACGCAGGGTGAGTAACGCTTTGGCTCCGTCCCCTTGGCGAACGCCTTGCCTAGACTCGTATCGAAGAACAAGTCCTTGAGCGACGGGAGCGGGCGCACCAACGGCCGCCGGTTCTGCTCAATGATGGCGTTTATCTGTTCCTGGTACTTCGCCACCAACTCAGGATCGTTCTCGCAGTCGATGGCGATCGTGCCGTCCGGCATGTACTTCAGGATGATGGTTCGCTTGTCGTCGTCAGCGATGTCCATGCTGGCCACGAGTGTCCCGCCCTGGTCCTCGATCTTTATTCCGTCTTCGTTGTTCAGTTCGGTCATTTTTCTTCCAGTAGTTGTGGGCGTCTCGGATGGCACGGATGATCTGCTCGCGGGTCCGCAGGTACTTCACCCGCAAGTCGTGAATCTCATCGCCGGGATAAAGCACCCGGATACGAGACAGCACGGCGTCCAAAGGCACGCCACGATTGACTATGAAGGGCTTCCAACCCTCGCCAGGGACGTTTATCTCAATCAGGTAGTTCATGCGGCTGTCCTGGTTGGGTAGAGGATGTAAAACAGTGAGCGGTAGAACTTCGCGTCTTCGAGTGCGTGATGTTTGTTCGGTCGCTCCAGCTTCGGGCGATCGGTCGGACTCTTTCTGGTCCAAGCGGGTTGTATGTCGATGTGCTGAAACCAAAGCGGACCGATGAGTTGTTCCAGCAGATTCCTGTCGTTCTTTCCGTCCCGCGTCACGATCTGGCTGACGGGGATCAGGAAGTCAGAGACCGCCTCAGAGATCGCTGCCAGTGAGTGTTTGGGAGCGTGCTCGATCAGCGGCCAGATGTTCTTGACGAACCAGGGGCCACCGGCTCGGCGCTTGCACTCGGCTGAGACCATGTACAGTTCGCGCCCGTCTTCACGGACGATGCCGATGGAGGCAAGCATCAGCGGCCGGTGGAACGCGCCGTGCTCTGTGTCGTAGAACGCTTTCATTCCCACTCCGGCTCTTCGTTCAGGTCGTCGTTCATTGCGTCCACGCAGGCCGTGCAAAGGCCGTCCAACGCGCGGTCCTTATTCGAGACGTGCATCCATTCGTTGCACTCTTCGCACTTGAAAATGTTCGAGTGCTCTTTAAGCTCGTCGAAGATTTCCTCTTCGACGGGTGTGCCTAGCACCCGTTCCGCGACCCGGTACACATTCTGAGTCGTGCCCAGGAGCAGCTTGGCGATCTGGTCCAGTTGTTCCGGTGTTCGTGTCACTTTCGCCTCCGGCCCATCGAGTGAAAAGTTGTTTCGGTGTCCGACGTTGGTCGCGCGGGGTGTTCGGTCGTTATCGCGTGGCTGATTTGGGTCACGGTGCCGCCAGCAATGCTCGGCCCAGCCCGGCATGTTGCCGCACTCCCACTGGCCCCTGGCGAACGCTTCAAAGCCCTCGTCACGGATCGTGGTCAGCGCCCACCAGTCCGCCCAGTCGAACGTGTGGGGATACGCTCCGGCCGAAAGGATTTCGATAGGACTGCCGATCAGAAGGCGTGGCATGTTGCAAGTATGTACAATGAAACTAGCCTGTCAAACCGAGTTCCTTGCAGATCGCACGAATCTTTACCGTGGCGTGCGTCCGACGTGCTTCCCAGAACGATAATGCGGCTTGCAATGCCTTCTTCCTGTCGGCGTATAGATGACCCGAGTACAGGAAGCACTCATTGCTGTTGTCCTTCTCCGTGACAACTCCCTCGAAGTGCTCGTATAGCTTGACGCCCTGGCCGGGATCGACCGTGACGCCATCGGCCGTGATGAACGGGTGCGGCGGCCAGCTTACTGGCTTGCCTTTGCGATGGATTCGATGCTCGGCGAACTTGCTGCCGAATGTCTTGATCGTATCGGCTTGTCGGCGCATGTAGTCCGGGTCAACGAACGCCGGCTCAAGCTGCTTTGGTGTCAGGTCCATAGTCTATCTCCAGTGCGTTAAGTGATGGCAACCCGGCCTACCGCCGAGCAACCGAATCATCAGTGGCTCATCAGGATGCCGATGGTGATGATCGCAGAGCCGCCGAAGTACAAGACCTTCGGCCAGTTGCCGTCCCAGGCGTAGCAAAGGGTGGCGATGCAGTACATCGCCAGCAGTGTGTATGCGAAGTAGTCGCCGTTCATCGTTTCACCGGAAGCAGGCCCTTCGCCGTCATATCGTCGATCCACGCTTTGACTTCGGCGTCTCGCATCAGATCGTCGTAGGCGGTCTTGTCGAGTTCGTGCCGGTTCGGGCGAAAGAACTCGTCAGCGTGAACTAGGGCAGACCCGAGCTTCACCAGCAGCGCGAGGCTGGGCTTCAGCGGGTCCGTGGTTGTCTTGTAGTCGCCCCAGGAACACGGGGCGTCGGTTCGTTTCTTAGCCAAAGATCGTCCTCGCTATGCTCTGGTGGAATTTGTGTTCGAGCTTCTTCTGTGTCTCGTCGGCGTACTGGGCGAGTACCTCGTTGATCCGAACCTTGCGATCCTCGGCGACCGCATCCGCGACGGCGCACGCAACCGCCATCTCCAGATATTCCTTCACCTTGCCGTTCGGCTCCAGCGGCGGCTGGTCGTGCATCCGGCAAAGCTCTTGTGCCATCTGCATCAGGTCGGTGGTCGGAACCTGTATGGTGCCGTCCGCCTGGGTGATCGTGATCGACATCCCGCTGTGGGGCATGTTGGGGAACTCGAACAGAGTCCCGTGTGATCCGAGGAAGGCGGGCATCAGCGGGCGGCCTCCAAGAGTTCAGCAGGTACACGTTCGCGTTCCACGACCTGCCAGCGGTAGCTCGGGCTGTCGGTGTGGCCTGGGAACCAGCCGAAGGTCAGAACGGACCAGCGACCTTTGGAGTCAACACGCCAACGCTGCGGTCCACGGGCGAACTCGCGTTCAGTGAGAGTGACTTGTGCCATCAGTGCGGTGCCTCGTTGAGGTTCTTGTCGTGCATAGTTAGTCCGCCCAGACACCGTCGTCCCAATACTGGCCCAACGGTTGCTCGGGCGGGTACTTCCCGCTCGATGACCAGCGCCTGAATTCTGTGACGCGCTGAAACCCACATCGCCACTCCCACCGACAGTTCGGTGCGAGCTTGCGAACGGGAAACAGGAAGAACCGAGTGACGATGCGTGTGTAGTCTTGAAGGTTCTCGTCCCACACGTTGCCGTCGCACACTCGTTTCGGGAGCAGGGCTTCCAACCACCAGTTTTGTTCGATGAGCTTGGCCATTATGTTGCGAGTTGGCAGGTGTGGCAGGCAACGTAGGAGTCGTCTTCGACGAATGTGAACGCTGGTTTGCCCGGCAGTTGTGGGTGTGGGACGATGCTCTTGACGGTGTTGACCTTCGACCCCGACTTGAACGGGTGCGACTGGCACCCGTCCTTGCTCTTCTTGCGGACCTCGTGGCCGATCCACTCTTCGTATGACTGCATTAGTCGCCTTCGCGGGTGTAAAGGTGGTCGGCCGGTTTGAACGAGATGTTGCCTGCGAAGGCGTACAACCTGGCTTCCGCCATCGCCTCTTCGTAGGTGTCGTACTTTGGCTTCGAGAAAATTCGGTTGTTGCTGGCTGAGAGATAGTAGTGCTCTCCGGCTGCCCATCTCGATACAGTGATCTTGACGCCCTCTTTGTGATCGTCCCCTTTGGGGAAGACGCGCGTCTCACTATGCCGCGTTTCGAGAACGTCCACGGACTCGCTGAACAGCATCCCGTGGCAGTGGTTCATGTAGATGACGCCGTGCCGGGCGAGGCCCTTCAGTGCGGACTCGATCCACCCGGCCGCGAGCTTGATCGGGTTGAACAGCGTTCCGTTCTCGTTCCTCGGTGCGCCCTTCTGGTCGAACAGGTGCGGGTCGCGGAAGAACTTCAGGAACATCGTGGTCGCTGCCGACTTGTGCATCTCCATCGTGAGGCCCACGTCTTCCTTACGGATCACGAGATACCAGCCGCTCAGGTCGAGCTTCGGGTGCGTCTTGATGCGTGCGAAGTTGTAGGTCATCGGAATCCGTCGTATCTCCAGTCTTCTCTGCCGCACTTATGCCTGCGTCTCGGCGGGTGGTCGTAGCGGGTACGAACCAAGTCGCCGCAATGGTTACACTTCCACCAGTGGAACCTTCGCCAAACTTTCTTCGTCGGGGTTGGTGTCTTTGCCATCTTTGATCGACGTGAGCGTCTTACACTGGTTGCAGGTCGCGAGACCAACTCCGACCTTGCAGTGCCAGAACCAGTTCGTGCTGCCGCATTGTTTGCAGACTGGCATTACTTGTCCCGCTTTAGTTCGTGGTGGAGTTCGATGGCGTGCAGGCGGTCCTGACAGCCTCGCAGTGCTGCCACCACGGCCGACCAGTTATTGTGGTAAAAGTCGAACAAATCGGCCTTGTCGATTCTGGCCTTCTCCATTTCGGCTTCGAGTTTGTCTAGGTCAAGCATGTGTTCACTCTTTCAACTCAGTGATCTTGATTTCGACAACGAACGACTTGATGCAGCGATCGAACTCGGAAATATCGTCGCCGTCTTTGACGAAGTACAACACGCATTCGGCAGGTAGCTGCCCTGTTTCATCTACGTGGTAGCTCTGCCCTTTACGGAACGTCTTCTTGATTCTCATCGTGCCTCCAGGACTACCTCAAAGGTGAATCGCCGCCAGATGCCAGGGAACGCTTTGCGGGCGGCTTCGACCGCCTCGTCGAACAAAACCCGGCCAGGGATGAAGAACACGGAGTTGCTTCCCGGCCGACTGTCTCCCGTGCGATCCCAGAATGCGAGCAGCGTGCAACCGTTGAAGTGATGCAGTCGCGCTACGCCCTGGGTCTCAACCTCGGGCGGTAGCAGGCCGTCGAGATAGGCGAGCCACTGGATGTTGGACTCGCCGCGAGCCATGTTTGGCTGATAGACGAAATGTCCGATCGGACCCGCACAGCCGAAGTATCGTGGTGATCGTGGTAGTGTCACAGGTTCCTCGCCAGTTCCAGGAGCCTCGGTGCGATGCCCATCTGACCCGGCCGACCTTTCCGCTCGAAGTCGCGGATGTGGTTGCGGACCTCGATCAGGAGCGGCTGCCCGATCAGCGGGAACTTGCCCTTGGCGAAATCCATCTCGGTGTACCCGTCGTCGATGAGCTTCACCGCGATCCGCATCGCCAGCGGAAACGCCTCGGCCTCTTTGAGGATTGAGCGGAATACCGCTTCGATCGAACTGGGTCCGGTCTTGGCGAACTTGATCGCCGCTGCCATCGTGGGCCAACGATCAATGCTGTGAGCTTCCCACTCGCCGGCTCTGTTCAAGTAGCGAACCATCGCTGGCCCAGTTCGTGGTGAAATGTCTCGGTGGATGTACCACTCGCCGGCACTGTTGCTGTCCACTCGCGCAATCTCGCCGTCGAACGTCTCGACATTCATCCGGGCTTCTAGGTCTTTGACTTTGCTCATTTGCGTTTCAACTCGTGGTGAAGTTCGATGCAGTGCAACCGATCCTGGGCTGCGCGGAGTGCGGCGATTACGGCCGCCCAGTTGTCATTGTAAAAGTCGAACAGGTCGGCCTTGTCGATCATGGCCTTCTCGCGGTCCGCTTCGAGTTGATTCAGGTCGAGCATGGCTTGATCTCCGCTGCCTGGATGCTTTCGGCCATGTACACGCTGACCGACGCCACCGCTTCCTCGGTTTTCCGGTTGGCGAGCGAGTATGATCCGGTGCCCTCTTCGATCATCTCGTGGCCGTACTTCACCCGCATCTGTGTGAACGTGGCGTCCTGGATCGCGAGTTTGATCTGATACCTCAGCCCTTCTTGGAGCATCTCCGTATGGAACGGATAGCGACCGTCGCTCCACTTGTCGTGGGTCATCATCTCGGCGATCTGCTCCAGGGTGACACCCTCGGGCCGATCGTTGATGTCCACGTTTACGGAGATCGTGACAGTGAATCGTTGAATCATCAGTCCAAAACCTCGATGTACACGGTGGTTGCTTTGGTCGGGTCGTTGCCGTCGCCTGATACATTGAGACCGCTGCGAACGGCGTATGTCTCGAACTTGCCGAGGATCACGGCGTCCTGCGGGAACTGCCGGAGGCACTCGATCATCGACGCCACCGTCCAGTAGCCGGAGGCGTTGACCTGGGGCTGGACCTTCGGCGGGCCATTCGTGGCGAAGTCGATTGCCTCTTGCCTTGACGGCCAGCGGTGGGCGCTGGCCGAATACCACTTCCCGTCTGGCTCCAAATAGTGCGTGTATGGCTCGACGCCGGGGCGGCCGATCTTGGTATGGACGTACCACTGACCCGCGCTGTTGCAATCGACGCGGGCCGTCTTTCCGTCGAACGTCTTCACGTTCATCCGGGCTTCAAGTTCTTGTCGCTTGTTCATAAGCCCCGGCTCTCCATGACTTCCCTGAGCACGCTGTAGTAGGCGGCGAAGTTGCTCTTCAGCAGGCCATCCCAGGTCACGATCTGCCACCGGCCCTCGGCCGAGTCCCTCGCCTGCCCGCTGTGCCAGCCAGCGATGAAGGCAAACGTCGTGTGCTCGTAGCCGTCCGGCCCGTGCCAGACGTAAGTGAGGGCCTCGGGCGTCACGCCGATCTCTTCCTGGCACTCCCGAATCGCCGTGTCCTGGAACGTGCGGTCCTTCTCTCGCTCGAAGTTCCCGCCAGGGAACGTCAGACCCCGCCCCTTGTCACACTGAAGTCCGAGGAAGCCGTAGCTGTACGGGATGATTGCGATCACGCCGATTTTCATTCGACTCATTTGACCCTCATCAGGTCTGATAGGAATCGCAGCCGCAGGTCGTTCGTGGACAACCCCTCTCGTAGCTTGACGCTCTCGGACTCGATCATGGCGATCTGTTGCTTGATGGCTTCCAAGGCGCTGTCGAACAGAATCTTGTCGAGCTTATGAATGCGGGTCTTGTGACCGAGCAGCCAGTTGATCTCGGTGTCGCCCTGTTCGGCGATGAATTGACTTTTGGTCTCGCGGACGAAGACTTGCCGGACCACGTAATGGCCGTTGATGTTCTTTCCGCAGACCCATTTCTCGAATGTGTTCATGCTGCCCTCTTTGCGAGTTTCTTCTTGCACGCCGCGCAGTTGTCGCAGCTTTCGTCGTTGCCTTGCTCGACGGCTCCGAAGAACATCCACCGGCCGCACATCGCCAGACCCTCGTAGAAGTAGTGCGCCTTCTTCGAGTTCAACGGCCAGCCCCAGCCCTGCTTGGGCGGCTCGGGCGATATGGCTGCCTCGTTTGTGGTGCTGCGGTTCATACTTCTAGTATGTACCAAGAATCTAGCTAGTCAAGCAAGATTATTGGTAGCGTCTGAATGTGAGGCTTATGCGGGTGCCGACTTGCCGGTCGGCTCGCGGGATGCGGTGGAAGTAGCTGTCTTGAAACAGCGGTGGCATGACGAACAGGGAGCCGTGCCCGAGCCGCTGCCGCTGCTCGGCCGGCACGACGCCCTTCTCGGTTTGCAGCTTCCACCAAATCTCACGCTCGGCCCCGAACGAGACCACGGCGATGGCGTGGTTCCGGTCCATCGTCGGCGAGTCGTCCGCGTGCCAACCCAACTGCTGCTTCTGGTTGTCGTAGCGATTGAGGAAGCACACGTTGAACCGGCACAACAGCACGACGTTCAAACGGTCCTGGATCGCCGCGACCTCGGGCGAGTACGGCTGTGAGTGATACTCGCGTGCATGTTCGCCCTTGCCGTAGGTGTACGATCTCGGCACGTCCGACATGAAATACTCGGACCGGGCTTCCGTGACGGACAGCCACTCCAGTTGGAGCAGGCTGGCCAACACGGTGCCGGGATGCGTGACAAAGCTGTCGGTGTATGCTGGTTTCATGCGGACACTTTCTTCGCCTTCGGCAATCCTAGCTTGACGCGCTGGAGGACCGTTTGCTTGTACCCGTTGTGGGAGCCGTGCTCTTTGACCGTCCCCGTGATGTCATAGGTCTCGCCTTCCTTGAGACACTCGACCTCGCCGGTCCACCAGATCAGCGTGCGGCCCTCGGCGTCCTTGAAGCGAACCAGCGTCTTCACGCCGTACTGGCCCTCGAAGTATTTCAGCGACTTGACCGTGAGGCCCGTGAACCCGGTCCTCTCGCCGACGACGCCGGTGTGCTCGTCCAGGAACTTCTCGCGGCCCTTGATGTTCAGTTCTTCTACACGGTCGAGATGACGCTGGTACGCAGAAATCACCGAAGCGATGAGTCCCATCGTGCTGCCGTTGACAATCCCGGACCGGCAAGCCACGCCGAGGTTGTATAGGTAGTCGTCCTTGCCGTCGGCCGGCAGAGTCCCCGCCCAATTCAACGCGGCCTTGGCGAGTTCGAGGTCTCTATCCTCGACGAACAGTTCCTTCTCGTCGATCAGTTCTTTCATCGCGCGCTTGTTCGCCTCACAGCAGACGCGCCACGCGAGGTACGCCGTGGTCATCGGCTCGGGGAACATCGACTCGGCCGCCTTCCTACTGATCCAGCCGATGCGGCGGATGCAGATCGCGACGACAGCCAGGTACTCGTTGATGTTCGGCGAGTAACGCGACCCTCCCCAGCCCTCGCTCTCCGATTCCTTGCACATCGAGTCGAGCGAGAAGATGATCTCGGCCCAAGACAGGACTTGCTCGGGCGAAACGCCGCCCAGAAAGTCCTTCAGGCAGTTGCGGCCAACCTGTTTGTAGATTCCGTCGTCGTGCAGGAGCACGAAGACCTCTTTGCGGCGACGATCCGTGTTGCAGTGTTGGCAGAAGTAGCTCGTCTTGCGAAACTCCGGCGGGCAAGTCTGACCCGGCACGGTCTTGACCAGGTTCTCTTCGCCAAGCTGCTCGATGACGGCTACGAACGTGTAGCCAGCGAGCTTGGGAGTGCTCCCTTCTACCGTGAACAGGTGATAGACGAACTCGATCTCGATCTTCGCGGCGTTCTTCCGCTTCTCGATCTCGGTCCCGACCTGGGTCAGTACGATCTCCGGCCTGCCGAGCTTCGCGGCCTTCTTGTTAAGCTCCGCGATCTGCTCGCGAAGGGCCTCGACGTTGCAGGCGGGCACTTTGTAGATCGTTGCATCCATACTTCTAGTATGTAGCAAGATTCTAGGAAGTCAAATCGGGCTGGAAAATTACAAAAACAGCCAGTTGGTCTTTTCCAACTGGCTGGTTTATGCACAATTTGCCGAATGATCCCGTTCGGGATCAGGCGCTGGCTTCAAGTCGGGTGGCGATGGCATGGACGCCGCCAGCTTTGAAGTCACAACCTCGTGGCGTCTTGAACCCCTGTCCGTTGAGAACCTCGGCTATATTCTCGAACGATTCGCCGCGATCGCGAAGCACACGTATGAGCGGAATAACCCTGTTGTACGTGTCTTCAAGGCGCTGGGCCTTAATCATCCTCTTGCGGTCGGGCGAAGTGGACTGCCAGCCTCGAAGGTGCTCCCGGCCTTCCCAGTGTCCAGGTCGTGCGGAACCGAGCTTGACGCCACGGTCTTTCAGTTCGGCCAGGGCGACCTTCGTTCGGCTGGAAATCCGAACCGCTTCGTCCTCTGCGACGGCCGCCAGGATGTGGATGGTCAGGCGGTTGGCATACGGGCAGTCGCACGCAATGAACTCGATCCCGGAGTTCATCAATGCGGATGTGAACTCGACGTTACGCGCAAGCCGATCGAGCTTGGCGACGATCAGCGTGGCTCCGTGTTCCTTGCAGGCGGAGAGTGCGGCCTTCATCTGTGGCCGGGACGAGTTCTTACCCGTCTCGATCTCAGTGAACGTCGCCACCACTTTGTCGTCGGCACTGAGGAACCGAGACACGATCGTCTCCTGTGCGTCGAGGCCGAGGCCGGATTCTTCTTGCTTCTTCGTGCTGACCCGGTAGTAGATGATATAGAGCTTCATGTTGTGAAGTATGCATCAACAAACTTGCAAGTCAAGTCTTTGCGAGCTACTTTGAACAAATCAGTTTCACCACGTCCCTGGTTTCACTACTCGCACCATGATGGATACGCTCGAAGGACACGGCTCAAACGCCGCTCGCTGCCTCGCGGTTTACGCCTCTGGCCCCGATCGCTTCATCTGGAAATTCGACGACGGCACCGAGATCGACACGGAGTACGACATCTCGACCGACGCCGGCCGCTACCTCTTCGCCCAGATGGCCGAGAAGCTCGGCCTCGGGCACCGACACGAGATTGCCAGCCTCATCCGTGACTGGCAACACCAGGATGGCCCGATCCTTCAACGCCCCTGCGATTAGCACGCGGCGCTCTTGTGACCCATTTACGGCCGGTATTTTGAGGCTCAGGCCGTAAGTCGTTCTTGGCCTTCAGGTTACGTCAAAATGGACGGTTTGACCGTTTGAACCGATTTTGCGCTTTAGGCTATCTATGACGAATCTACTGTGTTTTGCTACTTAGATATTGAATTTAGAAAGGGTAATTGAGTCAATCAGTAACAAATAAGTAGTAACTACTGAATGGGCAACAGTTTAGAGCGTGTTCCCCTTTGAATCTGGCCGGTGCTAATCAGTCTTCGGGTAACACTCCACCTGTTCTACACCGCCCGGCTGGGCGTGGGCACCTGATTTTGCTCGGGCCGCCAGACGGCGCACGCCGCCGCGAGGTCCGCGTAAAGCCCAATCCCGGCTTTATTGCACGCGGTAGTCCCCTACGCAGACACCCCGAGCACAGAGGAAAGGGCTGTGGGTTGGCGCGGTTGTGCCGGTTGGCCCGATTCCCCGATTTGACCCACCCGGTTGTGCTGATTGTTCTGGTTCCTCTGGCTGCACCGAAGTTGTTGGCATTACACACGTTACGATCGTTGCAACATGAATCATTGTTGTTCGTCAAGATATTGTGATTGCATGAGATGTGCTGATTGTATGATGCGTGCTCGCTCGCCCTGCCTGCCCTGGTCGCTCGCCCTGTCATCGACCAGGGCGAGCGAGCGGCCTGCCTGCCCTGGTCGATGCCCGAATGGTAGGGATTATGCTGATTTTATAGGCAAATCCAGGTGCGGATGCACAGATCATGCGGGTTATGAAGGTTATTCCGCATGTAGAGGTCATGCCGCATCTACTGGTCAACCAGTAGATAACGGATGAGCCGGAAATTGCGCGCTAACCGCGAGAAGAATTTATGCGGATTGTGCGGGCAGAATCGCCGCTCGCCCTGGTCGATGGCTCGCCCTGGTCGATGGCCTGCCCTGGTCGATGGCAGGCGAGCGATCGACCAGGGCGATCGACCAGGGCGAGCGACCAGGAATTGAGCGAGCGACCAGGAATTGAGCGAGCGAC
>Ga0137338_1000005_pt1 | contig 44386 bp, 46 predicted proteins | sample EasRivERMLT366_2_FD_104770 | JGI IMG/M metagenome (GOLD analysis project Ga0137338, IMG submission 104770) | Soil microbial communities from meander-bound floodplain in the East River, Colorado, USA - East River MetaG ERMLT366_2 | ecosystem: Environmental > Terrestrial > Soil > Floodplain ...
ATCTCTATCGTAAGTTGGCATTGCACCTTGTGGTAATGGATCGACTACAAGAGCACGACGTGCAATTCCATGGTAGTCTAAGTTCCTACGAATTGGGTTTGCCATAGCTTGAGCTAAAGCGATCTTACCATCTTGAGTCATAATAGCACGAGAAATAAGCTCATCACGCTTGTCGTCACTTAAAGAAGGTTGTCCTGCAAATCCCATGTTAGATGGGGTGTTCTCTTCAAGAACAGCCGCATATTTAACAAGAGTTTGTAGTGCATCCTTTAAGGATGAGGCATTCATGTGGCCTTGATTATTAAACATATTCATGTTTGTGTCTCCTATAAGAAATTTTTGCCAGTCTTACCAGCTAAATTCGTTTAATTAAACGAGATTCAATTTGAATATGTAATTATTACCAGATAATGAATTTATTTCCACAAAATAAAAAGCCGAACTGTTAAGTTCGGCTTTGAATCTTATTCAGTTACTCAATTAAGCAGCTGGTGGATTGAAATAGAAGGTTGCGAATGCAAATTGGCGAGGACCAAGAGAGCTAACTAGACCAGATGGGCTGTTTAGAGCAGCTACTAATCTGTTTGGAGTGGTTACCAAAGATCCGTTAGTTTCGAAATCTACGAAACGACCTACGATAGTAAATGCACCACCAGTACCAGCTGGGGCAGCACCAGAGTTTGGTGTTAATAGACCAGCAGTGGTGTAGTAAAGAGCAGATCCTACTGCAATAGTAGTATTGGTTGGTTGCAAACCTGTAGATGCGTTGGTATCGCATGCATCAAGAGATACTGCATAAAGACCTGGTTTTTCCCAGCAAGTTACCTTGCCTGAACCAGTTGCAGTGTGAGGTCCTAATACGGTTCCACCAGTAACAACTTGACCCACAGTTCCTCCAACTACAGAACCAAATAAAGTTCCGTATCCAGAGATACCTTCATCAGCAAGCATTAATGGACGAACATATGCATCTAAAGTCTTAGTGACTACTGGACGCTTAGCAGAAGAGCTGGTGTTAACATAACCGTCGAAAGAATCGGCAGCTGCCTTATCACCTGGTGGAACTGCAGTTGCTACAAGAGTAACAACTTCACCACCCTTAAGAGTTAATACCTCAGTGTCAAGACCATCAAATTGACCCAATGGTTGAGTACCTGGTTGTAATAGTTTTAAAGCCATGATTTTATCCTAATTTTTTTGATATCGAGATTATGATCTTCGATATGAAACTTACACCTTAACTTACAAAATCTAATTTAATATTTGTTTATTGACAGATCTTAGAAAAATATTACATCAGCAATTTACTTAATTCGTCTGCTTCTCTTTCTATATCTTCAATAGATTTTCCTGATTTTGATCCTTTATAGTCTCTAATAGTTTGTGGGGTACCACTTAAATCTCCAACTCCACCACCAAAATCTTCTTTGGCTTTAGCTTGAGCTTCTGCCAAATCACTAGCACTTTTCTCCTCTACAGAGTGTGATGCTTCCATTATCTTTAATAGTTCGGCTACACTAGTTTTAAATGGACCAATAGCATTAACTACATCTTGAAAATCATCCGCAATTAATGATTTAGTTCCACCCACTAAACTTACGCCCAAAATTTCAGTTTCTAACAATTCGTCAACCACGCCCTTATCTTTAGTGTGTCGTGATTTATAGAACGATGAGCTAAAATTCTTGTAAATAGTATCAATAAAAGCACTCATATTAGTAATTAATGTTCGCAATTTAGCTACCGCATTAATTACTGTATGTGTTTCTGGTTTTTGAGAAATTTCAATCAGCTCTTTAGCGTCTTTTGGTCTTTCTAAATCTCTAATAACAGAATTAAGAGATCTATAAGTGGTCATAAATTCGCCTAATCGATTCTTAAATTCACGAACATCTGTTAATAACTCTTGATCGTAATTGTGACCCATTAAGCCCAATCCATAATTATTATCTTCTAAGAAATCATCTAATTCTTCTATTAATCTTTTGTAATTTTCTTCTAACCCTCTATCTGCATTAGGCAAATGTTGATGAGCATAAATAGCTCCTAAAGCTGCTGCAGCAAGCCCTACTATCATAGGGTAAAAAGCCTGTTTTTTTAAGCTTTGTTGAACTTTATAGTTAGTTAATTTCATTAGACAAGAATCTGCTAATACACGCAAATTATCTTTATTGGTATTATCAAAATCATTAGCTAATCTAACTAAAGTTAAAGTTAAATCTTTTTCAGCATATTTTCGTTGAGTAGATAAGCCATCAGGAGTCTTATTAACAAGTCTTAATAAAATGTTTTGCCTCTCAGATTCACTTTCTACTAATCCATTTAATTTATCATACGATGGAGATACTACGGCCGGATTCTTATGAGCTATTTCCATTATATTTTTTTCATAACTCATGTCTTTAGGTGTATTTGGCTTAACATTGTATAAAGAAGCAATGGTTTTTGCATCTAAAGAATCTGCTCTTCCAGTTTGCTCTAATTTTTTCTTAGAATCATTAGAATCATTGGAAATCATGCCCTTTTCTTGAGCAATTTTGACAAAACTATCAAAAATTTCACTTCTTTTCATGTTTAACTCATCCTACCTGGTATTTGTTAATAATATGTCTACCTATGCCTTAATTATTAAGTATTTTCAGCGACATCATCTATAAACATATCTACAATTTGTTTTTTTGAGGTAAAATATTTCGGTATAAATACCATAGAATCACCAGCAGAAGACCTATTGTATATTACTATTCGATCTCTTATTACTTCAAAGGCCGGAGATGTTCTAATAATTGCTTCTTTACCATCTAGTCCAGAATAAACATCTTTAGCAAATTGTACTAACATAAATCCAATAGAACTTTCATCATTAGGTATATTTTCTACCCAATTAGAGCTTCCAATATTATATTTCTTGTCAGTATAAGTGGTTTTAACTGGAAATTTTGTTTGTTTAGATACCGTTTGAATAATAGCCGGCTCTTGAGTTGATGGTTGTGTTATTGGTTTACCATCTTGAATGGTATCATCCAAAGCATTAGGCCTACCTAAGAATTTATTAATTACATCACCAGCTACTAACAATCCCGCAGCAGCCACTGCTACTTTAAAAATCCACCCTAATACTTTAGTTAGCAAATTCATGGTAGTTGATTTTCGACCACTAAACATAGATAAAAATGATGGCCCACCCTTTTTATGTAATTTAAGATGATTATCATATTCTATCAATGCTACCTTTAACATCTTAGCATCTCGTAATAATTGTGCAGCAGATCTATTTTCTAATAAAGACAAAGCGCTAGCAGCCTCTTCTTCAGTGGCTGGTTTGCTATGCTCTTGTACAGAGCTATTTACCATTTCATCAATTTCATCAGAGGTAGTCTGTTTATCACCAGAAATAGCATTTTTTAATTTATTCCAAATAGATGACAATATGCCTTTAACATCAACCTGAAACACACTCATTGCTAGTCCCAATAAAGCGCCTAACCAACCAAATCCTAGAGAACTAAAAATAATAGAAATAGCGCCGGGCGCCAACATATTCAAAAGACTTCCAGATTTATCATTAGGATCAATATGATTACCGAAATAGTTTTTTACTTTATCAATTAATTGAGAAAATAATCCACTAGCTTGAGCAGTTTTATACAATGATTCATTAGACAATAGAGTTTCTACTATCATAGTATCAACATAAAAACTGATCTCACTATTTTTAATGATCATTTTTTAAATCCTTGAACTCTGCCCGCATCACTTAACCAACGATTAATTATTCTCATATTAGCGCGATAAACAGGGGTTTGTCCCTCAACTATAGATTTTTGTTCTGGAGAAAATATTACTCTATCTTCACTGCTACGTTGACGTACATATGAATTATAGAATAAACTAATAGCACCAAAAACAGCCTCTACCGCTTCTGCTAAGTTTTGAACAAAAGAGGAATAACTATTAACTGGATCTCTTAACCATTTTACAACAGCATCCGCTCCACCTACTAATGGAAAGTCATATCTAACTGCAACTAATGATTTAGAAATATTTTGACGTGCTGTATTGAATTGTGCATGTAGTTCTTGCACGGCAGTCTCTGCGCTATTACCAGTATCTGCTAAAATCTTTTCGTATGCTCTAAAGAAAGCATCAATATCATTCAAATTAACAGAGTTTAAATTAAGCGGCATGTATGGCACTACATTATTAAGATGTTGGCCAGTAATGGAGCCTCCTACACCGCCCGCTCCTGGGGTACCAGGGCCGGCACCTACTCCTGGAGTTGCAGCAATACCAGTTCCAGGATTAACTACAGAACATGGTTTACCATCTTTACCACTTAGAGTTTTACCAAAATTAGTTACTGACATTATATACAAAGCTACAGCTTTACTATAGTTGGGAACTATCTGATCATCTCCGGCCGCCACATTACGAAGTTGTAGCGCTCTTTTATAAAGAATATGAACGGCTAAACATGGATCACCATCACTATCAGTAGCCCCAACAATTACTGTCTTGGCTGGAACCTTACCCTGAGCAGGAATAGTAATTTTAACCCTACGATTACGCAGCCATGCTTTAAAAGAACCCTCATCTTTTAAATCTCCAACAGTTAAAGCATTAACATTATCAGGATTAGTAATTTGAAATGGGTGATTATCAATACCCTCATTTATATTATCCATACTAAGTACACTAGGTACTACATCAACCACTAAACGTTGATCTAAATTATCAGCTGGCTGTGGACTTGGGTGTGTTAGAATTGGTTGTTCGCCTTTAATTCTTAAGAACCCATTAGTTTCACCAATAATAGAAGCTAACATAAATTGTAGTACTCTATTTTTTTTAGCTTCTGGGCTATCTCGTAATGCTGATAAATATTCTACAACTGATTCTTTGTCAGCATATACTTGAACTTCTTTTGGTTGCCTATCAATAGCACGATCATTTCTATTAAATGGCAAAGAGGTGAATGCCCAAGCTTGTTGAGTAGGATCATCTGGTTGATCTCGTTTAGCATCTACCTCTGCTTGAGTCCAAGCAAATCTTTTACCTTTCCAAGTCAACTTATTGGTTGCTGCCCAAGTTAAAAAGTCACCTAGAGTTCTAAAATTAGCTGTATTGGCAGTTATTGCAGCAGTAGGGGCTCCTTCTACACCAATAGGTACGCCAGCGGGTGGAGCGGCAGGGTCTCCTAAGTCTCGTTGTAAATTATAAAGTAACTTTAAAGCTAATTCATAATTAGGAATCGCAGCAACTATCCTTCCTTTTTCTGATGGATCTAGGGCGGCATTCTGTGCTTGTTTTTGAATAGATTGACTACCAGCTTCAAGCAATGATTTTAATAATTGGTCATTTTCATATATGAAAGACATTTATATTACCTTTATCTATAAGGATTAGTAAAATCACCACTATTATCTATTGGTGGTGTTGAATCCTTAAGAGGCTGAGGGTTTGACGGAGAAGATACTGGCTTATTAGTATCAATAAGTTTACTAATATTATCTATCATATTCTTAACTACTTGTCTCATTACTGGAGCATTATTAACCTCATTTGGTTGATATCCCAATATATTTACCATCAATTTTTGTAAATTTTGACGATTTCTTAAGTAGCTTAAAAATAATCTATTATCAACAACAATAGGTTTTTTATCTTTATCAAAAACTCTTAAATAAGGTAAAGATATCTGTTGAGCATCTTTCATTTTTTCTGCTTGATTTGCATCTAAAGCGGCCGGATCTTTTCCTGGTTGAACAGTTAATAATGGAATATCATCAGTTATGTATCGTTTATAATATGGATGATCCATAATAGATTTAGAATAATAACCATAAAATTCAGTTAATTTTTCTATTATAGGAGTTATGACCGCAGCTTTATTTGCCAATTCTGGTTGTGAAACACCTTCTTTGGAAGGATCTTTTTGTTTAGGGATGGCATTCTTAAGTTTAGCCAAATCACTTCTTTTAAAAGCTCTAGGATCATTGGGGGCAACCCCGCCCAACGCTTCATTAGCAGTTACTAATGCAGTGGCTAAAGCGTAAACATTACGTACAGCATTATTAGTTCTAAAATCCCACATACCATCTGGTAATGATTCTTTAGTTCCAGGCCCAATTCTTCTTAAACTGTCGATTACATTATTTAACTGAATCAAATCGGTTGGAAATTTAGCATCTCTGGTATTTGCATTTGGATCTGGATTGTATTCATCGCCATGAATATCAGATCCTGCAGAAAATTGTTCAGCTAAGAAATCATTAAAATTTCTACGCTTATCATCATCAGAAACCTTATAAACTACTTTACCCTGAGCGTCTCGTTCTGGTTTAGTTTTGTATTTAACTGCTGCATCGGCAAAAGCTTGAATGGCTTTCTGCATGTTCTTAATAGAAGAAGACCCCGTATATCCAACACCCGTTCCAGACCCACTAGGTACTGTTCTTGGTCCCTTTGGGACTTGACCTGAAGTAGGTAATGGTGGTGGTGGTGGCATCCCATCATCAGCATACTTATTAATCCAACCTAATAATTCTCTTATTTTTTTACTCATTTCAATTTCCATCCAGATTCAAAAGCAGAAATGCTTTGTTGAATTTTATCTAATTTTTCATTATTGATGGCTAGTTTAAATGGATTTTTATCATTATCTTCTTTAATATTGTTTAATGATTGGATAACTTTAGGGGGCCAAGATTTAATAGCCTCATTATTTAATACGTTTGTATGACTGCTTAATTTGGCTAACCAATTTTGTAATAACTTAATCCTATTATTAAACTTACCTACTTCACCTTCAGGAATATTTGATGGTATGTGATAATCTTTAAGAGGATTATTTGCTTTTTCCTCTTGTGTTATTTCATACATCATATTAGATTTTCCACCAGCTTTAACATGTGAAACGTCTTCTAAAATAGCAATAGCTCTAGCAATTTGATTGCCAATTGGCTCTAATTTAGGTTGTACCAATTGCCAATTTGAAGGACTTAAATCTGATGATAGATTTTTATAAGTTGAATAAAAAATACGTTGACCCTCTTGGAAAAAAGTTAAATTATAAGGATAAACAAATTGATTCTTTAATCTTCCCAAAGCCATAATAGGATCGAAGAAAAATGCTCTTTCGCCTGGAAAAACTTCAAATATCTTTTGTAAACCAGCTATTGTTCCATCAGCGCTACTATTAATAGAGCTAATTTGAGAGGCTAATTCTTGTTCTAGCACTGGTATATCATTAGAAACAGCCACAATTTTTTTAACTGCACCAATAATATCATAACTAGCTAATTTACCAGTTGGTGTTTTCTCTACTATTTTGATATTTTTAAGTTGTTGATCTATAATAGTTTCGATAATAGCTAATTCATTACCATCAATTCCCTCTAATTTGTGACTACCTTTAGGATGGGCTTGCTCAATCAAATCTTCTCCAGTTTCTGAAAAGGCCTGATAATTAGTATTAGCTTGCTTATATCTCATTAGCTTGTGTTCTAAATCTATGGCTTGTTTTTCAAATCCAGATTTTCTCATTTGAGAACACAAATATAAAACCTTTTCTACTAAACTATTAGAAGTTGGGGCCGTTGATTTTTCAGTAGAAGCCATTTTGGTAATAGTCTCAGGCTTAACTAAACCCTTTTCATGGGCTAGTTTTTCCAAAGAACGCATAACCACAGAATCTTCAAATTTCAAGTGTTTAAAAGTCATAAGTATCCTCAAATAACAGTATTTACTATAATAAGATAATATGCGTTAATATTTACTGTTACAATTTAGCTTAACAACTTTTTCTACTACCTCTACGATTTAATAAATCAAAAAAATAATGCTTCTATCATAGGATTCATAGGAGTTGGTGGCGCTGTAACCATAGCTATAGCAGGATGAATATTACTTGGTCTTCTAGTAGTTAAAAATCCAACCTCACTAACATATAAATTAGCCCTAACAGGATATTGCTGATTAGTTTCATATTGATCTGTTTGAAAAAACATTCTTTGAAACCAAACCGTTATCCTACCAGATCCTTGAGTGCTATCATCACCAGGAATATTAGCTACATAATAAGTATAATTAACAATAGTTCTAATAGCATTAGGAGTACCAGTTCCTGTTAAATCAAAATTTAATGGGGTGCCTGCTACAAATTTTATTACACCATTTTCTGAATTTAAAACCACATCTACAGTGGAAGTAAAACTAGAAGAAACTATATTTGCTTTTCTTAATTCTGCTTTAATATCAATCGGTGTAACAATAGTGCCACCTGGCCCTGCAACACCAACTGCAGGCACAATAACCACTTCATTCCAAGACACATTTGTAAATGCCTTAGTTTTAATATCGTCAATAATTCCAAGAGGAGCAGTACCGTTACTAACAGTTGCCATTACTTGATTACCAATAACTGTAAGCTCTGCCACTTGCCCTGGCTGAAATTCAGCTGACGGATCACATATAAATGAAGCCGGAAGGGAGTTTCCAACCTGGACGAGCCTCAAAATGGTATCCCCCTGAAATCATTACAGATTTCTATTTCCGTGCAATATAAAAAGTTTTTCATGAACTATCCTTACCACAACTATACTGGCTCTTGATATATACTTTATTATGCGAAGAAAATTCACACAAGAAGAAATAATATCAGTCATTAATCTATATAACATGGGTAAAGAACAATGGGAGATAGCAGAGATATTTAATAGTGCGCAAACTAGTATCTCTGCTATTTTGAAACGTAATGATGTTTCAACTAGAATTGGTAAGAAAATAAAATACACTGATATTAACTCAATATTTTTCAAAAACATTGATTCCGAAGAAAATGCTTATTTTCTTGGGTTTTTATATGCAGATGGTTGTGTACAAATAAAAAATAATGCTTATACCGTAACACTTAAACTAAAAAGTGAGGATCAAATAATAATAGAAAAATTCAGAGACATAATGTCACCATCCTCTCCCATTAAAATATCTCAAAGTAAATATTCTTATTTTCGTGTCAATCAAAAAGAAATATGTGAACAACTTATTTCGCATGGGTGTGTGCCTAATAAATCATTAGTGTTAGAATTTCCAACATCAGTTCCAAATGAATTAATTCATCATTTTATCCGAGGATATAGCGATGGAGATGGTACAATCTATAAAAATAAGTTACAAAAAACAATAATATCAAAGCCATATGTAAATACCATATGGAAAATAATATCAACTACAGAATTTTGTAATCAACTAGCAAAAATATTAAAACATCAGTTAAATATTAACTGTTCACAATCATTATCGAAGGCTAAAACCAATAATATTACTACCACATTATCAGTAGGTGGTAATTTACAGGTCAAAAAAGTTTTAGATTGGATGTATCAAGACGCTACTATATATTTACCGCGAAAATACGAAAAATATATAGAATTTATTTCTTAATCACTATCTTCAAATGTTTTATCTAAATCATTTTCAGTGATTTCTAGTGAATCTTCTGGAATATCTGCTTCTAATAAATCTTCATCCCAAGTGCCTGGACTACTTTTAGGCATTTGATCATCAAACCAATCACCAGTTGAATTGTCACTTCTAGTAAACTTATCGTCAAACAAACTCTCACTATCAGAGACCTCTTCTGGATCACTATCTATTAATCCCAATTCATTAGCAATACTTTTAAACACCATATCTTCATTAGAAATAGTGGGTTCTGGTTCATCAAACAAACTAGTAAACTGAAGCTCTTCTTCTACTGGTTTTTCTTTGGGCACATCTTTTAGACTAGTAAAAGATAGTTCTTCATTTGGTTGTGGGTTCTCCGGATCTACTGGAGTAGCGGGGTCTTCTAACCATCTCATTATTTTGTTATAAAAATCTACATCTTTTTTAGAGCTAGCTACATCATTAACATCTTCAGAAGTAGCTAATTTCCCCAAAATTCTTAATATTTGATCCGCATTAGCAGTCAATCCATCTTCTTCTAATATTTCAATGGCTGCATGTAAATATTCTGCTGCCTTGACAAGGTTGCCCATGCCCTGCTTTTTTTCATATGGCTGCAGCTCTTGCTGCATACCTAACATTAACTCATCTTGGAAATTATTCTTTGCCATGTTTACTCCAAATTATGAAGTCTTGCTAGAGAATTGTTGGGCCAATCCCTGCAAGACTTCAGTCACTTCTTTGGCTTGTTCTGTCATGCCGGCTTGATCAAAAATTTCAGCAGCAGCATTTAGATAATCAACAACTTGAGCTAACCTCTTAAACCCATATTTGGTTTCCACTTGATTAGAAACCAAATTTTTTTCCATGGAACGATAAATTTCGTTCTCGAAGCTAGCATTTTTAAACATAATTCCTCTTATGGTTATTTTTTAGAAGGAGCCTTAGCTTTTTCTTTAGCTGCCTTTTCTTTTTCCTTAGCAGCCTTCTCTTTTTCAGCCTTCTCCTTAGCCTTTTCCTTCTCTTTTTCTTTGATTGCTTTGTCTTTAGCCATCTGAGTGTCGCGCTTCTCTTTTTCCTTTAGCTTAGCTGCCTTTTCTTTCTCTTTTTCTTTGGCATCCTTTTCCTTCTCTTTAGATTTGGCACGAGCATCGTTAGAGTCAGACTTCTTATCCTTCTCTTTTTCTTTCTTTTTCTTATCTTCTTCTTTTTTCTTAGCCTCAACTACTAAAGATGCTAATTGTAAGCTAAAAGTAGCAGTTTTTTCTAAACCAACAGAATCTAAGGCGGCAGATGCGGTTAACAAACTATCAATTGCTACGTCATAAGCAGCTTCTGCTTTTACATCCTCATCTTCAGTAGAAGCACTATTAGCATCCCAAGCTTCAGTAGTATCTGATACTACAGCTGCATCACTTGCTGATGCAGAATCACCGCAATCACATTCATCTTTCTCCTTATCACACTCATCACATTTATCTTCATTATCAGAAGCAAATTTATATTGAGTATTAAAAAGAGTTTTATATTCGGCACTCTTTAATGCTGCATCCATGGCTGCAGCAACAAAATCTGATACACTATTTTTAGACATAATATCCTCTATTTCAGTTTGTTAATGCTTAGAACAATCTCTTGGAAGTTCTAGCAAATGCTGCGGACAATTGAGACCAATCATCGTCTGCTGGAGCAGCAGTGTTAATTTCTCCAGAACCAATTACTCCAACTTGTGGAATACGACCGGCAGCCTTATGTAAGACTGGGGCGTGTTGTGCAACGACTCTCTTTAGAGAATCAAATGATTCATCATTAAACTTCATAATTTCATCTACCTGAGCGGTGACATGAATTCTATCTGACGCACACAAACCACGCTCAACCATATCATAAGCCAACTCATAAGCTCTAGAAATTTTAACCTTGTACTTGTTAATTTCTGCTTCCAATTCAGCCTTGACATGTTCTTTAACTAATTCACTGGCAAATTCAGAACCACCTTCAGCTTGCGCCCAGTATTTTCTGTAATAAGCGACTGCATCCTTATCTAATCCTTCAGCAACTAAATTATCTAAGTCAGATACATCAAGTTTACCTTCAGATACTAATCTGTGGATAGCTTCTGCTTCTTTACGAACCTTTGGCGGAGCTTTTGCAAGATCCATCATAGCTTTGTTAACTTCTGGTAAGGTTTCTACACGTCCAAGATTATCAGATGGTTTTACATCTAAATCAGTTTGTCCGTCAGCATGCCTATCAGCTTCACCTAACATATCGCTAAACCTAGCATGAGACATATCTTGAACTTCTCCATCATCTTGTTTACCAAGAGCATCAGCGGCTAATTTAGCTCTAAGAGCTGCTCGGCCTGCCTTGGTATTCAAAGATGCTTGGTTAAGCATTTCTGGTTTAAGATCAGTTTCTGGTTTTAAATCACCAGCTTTAATATCATTAGAGTCATCAGCCAATGCATCTGCTGGAACTTCTCCCTCTTCAACTACAGTGTCAAATACTGGATCTTCTCCTGCATCACCCTCTTCTAAGTCCATTAAACTCTTAACATCATCCAAATCTGAATTAGTATCAGAGATCATGGCCATTAAATCATCGCCATTATTAGCGTCATATTCGCCATTCATATTTTCTCCTTCAGCTAATGCCTCAAGTTCAGCCTCAATTTCAGCGCGCTTTACGATGGCTTTAGTACCACGAGCATACTTAACAAAAGCAGTCATCAATTTAAAACCATCCGCAATAGCAGACTTAGTTTCAGTTAATGCATCTTCTGCAATACTTTCAATTAATTCACCATTAGCACCAGATACAGTACCCTTGTCATATAAACCAACAATCATATCAAGTTCTTGAGCATGATCATTCAAATTAGCTATTGCTTCTTTCATAGCTTCAGTTAATGCGCCATTAAGATCTTTTCTGAAAGTATTTAATGTGTTGGTGCTAAAAGATGCTGCGACACCCATATCTGGAGTTGGCACACCTTCAGCATCACCCATTTCTGCTTTCTCACCTTCAAGAGCTCTAACTGTTTCAGCTAAATCAGAGGTAATGTCTCTAGCTTTTTCAGCCATTTCAGTAGCTGATTCTTTTACATCGCCAGATTTACCAGCATCTTCAACTGGTGGGGCAAGATCAGCTGCCGGATCCATTGGAGGGGTCTCTACTGGAGGAATAGTTTCAGGAGCTACTTGGGCGCTCTTAACAAGAGAGCGAACCTTATCTACTCCATGAGACTTTACTTTTTCAAGTAACTTGGCTCCAAAATTCTTTGTTGCAATATCAGAATAGTATTTGTTAATTTGTCCTCCAGATAAATCACTGACAGAGGCACTTAAAATTAACTTATCACCACGATAAACTTCCCAAGCACAATCTCCTTGATTAATAGAGCCGTCACCGTTGCTAGCATAAGCAAACTTTGCGCTTAAAGAAGAGGCTCTTCGAAGCATTTCTTTACGCTTTAACTCATCAGAAACATCTGCAGAACTTGGAGATGGGTGAAGCCCATCAACTGGACCGACACCTGGAAATGGTTTTTGTCCAACCATTTGCTTATCTTCACGGTCACGAAGTTGTTCGTTTAACTTATCAGCAGGATATTTAGTTTTATTTGGGGTTGGCTCATTAACTCCGCCACCACCTTGATAATAACCTTGCTTGTTATTAAGAGCAGCTTTGGCAAGATTTACGATAGCATTACGACGTTGGGCACGATCTTCTGCTTCGGCACGAGCAAGCATTTTCTTACGCTCTAACTCATTACTTGGTTCTGCAGAATCTGGGCTTGGATGCATACCATCCACTGGGCCAACATCTGGGAATGGAGATTGTCCAACCATTTGCTTATCCTCCCTCTCACGAAGTTGTTCGTTTAGAGGGTCTTTTGGATATTTAGACTGCCCTGGAGTAGGTTCATTAACTCCACCAGCACCTTGGTAATAACCCTGCTTATTAATGTTGTTTGTACCTGACATAGTTTCCTCTTGTTTATATGTAGAAGTGTTTGCTAACTTATCTAAGCTTTGTTTCATTTGGCTCAACTTGGTTTCGATGGCCTTAGTGACCTCTTGAAGCTCAGCGATAGGGTTCACCCCTACTTCAGTGGATGCATATCGTGCATGTGGGGGAGCCAATCCAGAATCAATTGCGGTGTCTGAATCGCCAGACAATTGATTAGATGCAATTTCATTAGTATGTCCTTGCATATTTTCTTCATTTAATGAAGATTGCAGATTCTGGAAATCTGCAATAGCCTTTTCAACATCTTTTTTAAATGTGTCCAAATCTTTGGAATTAACTTCAACATTAGTTATTGTACCGGAACCATTTGTTGAAAATTCATTTGGTTCACCTGTAGTAAAACTTAAATGAGCTTTGAAGTTCTCTGCAAATTTTTGTAATTCTTGTTGCTTACTTTCTACATAAGCATTCAATGTATTGGCGGCCGCAATAATGTGTTTAATATTTGCTTTTGGATCAGCGCCATTAACTACTATAGATAGTTCAATAGGATTTAAATCAACGTTAATTTCACCATAACATGATTTGCGTTTCATATGATCACAAAAATCATGTTCGGTTCGCGCTACTGTAGCACAATCAGAACAAATAGCCTTACCTACTGCAGTACCCATGGATACACAATTAGAAACTCCAGTCGCTACCTGTCTAGCTAATTGAGGATACCCTGCTTTGTCCAAAGCACATAAAGCAATAACTCTTTTAAGAGTACGATCATAATAAGTATCAACAATAAAGCCTCTTACATGATCTACAGAACTGGATTTATGATCTATGCAAAGAGGCTTTCCTACCCACTTTTTAAACGCTTTTACTAATTCTTCTTCCGGGAAGATATCACCGTTGGAATTTTTATAAGGCTTAATACTAGGGTCATTAGTTACCCAACGTAAAGTATTTCCTCTTTTATCCCAACCAACTTCAACAGGTTTTCCTTTAGCATTAAGTTTAATAGAACCATCATCATTAAGAGATGATGCTTCAGCAGCATGCATCATAACTGCAGAAAAATATAAAAAGTCTTCAGCTTTAGGAGCTACTTTTTTTAGATTAGCAGCAAATTTCCTAAAGTTATCTAAAATCTCTGGGCTTACTGCAGGTAGACAGGATTCAGTATTTTCTACTCTGCTAATTTCAATTAACTCACCTAGTTTAACAAATGACATGCGTTATCTCTCTGATTTGTTCAGGCTAGAAGTATCAGCTTCTTCAGAAGTGGTTTTATTTTTTTTAGATAGATCTTTAGCAGATTTTTTCTGCTCTTCAGTAATCTCTTCTGATTCAACAACTGATATTATTTTTCCATCTCCGTGCTTAATAAACATGTACTCTCCAAATTATGGTGAGATAATCACAATAGTTACTAAATATAATGAATTATTGCTACAAATTTTACTTTATAACAGTAACTTCACACATTATATGTTAATATTCCCATTATAGTTTGGGAATTTAATTTATTTTATTGTGTTGACCTTTCCTTAATTGCATCATTTAATTGATCTTGTCGTTTGTTAAAAAGTTCAATTATTAATGGTGTTTTTTCTTCAATCTGCAACTGATAATTATTACTTACACTATCTACCCAACTAGTAGCTAAGATATTAGTTTGAATATGAGTTTTAATTCTATCATCTATTATTTCTCGTACCTCATCACATTGTGTTTGTACTGCTTCCATAGATTGTACGGCATCTTGAGGGAATGATTTAGATTCTAAATCATCAAATAATGAAGAGAAGTCATTAACTTTAGTTTCCAGCTCATCAACAGAAGATATAAAAGACTTCATTAGTTTTAAAGTTTGTGTATCAGATTCAAATGTGTGCATAGCATTTACACATTTGAACGCTTCTTTTTTGAAATCATTGAAATTTTCAATAGACTTATCTCTAAATCTTCTAATAGCCGCTCTAGCCTTCATAACTTCATTTGGATCCATATCTGGATTGTCCTTAAATGGAGTTTTCATAATATTCAAATGATCTTGAGCAATTTCTAATACTTTAACAGCATGATTAAAAAATAAAATAGCTTTTTCTGCCTGAGCTTTTTCCTCATCAGATACATCATACGTCATTTGTACAGCATAAGCTTTTTTAATCATAGATAAAGCCACCATTATTTTCGCTCGGACCAAATCCTCTAACACCAGCGTCATTATTGTATACACCAACTTGAGGAATTACATCATCTTCCTCAACATGCTGTGTTATTGACTTACTATTATGATAATTTTCTCTAGTTGGAGATTGATCTACAATAAAATTATACACAGCATCCATTGGATTTTGACGAGTGACTTGTAAATAAGGGGCAAATGATCCCTGATGAGATTCATCTAAAAATGAGTCTCGATTATCACCAATATATTCTCTTTCATTCGAAACTATATCAGCATTATTAGTATCTGGTGCAGGCTTACAAGATTTAATCAATTTCTCGAATACCTTAATTGGTTTAGGATCTACATCTAAACCAAACCCCAAAGATTTAGCCTCTTCTAGGGCATCCTCTGGATTTTTACCTAAATATTTACATTGAATTAAAGCTATTGCTAAACCAGTCCTATCTTTTCCGGCATAACAATGAACAAAAGTAGGGCCATTTTCTAATAATAGTTCTTTTAGATCATGTTTCAAAAATTGTAATAATGATGGTTTAAAATTATCTAATTCAATAGGCAACATAATATGTTCAATATTTAATAACTTAGCAGCTCTCTTAATTTTGTTTCCAGAATCTTTATCTAAACTAACTATTTTCTTAATTCCTAAATTATCATGTAACCAAGATATATCTGAAGTAGATGGGGCACTCCCTCTATATAATTGATTTGTGACTTTTCTTAATCTTTGAATCATAAATTTTTCACTAAATTATTAAGAACCTCACGAATATAATGAGGGTCATGATTGAAAAGTACATGCTTTACGAAAGTAATAGATTGCCCAATCCCTGAAGTGGGTGGTAAGTTCTTTTGAGAAATTTCATTTGCATTAAATGAATAAAATCTTTTACGTAATGTGTCTAATGCACGAGTACGTTTATCTAATGGAATTCTGTTAATAGTAAATTTAACAATATCTGATAAGTACTTACCAACTAAAACAGGATCACCTAATTCACTTACTGCGGCGTTCTTTATCAGCTTTTTATTTACTTGAACTTTATATTTCTTATTGAATTTAATTAATGAGTTTTGTAAGGATACTTTTTCTGGTTTCTGCAACTTAGATTTGACAGCCTTATCAAACTCTTTCTTAAAATAAGTCAAAAACAGACGCAATTGTTCTTTAGTTGCCTGTTGTCTCATTTCTCTCATAATAGCTGAAAATGAAAAATCAGTAGCTTTTCTTAAATCAATTACTTTATTGTCGTTGTCGGTATTATCATCTTTGTGTTTAAAAAACTCTACTTCTTGCAACTTCTTAAAAGTATCTTGTTTTTTTTCAGATAATACGCGATAGTTACCATTAGGCAAGTTACGAATACGTGACTCAGTTACCAAATTATTGGAACAATAATCTTCATAATTAGAAGCTAATATAAGCAGTTGTTCTATAGTTATCATGATCCATTATTTTTTAATTTTGACTGGCAATTGACCATCTATAAATTGATATTTAATATCTAAAGATTCACGACTTCTTAAAAACATATCTTCAATAATGCCATTTCCATCAATTTCGTTAAGACCTCTAATAGCTCTTTCATTAAGAAAAATCATATTTCCTAACTCTAATTGCCTAGTAGACTTATTGACAAATACTGAGTTTAATATCAAACACTCTTTATAAGCCCCAACAACTTTACCGCAAAATACTGCAGGATAAGAAGTAGAAATTTGTTCTACACTCACCTCTTCATAAGAATCTCCCAAATAAATTTCAATAAATTTGCCAGCAAAAATAACAGCTACAAATTCTGCTAATGTTTTGGTTCTATCTTGATTACATTGATCTATAGTCTCTAGCACTAAAGTTTCTGGTATCATGTATATTCCTTAAGTAAATAGTGATAAAAACTTAGTATAATTTTCACTAGCTGTTTTAACATCCATTAATTGGTAAGATGACTTTTTATTCATAAATAATTTTGTCTTAATATCTACCCCGCCAATTTTAATGGTAGCTTGTTTAAATGTAATAGCTAGCACATTAGCTAATTGTTTGATTGCTTCAAAACAATCTTCTTGCGGACCATGGATAGTACATTCAACTTCAATATCTTTATTATTGGTATATATAGATGCTGATGCTAATAATTCTTCATCTAATGCGGTACATAAAACTCTAGCAAACTCTGAAGAATTCAATATATTATTAGATTGAATATGAATCACACAATTATTAGTTGGCAAGTACTTTTTGTATAATTTTTTGTATTTTTTTTCTGAGGCAGCCACCTGTTGTAAATATTGATTAACTGTAGATAGTAATTGATCGTTAAAATTCATAGGCTTGCTAACGCTTGTTGGTTTTTTAGAAAAATCTATTTGCTTAATATTTGATTTAGTGTTTTTAGCACCTTCATAAGCATCTGACTTAGATATTGTTTTATACAAAGAACTTAACTGTTTAGTATATGGTGCCTCATTAGCCGTATAATATCCGGCCTGTTTTAAAGCTTTAGAAAAAGCTACAATATTCGGATTAACAATATGCGACCAAGCTCCGGCATATTTCTTAGAGCTTATTAATTTAAGATAATCTCTTACGCCAGCTAATAAATTTGGATAAGAACGAAATTTAAGATTCATCTTTTCCCATTTTCCTGGAGAAACTTGTTCACTAGTAGTTAAGTCATCATAAAAATCAAAACTACCTTTACCATCTGTAATAATATTACCTACATTATAATTCCACATTTTTTGCCTGTGGCCTGTTTCTAAAGCATTCTGAGCCAAAACCATGGTCACTTGCTCTTTAGTTGGCATAGTAGAAAATAATTGCTTCCAGGCCTCAATAATAGCTTGAGCCATTTCAGTTTCAGAAACAGTGGTTCTTACACGTTGAACTCTGTTCCCCATAAATTATCCTCTAATATTCTTGGCAAGTTTTAATAAATTATTAGCTACTACCGGATCTGAATTACTAATAGATTTGGCATATTTAGCAATAAAAGAAGCTAAAATAATAGGATTTTCTTGAGATAATGATTCTAAAGATTTAACAAAATTATCGTGAGCAGTTCTTCCCCAATATTCTTTAGCTAACCTATCACTCTTAAACTCTTCTTCAGTAGAAGGAGGCGGCATATTAGGTGGTGGCGAAGGCTCTGTATCAGGAGCCCCTGCTAATTCATTACTTACCTCTTGTGGTAATGATGGTTGATTAACTGGAGATAGTAAAGTTGGAGAATATGGTGAAACATGTTGATCTATTAAAGGCGACCCAATCATAGGATCAGTTTTTGGAACTGGTTCATGCAACGTTAAACTAGGATCATTTACAGTAACTGGAACTTCTTGTTTACCCAATTCTTTAGCGTCTGGAACTTTAGCAGTAGGTGCTACCAATTCTATTTTTTCTAAAAATCCTTTTACATTAGAAATATAAAACTCTCTAAAGATCTTATCATAATTAGCATAAGCTTTAGTAATTTTCTCTACACTTTTAGTATAATTATCTACGTTTCTAGATGATCTGGCAGAGGCCATTTCTTTAAGGGCAGATAGTATAACACTTTGCAGAGATTCTGATTTGTTTAATAAGTTAGCAGTATCTTTCTTTAATTTAGCTACTTGTTTAGGATATCTTTTTTCCCATGCAGCTAATGCCCTTCCCCTTTTAGTTCCAATATTATAGAAGAAATCCATAACACCGGCCTCTTTAATAAGTTTGGTATTTTGTAGAAAAGCAAATCTATTCTTCATCTCATGAAGATATTTTTTTTGATCATCACCTAAATCTTTAAATAAAAATTCATGATGTACAGCGTCTATGTCTAATTTTAATTCTTCAATAATCTGAGTAATATCAAAAACTTTTTTATGAAATCTACCCAAATCGGCTATAGCAGACATATATTCACGTCTGTTAAAATTAGAATTAATTGATTTAATTAGAGATTTAAGAGATACTGGATCTGAACCAGGGTCACCATCACCAATAGTTTCTCCAGATGTAATAGATCTAATTGTATCGTCCTTAACACGCAAACTTTCCATAACTTTCTTGAATTCTGGATTGAAAAATTTCTCAGCTGCAATACCGCTGACATTAGTCATCTCTCGTAGTTTATTAAGAACGCTTCTTTTTTGAGCATTTTTCTGCATGATCAACCCTTCATGTATTAGAATCAGTACGTAAATACAAAATTATCCATACGTATCAAAGGTAATTGCGAATATTATGGTGGTGGCTGGCCGCCTGCTCCTGGAGGAGGTGAAGAGCCTCCACTTGGAGGAGTCGGTGGCGGCGGAGCTCCAGTTGGTGGGCCACCTAATGGTGAGCCCAAGTCTAAACCAGGAATACCTCCAGCCTCTCCGGGTAATGGGGCCTCCGCGCCTGGTGCTGCGCCCTTAGCGGCATCCAATTCTGGAATTTCATCTTCTTCATCGAGAGCACGTAAAGCATTCAAGTCCATAGCTGCTAAAGATGCCTTCTCTTTTGTAGTAATTGCAAATTGAATAGATTCTTTCCTCATTTTGCGAACCTCATCTTCAAACTCTAAACCTAAAGAACGATATAATGTGTGAAGAGATGCTCTCTTAGCTTCGCCATCCCCTTGAGTTAGCGTAACTAATGTATTGATATAATCACCTGCATCAAATAATGACATGTGATTCCAATCTACTTCTGGGACTATAAGCTGCTTCTCTCCACTAGAATAATCATAAAACCCTTGAATCTTAGAAATGGGTGCAAAAATTTTCCTCTTTAACCAAGTTGACATCATATTACGAAACTGCATATAACGTTGTCTTAATACGTCAAGAGCAACACCACCATTAGCATAAGTGGTATCAGCTCCACCATCCATTAAAACTGGTGGTACTTGTAAGCCTACATAAATTTCTTTAATAATTTGTGTGATATCTCCAGAAATATCATAAATACCTTGGCCATAACCTACACGTTCAACTGCCACACCAGCATGAGTAAAAATCTTAAAATCTTTATCATATTGAGCTTCTTCAAAAACATTTCTCCACGCTTCTAAATCGGCAAAAGTTGGATGTAATCCATCCATAGCATCTGTTCCAATTTTAACTAAAGTAAGCGGATTAATCATATTGTCAGCTTGAGCGTATTTAGATTCTCTAAGCTTATCAAATAACATTAATTGTCTAAAAATACAAACAGGTAATCCTGTGCCTCTTATTTCATATGGGCTAATTCTTCTAGCTAAATGAGAAATATGAAAATTATCTAGTGGAATATTTTCTCCACGTTTTACAGAATCAACGATATGATTATTAAGTTGTTTTCTTTGTTCAATATCATTTGGTTTATTGGAAAAAATAATCTTTTTTAAATTCTCATCCGGGCGCAACATAATAATTGGTTCATTGGCCACAACTGTACGCTTAACAATCATATAATCTGGATTTTGGATTAATAAACGACTCCATTTTCCTCGACTTTCGTCTAATTCTGCATACACAAAAGATTCGCCCAATAACCAATATTCCTGCGCAATTTGTACGCATATATTCATTAAATCAATTTCTTCAATCATGTCATTAAAGAATTTTTCAATAACTTTATTTGGGCACTTAATATTTAACTTGCTAATAGGATAAGTACTATGTAAATTAATGGCGTTATGAACAAATGGATTTAAAGCGTAAAAACTACGACACCACGCATTAATAGTGGCCCTATCACGTGGTAAATTCAAATTTGAATTTAACCATAATGGAGAATAAACTTCTGGTGTTTGTTTGACGGTATCACCATTACCACCACGATAACTTCCTCCAGAACTGCTTACTACTTGAGCATATTTATTTTGCCCTATAGAAGAAACTACGCGCCCACTAAGAGTTTCCCCATCATCTTTGAAAGAAGGGCCAGAACCATCTCTAAATAACCCATGATCTATTTCAGTAGAAATTCCTTGTCTTCTGAATTCCGAAACAGATTTTGACATTAATGAACTTACTTGTGGAACTGTAGATCTAGATTCTAGATATTTATCAGAGTTAGAGGGTCCTACCCACATTTTTGATTTGTTGCTAGCCATGTATCCTCGACTAATTTCACACCCTCTACTATACTCAAGTAATAATATATCAGGTATTCATAGAGTTTAAAATTTGCGAGAAATATAACCAGTAGTAACTAAGGGTTTATTATAGTTATTGAAATTAGATTGTTGAAGAAGTGGATTATTATTGGTAAAACCTTTAGTTATAATAAACTTATAAGCTAAATATGCATTAAGTAATGCCATAAATCCATCATTAGGAGAGCCGCCTTTAACATAATGAATTTGAGGGTCTGCTCCGCCTCTAGAAATAGATGGTTTAATTTCCATACTACAGCAATGATCAACTAACCAAGCAATTTTTTCATAGTCACCATATGGAAATTTTATCATTCCCTTTTTCATTTGTTCATATAGTTCGCCAATATAAAAATCTCTTTCAAAAATTAGCTCTTTAGGAAATGAATCTATAGCAAATTTGATATGATTATTCACCTTATGATGTGCTCTAGATACCAAATATTTATCACCATAAATTTGATGTAAAATAACTGAAAAATCGTTAGAAAAACCAATATCTCCGATAGCTAATTGTACTCCATATTGTCTCATCATGTGTTCAATTAGTCCCTTTTTACTTTCTGGATCATTTCTCTTGAATTTAGTAGCAAATTCAATATGTAATAATCCTGGTCCTTTAGCAGACAAAACAACAGCAGTACTATATGATTGCCCACCAGATTTTACTTTTTCTATATTGGCTAATTGCTCTAAATCAGCTCTTGCGCCATAATCAATACCCAATACAACGATTTGTTGGTCCGTACCATTTCTAGAAGAGGCAATTCTGGCACTAAATTTTCTGTCATCGGCACATTTTTCTTTGATTTCTTCTGGAGTGATAGGGCTAGAATCTCCTTGGAAAAATTCTCCCATTACTTCATTCATAAATACACGTTCAGTGTTAACAGGATGTTTACCAGGCATTTCATTATCAATATCTTCTCTAGTAAACATTGGCATGTATAACTGATTAATATGGAAACCAACCATTTTACAATCTGGATCATTTTGGTCTTTAAAAGCTGTCCATTTACCTCGTTCAGCAGCAGCTAACTTATTTTGTTCGTGGCCACAATGTGGACACTTCACAATCATACCATAAACCCATATTTTTTTCCAATCATCAGATCCTGGAGTATACAGTGGAAAATAGTCTTTACAATTTTCGCATCCTAAATAATAATACTGTTGTGACGAGGTTTGCCACATTTTATGGAAATCAGAACCTTTACGTCTAGGGGTTCCAAAATATACTTGAACACCTTTAGATGGCTTACCATACTTAGCAGTAGTTAGAGTTTTTAAAGAATTACCAATAGCAATACCTGTAGTTTTCTGGACCTCATCAAAAAAGATGATATCACATGTTCTACCCATAACTCTATCACCATCCAAACCTACAGACTCAATCCATAAATGATTACCACCTACAAATTGTTTAAAATGTAAAGAATCATTGGTGGCAGTAGATTGATCTAATAATGATTGCATATAAGCTTTAGATTTAGCTGCTTTATTATTAGGATCGGTTGGTAAAGCTACAGAAGAAGAAATAATTTGATTAAGCTTAGTTTTAGAATAAGCTGCAGCTAGTTCTAATTGTGGAAATGCATGAATAATACGAATTGGGGATTTCTCACTATTTCCAAACATACCAGATCCCATGAAATACATTTCAAGAGCACTGGCCATAGTGGTAGCTCCAACCTGACGACCTTTAACAATAATAATAGGCTTAGAATTAGGCTCTAAAGCTTTAACACCAATATATCTATAAATTTCTGCAAATGGTTTATATCCATTACCACGTAATCTAAAAGGCTTACCATCTAAAGTAAGGTAGCTTTCCACGAAAACTACTGGGTCAATCATTAATAGTTGTTTTCTTAATTTATCAAATAAATCATTATCCTTTGAAAGTCCATCAGTCATTTTAAGACCCCATTACATTTTAACGGGAGTCAAAGCAAAAAACGCATCAGTATTAGATGGATCAATATCCGAATCAGAGTCGCGCACCCCTAAATTACTATAGTTAGAGTAATTGTCTGGATTATTTTTCTTAGCTCCCAAGTTTAATTTACTTACTAATCTAATTAATTTATCATCATCCCAATCTTTTGCATCAGAGCAATCGCCCCGATGAATAGATTTAATTTTCTCAATAATAGCAGGGATTGGTAAATTTCCACGAGTATCACGTATATAGTTCTCTAAAGTTTTCATAACTGCAGGGTGTTTTTTTATTACAATTGGGGTGATATCTATTTTTTTATCTATAACACTATTATTATCAGTAGCAACTTTAGTATTTGTTAGCTCACTGGTTTGTGAATGCTTATCTAAATAAGCAGTTAATCCGCTGCGCTCCTTCATATCTTGAACAGCAGCTTCTACAGATGGAAATTTAGATTTAGTATTGCCATTCATAATAGAATTAATTTGATCAAAAAGAGATTCTTGAGTACGTGGCTGTACTGCATCTTTTTGTAAATTTTTCTCAAATTGTTTTAGCCAATGATCTTCACTAATGTGTTCATCTGTTTGTCTAGAAACAACTGACTGATGTCTAACATAACGAGACATATTAACCCCTATAGTTGGCTGCCCAATCCATATTATTACTATCTTCTATATGCATATCTTGATTTGGCATAAAACCACGATCTTGTCTTACTGCATATCCCATATCAGCTAATAATTGCATAACTTCTGCTTGTTCACGATCATTAAGTTTATAAAATTTGACTTGTCTTTCATATAAATCTTCAATATCATGTCCTGCAGATACCATTCCATTAATACAAACTCTGGCAATTCTAGATATTAAAAGAGGCACTGTAACAAATACACCTTGTACCCCAGTAATTTTCTGGGCTTCTTTTATTAAACCAACATCTAAGAATTCTGCTTTCTTTTTACGATTTTTCTTTTTGCTACTCTTAACTTTATCCAAACGATCGTGTAGTCTTTCAATACCATTATCAATAATAGCACGGATCTTTTCAATTTGGTTAGCATCTAGCTCTCCATCAATATCTAATCTCATAGCTTTAGATACTTCATTGTCTAAACGCTCTAAATATGCAACGGCTCTTTCTAAACCAGCAGAATCATAACCAGAATGTTTTGGAACATCATCACAGCGCTCCTTAACCCAAGCAATAAATCCAGTTGGGCCATGTTTAGACCAATTCCATTTTTCATTTTTAGCTGCTTTAGCAGCATCTTCATCAGTTATGGCTTTATTTTTATCATCTGAATCATCTTCGGAAACTTCAATGACTGGTTCTGGATCTTTAGTTCCTGGGGGAGCGCCAGGTAATTCCATTACTATTTCAATAGGTTCATCGTTAATGTCTACTGAATCCATTGCTTGTGGATAATCAGAAGAAACTTCTTCTACTTCTAAAGGAACTAAAGACATAGCTCCACCCATGGGAGACACCATAGACGGATCAACAACTATTAATTCTTGTGCTAGTGATTGTAATGACATTTAAGTACCTCAAAAGTTTTTATACGCGTGTATGCATATATGTAGTAATATCCGTTGTTTTAAATATTCCATTTATCTTCATAAATTAAACTATCTGGCCCTAATGTTCCATAAAATGGATTAATATTATTAGGTTCTCCCAAATCTTCATCTTGTAAATCAACTCCATCTGGTAACCCGTATAAACCATGAGATAAATATTGCTCAAGAAGTTGCTCTATATTAGATATGTTATTTGCATTATGATTTTCCACATAATCTCTACCAAAATTTAAAGTGGTAGGAGGTTTTCCCTCAAAATCATCTAATGGAAGATACTTATCTAAATATCCACCTGCTGGATTTAAAGTGAGAAACATATTATCTGAATCACCTAATGCTAATCCAGGATCTATATATTCATCATTAGGAAAATCAATAGCTACTTTTAATAATTTAGATAACAAATAGACTCGGGCTTTTATGTTTGGATTTTTAGTAATTTTACCGTCATCTTCAATCCAAGAATCATCAGCCTTATATTTGTCCTTCAGTTTTTGGCGTTTGGCTTTTAGAAATTCTGAAATGCTTTTATAATTTTGCATGCCGTGCCAACCACTACCGGGGCCGTGCTTTCCTGGCACATCGTATAAATCATAATTACGATAAAATGGCTCCTCAAAACGGGGCTGTACTACAATAGCTTTGTCAGATTTATATTTTTTCTTCTTAGGTGTAGGTTCATTTACTCCGCCACCACCTTGAAAATACGCTCGTTTACCACTCATAGTGCCTTGTTGAGATTTAAGATAATATGGCCTAACAACTTCAGTAATTGGAAGGAATGGCCACAAATTCATCTTTTGAATATAGTAATTAGCCCTATCACCATCTCTATTAAACGCCTCATTAAGTTTTTCCGCTAAAGCTTTTTCGCTAGATATTTTAATGGATTCTGGATTTTTAGTAACATATTCAATAATATTCGAATCAATATCAAAATCTAACTTAGAAGCTAAATAGATTGCTCTAATTACCCTATTCTTATTGGATGTTAGAGTTATTTCTGGACTTAAACATGTCCGAATTACTTTTTCTTGAATATCTTTAAATCCATGATGAGTCGGGTCAACTACATTCTTTAGATCTATAGACAGCAATAAAGCATTGCAGGTAAAATCCCTACTAAACATCTCTTTTTGCATTTCAGTAGGGTTTTGAATATTTTTTTGTCGTAATAATTGATTAATATTTGGAACATTAAAATTGGAAGAAAAATCCATTTTAAAACTACCAATATAAATAGAATTATGGCCGTCATCATGAGTTCTTCTAGTCACATTATATTTTTTATCAAGTAAAGAGCCAAACTCTGTTGCTAAATATTGAACTGTTTTATCCCCAGTAGTAATATCTAAATCTGAAATATTATCTAATCGCTTCATGTATCGATCTCTGGGCGTGCCTCCACATAAATATGGTTCAGAAGAACCTATTTTTTCTTGCACACCTTTCATTTCTTGAAGCAGTTCTCGTAATTTCATTCATTTTGCATTATGCTGGAGGTTTGGGCGCAGGAACTGGAACTGGAGGAGGCGAAACTGGGGCCCCTAAATCTTCTTCTATTTCTATTTCTGGAGTTTCTTTTCCTTTATTCTCCAATTCTATAGTTTCCTGATCTTTTCTCATTTGCTTGCGGGCTTTTTCTTTATCTTCATCTTGTTGTAATTTACTTTTAATTCCTGACATAGCTGGATTTTCTACTACATCTCCACCCCTTAAATCAATATCGGCAGTGGATAATACTCCACGTAATCTAGATAAAATATCTTCAACTCTAGTAGAGATATAATTATTAGACTCTAGTGCCTTATTAGTAGCTTCAGATAATGATGGAAAAAATGATGCCAATCCTAAACTATCAAGCATCATATCTACAATGCCTAATTGTCTTGGCACTTCACGAGTTTTAAATATCTTGGATAAATCTTCTAATTTAACTACTACATCAGCCACGGTAATACCAGATAAAATTTCATCCATCTTTCCATCAAAATTACTAGTAAGTTTAGCACTAGGTTCTGAAGAAATATCTTCTTCAGTTACTTCTAATGCTTCTTCTGTTGGCATTTCTTTTGCTTGTGGTTCAGGTGTAGAAGAAGGTCCGGCTACTGGAGAAGGATTTAATGGGGCCGGAGCAGGAGAAGTAGTTATTGGTTCATCTACTTCAAGATTTGGAGGGGCAAGTTGAGCCTCAGTAACCAATAACTCTTCATTATCAGACACCTCTAATGTATCATCTGCTATTTGTTGATCTCTTGGCGAGTATTGTCCCTTATTTAAACCAGATAAAAATTCCTCAATAGCTGGAGGTGGAGAATTTTCATTATCAACACTATTAGGTGCCGCAGAAGATGGTGCTCCTTGAGGCATTCCTGGCCCCATTGAAGGTAATCCTCCAGGAGCTCCAGGATTGCCAGCACCAGCAGGATCTCCGGGAGTTGCCGGAGATGTTACTTTAGTGCCATCTGAAGTGCCTTTGGCTTGTTCACCTGATGCGGCTGGCGTTTGAGCTAAAGAATATAAGACATTTGCAGCTTTTATAAAACCTTTTTTAGATAAAACATTAGCTTCACGAACAATCATATCATCATACAACTTAGTAGAAATACTAATTTTGTTGATCATTTGAATTTTCTTTTTAAGTTGATAAATAGCCTCTAATAATGACTCAAACTCTTTACCAGAAAAGATGTGACCATCTGGTGAACGAAGCAATTTTTCTGCAGAATCTAATCTGCCAATAATTTTGTTACGCTGTTTTTCAATAGTCTGACGTCTTTCTGTTTCATTTACAGCTCTTTCTCTAGCAAAATCAATATCTTGGCCGGTTGGAGATGGTGCAGGATCTGGTGTTGTATCTTTTTTTATTTGTAAGAAATACCCTGGTCCCAAATCATCATTCTCATACCATAATTTGGCGAATTTATATTTCATATGATCTCCCGCTTCATGAAACTTCACCCAATTAAGGAAATCAAAAGTTTCCATGATATTCCAGCCAGAAGTTGCCCTTCTAATAGCTTGTACTCGATTTTCACCGCCTTGTTCCCTACGATAAATTTCGCCAATTGTTTGTAACCACTTTTGTGTATTATGTTGGCCTGGAATGTGTAGATATTGATCGTTATTAGGGTAAGCATCCTTTTTACTAAAATCTATACGTGGAATAGATTCTCTATCAAATTTATCATAATCAATACCTGACTCTTCAAAAAACTTCATTAGTTTTTCTAATTTAGTTTTCATGTCATCTGAAATTTCTAACTCTTCATCACTATAAGGATAAAGAACTGATTCAGATGGTAAAGATGTGATATTTTTCATGGGTTAACTTTTTGGTTAATGGTTTCATTAAGTAACTTAGCTTCAGCTAACTTCATTTCTTGTGTGGGTCCGGACTCTGGATGAGGTTGTTTTAGTTTAGACATTTTTTCCGCAAACACTTCCAAAAAATACATAGAGGTTTCCAAATCCATTTGAGATAGAACTTCTTTAATTACATCATGAAATACAGAAATATGCTGATCTACTACTTGTAAAGTAACATTATGTTGAATAATCTGATCAGCTACTGGCTTTTCTTTCCATTTATGATATTTGTCTAATAAATTACCCAAAATATCAGCATACTCAGCAAATAATCTATCTACTTTAGTATTTATATTTCTGGGATCTTCCATCATCTCATCAAATACTTGAGCCATACGGGTCTCTATATTGATAGCCATAGTAGCCATGATTTTTTCAATATCTAATTCATTATTAGCCACTTTAAGAAGAGCATCTTTATAAGCAGGATTACTTTTTACTGACAATTGTAATTGATCCTGAGTGCTTGTAGCTACAGCCATTCTAGTAGTTGACAAATCTTGCAACATATCATTATAAAAATCTAAATGATTATCCTTAAAAGACTTAATATTCTTTTCTGATAAAACAAATTTAGTTTCACTTACATTGGTATACTTCATTTTTAACCAATCATGAATATCTGTTGGTGCAATTCCAATCACCAATTTAGAAATAATTTCATCTTTATCTGGATGCTCCAATATTTTTTTGTAAGTTGGCTTGTTCATCAAGTTCCTTTTCCATTCGATGGATATAATTTTCCATTATTTATTATATCCTAATCTACCTTCACGAGTATCAAAAATAGAATGAGAAGGAATATAAGTACTAGAAGTTTGTTGAGAAACGTCACCACCTGGAACTTTAGCGCCATTAGCTAATTCAAATCCAGTTTCAAAATTATATGATTTTTTATCTAATTCACATTGCCACATATGCTCTCCAACACGAGCAATCTGAACGCCTGGATGATCTGGACAATATCTAGTGCTTAATGGGGCCTCTAAAATATTATAGGCTTTAGTCATATTACTTTTATCTATTGCTTTCTCTGAATCAGCAATCTTGTTATTCTCACGTAACTCTTTGCCTGGATCCTCATATTTTTTCTTTAATTCTATGAGTCTTTGTTCTTGTAAATCTTTTCTTTCAGCATACGCATTTGGGGGTGCGGCGATTGATAAAAGTAATTCATCCAAAACAGAGGCCTGCTTTTTTAATTGCGGATCTCCAGATGCATCAAAAGCAGCTGCCAAAATAGCAGTACTTTCAATTGTTTCTTCAGTAATATTAGAAACTGGCGGAGGCTCTATCTCACTCACTTGCTCTGCTGCATTTTTAAGTAATGCAGCGGCTAAAATACAGTTCTCTGCAACTATCTTCATACTATCTTCATGATATTCAGACAATAAAAGAGCTTCATTATCTGGACTTTCTAACCAAGAAGCAATAGCTTGTAACATTTCAGAAATTCTCATAATTCAGCCCCTTATTCCGTTTCCTCATCAAATTCCTTAGCATTGGTAGTATCTCTATTTTTGAAAGATTCCATGATTTCTCTAGTTGCACTTTTAATTTCATAACCATCAATTGGTATATGACCTCTATCAATAGCATTAATTAAAGTGGTTAACTTCTCCCTCAAATCATCATAGAAAATTACTCTCTCTAATACTTCCAACGAATCTAATCCATAAAATTTAGCAGCAGGAGTTCTAGAAAAAAATAATAGCTTATCTTTGCTTAGTTGTTTTCTTTCTGGAGTAATCATTCCTCCGGCCAATGGCTTATCTTTTGGTAAAAAGACTTGCAAAATTTTAGCCTGTTTCTCTAAGATAGAGGACAATCTATATAATATGGTTTCAAATTTGGATTTTACTCTTTCACGATAATTTCTTTCAGATTCTTTAGTTACTCTAATAGAATCGTGAATAAAATTACGAACCCTTCTTTCCGGATCGTCCTTAATTTCTTGAATAGCCCCCAACATACCATTTACCATCTTAAATAAAAGAGCTGGTGAACCTGCTAGCTTATCAATATTAGCTATAGTCTTCTCCATATTATTAATTAATGATTTAGAAAATGGTTCGCCTAGATCTGCTATCATTTGTAAAACTGGATCTTTGGCAGTAGCACTATTTACATACAAATTGTAGGATAAAATTAGGTTTCTTTTAATCTCTTCCATTATCTCTGGTAAGCTAGCACCTTCTGATTTGAGATCATATTTCAATTCTAAGAAATTGGCTAGTCTAACTATTCTCATATATTACCCAAAAATCTTAGAGTTATTAAAGATGGCTCCTTCATAAGTTTCATCCATACCTCTACGATATAATGGGCGACAATTTCCATCTTTATCCTGATATACCTTATGAGATGGTAACCCAGTCTGTGAACAAATTGGATGCTCGCTAGTCTTACTCTTCATAGTATGAGCACATTTAGTGTGTGATTGATTAGAAGAAGTTACATTAGCAAGTCCAGACATATAAATTTGGAAACCAGTTGCGTGAGCCTTAGTATCACCACTATGAGCTAATACATTAAGTGCATCTTCAGCTTTGCCATAATTACCCTGCGCTAATGCTTCTCGTAAATTATTTAATACTTCACTGGGCTTTAACCCAGATAAGGAAGAGGCCCCAGCAGCTGCCCTAAAATCACTAGCGTTTTGAACATATAAATCATTAACACCATCTTGAGTGAAAGAATTAACCGCCTCATTACATAGCATAACAGTAGGTTTATTGATTTTTCCATCTGCTACTTTAACTGGTACTACAAATCCCACCCTGCCAGCATCTAAAGATACGTTATAAAAAATAGTGTTTGTGTCGTTTTTGCTCACCACTACTTGAGGGTTCTTGTGGCCATAACTGGTTAGTTCTCTAACAATATGATCTCTAGCTGTTTTAACTTTATCAGCACCAAACTGCCAAGTAGCCTGCCCTTTTGGTGAAGTAAATTGTTCTTCAAAAGAAGAAAACTCCTCAGATTTTGGAGTTTCAACATCTTTTCTAGATGCATCTGCTACTTTTTGTCCAATAATAGAATTTTGAAAAAATTCAGATTTACCTTGACGAGTGGCTGTTAATTTAGTTAGGGCAATTTCGGCATCACTAACTTCTCTGTTTTCAGAAGTGGCTGTTGTAAGAACTGACAAAATACCAGCGCCATTAATTTTTAACTTAGTGCCAGCGTGTCTGGTTAAATACGATTTGATGGCCGTATGATTAAGTTCTTGTGGACCAGAGTTACCCATAAAAACTGAAGCATCTACAATTTTATTATTACTAGTTTCTACCGGAATAAATAAACTAGTAACACCTTTTGGTGTTTCATAATCTGCTTTTATAACCAAAAACTTATCATTACCCTCATCTACAGTTAAAGATACTGGTTTGAGATTCCAGGCATCTAAACTAGAAGATACAGATGATAATGCTTGATTAGCTAATTTTTGCGAATACATTTTAAGTGGGGCATGTTTATCAAATACACTATTTAAAGCGTTTGCTAAGACAGCGTCTCCTACTTCAAACGGATTTACATTATTTACAGACTCATCTCTTTGATAAATTTGTGGAGTAGGAAGCTCATGAACCGTACCCATCTCTTCTTGAAATAATTCAGCAAATTTGGTGTTACGAGAATGAAGCTTAGTGTAAAGTTCTCTTAACTCTGCCTTACGAATAAACAGAGTATTATTAGATACCATTTTACTAATTACTCTAGACATAGAGCCAATAGTTTGGTCCCCCGGATAAGCATTAATAGCCTTAGCTAATTTAGCCTCTAGTACTGGTGTAGCAACTCTTTCATTATCTTCTAATGATTTAGCAAGAGAACCTACTAATTGTTGTAATTTATCAAAACTCATTTTAACACCTAGGTTATAAGGTTAGGCTAACATTTCTGGGTATTTACTTAATACCTCTTTTTTAGTTGATTCTGGTAATTCATTAAGAAGGGCACGTACTAATTTTTGATTAGAAGCTAGTCTAGCTGGTAAATACTCTTGCACTTTAGATAATTCAGAGGTTGGTATTCCTAACTTAGATGAAGCAATTCTTACTATAGGATCACCTTTATAAGAAATTTGTACTGCTCCAGCAGTTTTACTATACACAACATCCCAAGATGATGTTTTAGTTTCTTCTTCTGGTTGATAAATAGCAACAATATAATCGCCATCTTCAGCACTTTGAACTTGCCAAAGATCAGCTCCCTTATCACTTTCCTTAAATCTTACAATGTCAAAAGCAACAGTTTCAAGTTGGTCCTGAACATCACTAAGTCTATAAGCTTTTTTATACATCTTATTGACTAAACCTGAGTAATCTATTTGAAATTTTGACATTACGTCTCCCACTAAACAGAATGCGCCTACTATAGATAAACAAATATTGATACGATTAATGACTTTATTTTACCAAAATTGGGCATACTTAATATATTTGAAGGCAAAAAGAAAGGCGCATTCCCAATTTTAGAAATGCGCCCATTAAATCATTTTATTTTAATTTACCATTTTTCGTCTCTAACTTCTTGAATCCTACGAAGTATATCTTTAATAGTTTGATCATTTTCTATTATTTTACGAATTTTCTTTCGAGCTCCACCATAAATCTTTTTACCATTTTTGTAATCTACGTTACCATTTAAACTCTTTGTGATGGATGATTGATTAACATCAAGCATTTTTGCGATTTCCATTTGCGTATAGCCATCAGCATATAGCCTAATTACTTCTCTTTGTCTTGCTGTTAATAGCGTATCTACAACTCTCCAGAATTCCTTTTTTAATTGTTCTTCTAGATCTATAAGATTTTCATTATACTCAAATGGATTTAGTCGTGCCGAAATACTATCTTCGTTACCAAACGACTCTAACATTTCATTTGAGCAAACTGTTTCGAGTAAAATATATTGATAGCGATCTGAACGATTTTGTCTTTTATTATTCATATAACTCCATTTATAAGTAGTAACAAAATTTAAGCTTGGTGCGTCATAACTACTTATATCCGAATTGTAAAAGACATAGAGTCGTTAGTAGAAGACTTAGTCAAGTATTCATCTATGTCTTTGTAATTTTCCGGTAAGTAAAAATTATGAATATTCGCGAATTTACCAAACTTACTAATAACTAATTTCCTCCCCTTTTCACCAGCTTCATCATTATCTAATAATAGAAAAATATTATTAGTGTATCTGCTAATGACAGAAAATTGATAGTTTGTCATGTTAGATGATCCTAAAGCTACAATATTTTTGATCCCTTTTTCCATTGCTTTAATTACATCAAACTGACCTTCTACTATATAAACAGAGTTTTCAGCTATTATGTGTTGCTTATTCTCATATAACCCGAATAAAAATTGTCCTTTTTTGAAATCTTTAGTATTCTTATATTTAGAGATTTTTTTAATGCTTCTTTCTTCATCATTTAATAAAGAGCGTCCCACTAAACCAGCTACCCTACCATACGCATCACGAAATGGTAAAATTAATGGATAATCTTCGAAATAGCAAAAATTTACAGAACGAGGCCCCAGAGAATCTTCAATAACTTTAGTATAGCACAATTCACTATCTTTTAGCGTTTGATCTCCAACCATATCTAATAAAACTTGTAGGGTAGCTGCTCCGGGAAAATATCCAAACTGAAAATAACTTTGACTAGACACCTCTAATCTTGAATCTAAATATTCTTTACACTCTTGAGCGCCTGGAAAATGATTGAGCAAATATTGACAAGAATTAACAATAGCATCTAACATAGATTACACTTCTTTATTAATAGTACGTAATTTTTCTTTTAACATATTTTTGAATATAGGGCTCAAATTATTCAATGGTCCACTACAAGCTCCGCATACCACCTCATCTTGCACAATTTGCGGCTGTTCTTCTCTATTACATGCACCACATTTAACAGCAAATGGTTTTGGTTTTCTTTGCCTAAACTGCTTCATACTTTTCATTTGTATTTTAACGAAATGCGTAATATTAGTTATTTCTCCATCACATAAAGAACAGTACACCTTACTATCTACTGGATTTAAGTATGGCTCTTGTATTTTTCCACAGCCCTTATTAGTACAAAATGTTGAAAATGCCATACCTATCCTTATTTTGAAAGAAAACTAATTAGATTATCTATTTGATCTGGATACTCTATAGATAATAGAACTTTATGAGCACCTATTCCGTTAACTCCTAATTTAGGAATAATAGCTTCATCTTTGTTTTTTGATTTTGGTTTAATGCTTATATCTTGGAGACCAAAAATAGTATTAACTGATTTAGTGCAGCCAGTAAGAGCATCTAATAAAGATATATTTAATTCAGATACTACGTCCATGCCATGTAATCGTAGATTAGATTCTGGAGTTACATTTACTTGTAAATGAGTATCCGTATATTGATCCAAAGGACCAAAAGATGTAATAAAATTACCCATACCACTTAATCTTAATATATTTCCATTTTGGATTCCACCAGGAATAGTTACACTAATAGAGGCCTCTGCATCTAATGTTCCTTTAGAATGACATTTATCACAATCTTTAGTTTTAACAACACCATAGCATTTACTGCATGTAGCAACCATTACCATATTTCCTTGGCGTGTTATTACTTTACCTTTACCATGACATACGTCACAACCATTTCTAATGGTTGTTTTGCCATTTCCATCACAATCTACACATTTTGCTCGTCTATTAAATTTCAATTCTTTCTTACACCCCAAAACAGAGTCTTTAAAAGATATTGTGGTATTTAAAGATATATTTTCTGCACGATGTACAGCTCGTCGGCCCATTCCGAATGGATCATCACCAAATGGATTAGCTGTGGGCCTACCCCAATTTATTTCTTCTGAATCCGCACTTTTCCCAGAAGAAATAATTTGATAAGCTTCGTTTATTTTCTTAAACTTGTCATCGGCCCCAGCCTCTTTATTTACGTCTGGATGAAATTCCTTAGCTAATTTCTTATATTGTTTCTTCGCTTCTTCGGGGGTAACTCCAGGCTTCAAATCAAGAATGCTATAAGCTTCGTTTAACTTCATAAATCTACCTATTTGGCTTTTTTCTTACTTGTAGTCTTTTTGCGCTGTTTTGTTTTACCAGTTAAAACAAATGCATAATATAAGGCGACCGCAATACCATCAGCCATATCATAATTTTCAATTTTAATTGATCCCAATTTCTTGCCTCGTGAAGAATACTCGTATGGAAATGTAATTTCTAAATGTTTTGCTACAAGTTCTGGCATATCTTCTTTTTTTGGCAAATCTTTTCCAATTTTTAAGCCATGCCTAATGGCCATAACATTAAAAAATTCTGGAGAGCTCATTAAATAATCAAATGCACATAATCCGACCATTCTATTAAATGTAGTTAACATTATAATAGTCTGTGCCGTACTCTTACCTTTCATAAATTGAATAATATCTTCAATACCAATATGATCGGGCTTATATAGATTAATAAGAGTTTGAATTTTATTTCTAGTGTCTACTATTCTTGATATAATAGAGCCACTTTTAATTGGTTTTATATATCCAGCTTTTACAAAAGTAATTTTGCTATCAATATCCAATACACACCACCCAATAGTGGTAGAAGAACAATCTATCCCTAATATTCTTTTAGTCATACTGACTAAATATAACACAAAATAGGAAAAGGAACAGATTTCACTCTATTCCCTTTCTGTTTAATTTAGATTGTTTTATGCGTCGCCATTATATGCTGGAAATGCCTCACCCATCTCTTCTTCATCAGCAGCCATATTAACAGCTGGTGCTTGTGGTTTAGCAGCAGCTACAGCTTTAGTAACCGACTTCTTAGCAACTGTGGCAGAACCATCAGTTACGCCATTGATTTTATCAATTCTCTTCTGAACAATATCAGAAGTTGGAGGTGTTACTCTTCGTTTCAAATCATCCAAATCAGCATCATCTTTGATCTTTTGATCAGAAGCAGATAATGGTTCTTTAGAAATTGGTTGCACAGAATAATATCCGGTTGCCCCACCATTTTTATCAACTACGATATCAATATCGTATTTAGTTGGATCTCCCCAACGTTGAGTGTTGCGAGCAAGCTTTCTGATTTGAGAAAATACTGCAAAAGAAATATCTAGAATCTTATAAGTTCCAGTCTTTCTACTAATCACACCAAGCAACCAACGTGGTTTGGCTTTGTCACCAGTATCACACAATGGGCAACTTCCATGAATTGCAGAACAAGAAACCTTTTGTCCAAATCCAGAATCACCCTCTTTCTTGTATTTATGTACAAGATATTGGAATGGTTGGGTTACCAATCTCATTTCATTGGAACCCTCTTCTAATCGAAGAAACAAATCTTTGCTGTTTGTGTTTTTCTTACCTTCGTTTCCACCAAATACATCATCATTCCAGTTTACTTCACCAAATGTAGTCATAATTATCTCCTACTGTTATTTATCTATTGTACATTAAGTACGTATTTCTTTTTAACAAAATCGGACCGTTATTATTTAGCACATTAACGTGCAAATTTAACAAAACGAGTTCGCATATGATCTGTAGTTCTACCAAATTTGACGCTGATTCCTCTGCTTCGAAGACGGTTAACTACTCTATTTACTACTACTCTAAGAGCTGCTGGGCCCTTTGGCATAACATGATTTTCTTCAGTACTCAACTTAGTATTACGAATAACTGAAATTAAATCGGTCATGGTTCCAGACCAGCTTCTCCTATTCCTTATCATTGATTTAATTCCACGAAAAACAAGCTCATCAGAAGTTACTTTTTGTGGATTTTTCTTACTATTAGATGCCATTTTATTACCTCTTTCTTTACCAAAACGACTTTTTATAAAATGAGTTTACCTCATTATTTTATTAATGTAGATGGTTTATTAGCATTGAAAACTAAACTACGAATACTATAAACCCTATGCCAAGGAAACATCATATCCAAAATATTTTCTTTAGGTGTTGAACTTAACAGTTCAGCAAATTTTTTAACCAATTCTTCCTCTGATAAATCGGCATATATTCCTTTTGCTTGAATAAAACCATTTTGAGATTCTGGTTTATCAATAGCTACAAAATATAATAGTGATTTACTTTTGCTAGTAAGTTCAGTTAATGCAACTAAATAGCATGGTTTCTTACTAATTTGCCCTACTGATGGGATGCCTACTGATCCTACCGCAAAATCCTTTTCAGGCATCTTTTTTACCCTTCTTAGTTTTCTTTTCTTCTGAACTTGTTTTTTTAGCTTCTTGCTCTGCTCGTTTTTGTTCTAACTTAGCATCACGAGATTCATTAATCTTCAATAAAAGTTCATCAGCTAAAGCTTGATCTGATTGAATGGCTTCACAGAATTTAGGGAAGCCAACCCATTTCTTATCGCCATATTCATGAGTAACAGTAGATGTTTTTTGTACTACACCATAATCAATAGCTAAACTCGCTATCTCTTCATGTCGATCAATTACACCAATACCAAAGTTTACTTTAAACTCACACTTGCGTGGCCACGGACCAAACTTTGACTTTTCAATTGTTGCATACATTACATGGCCAATTTTTTGTTCTTTATCATCAAGAATTTGCTTATCTTTAGCACTAGCGGCTGTAAAGTAAATATTAGCAGACAAAAAATGACTATAACTATTACCACCAGAAAATGTGTGATCTGAACCATATGGATCCATACCATCCTTTTTGTGGTTAATAAAAATGAATGGAACTTGAGATTTATTAGCTTCCAAAGATAATTTACGCAATGTAGTCGTTAAAAATCTAGCTAATAAGGAAATATTCATCTTACCAACTCTAGAAACATCTTCGCCTGGAGGGATAATAGCTCCTAGAGAATCTACCACTACCATATTTACATTAATATCTCCAGCCATTACTAAATCTAAAAGACCATCTTTAGATTTGCCAATCAATTCATGAGTCTTTTTATCTTCCTTAGGAACACCAAGAATCATTTCAAAACACTTACGCCCAACAACTGCTGTTTCTTGCTCTACTAAAATTAATCTTGAAGTGTCAAGACCTAGTGATTCGGCCCAGTTAGGATCAAATGTTCCTTCTGCATCCACCCACATTTGTTGGGAATCCGGATCATTTAATTGTGCTTCTCGAACGGCTAACATAGCCATTAATGTTTTTCCAGAACCACTTGGTCCATAATATTGGAAAATTCTTCCTTTTGGAAGACAGCCTGCAGTTAATGCGTCATCTAATATCAAGGAACCTGTAGAAGTTCCTACCAATTTTTGACCCACTGTTTCATGAGCCATCTTAAAATCTAATTGTTCCTCTGAGTCCGAGTAACTTTTGAAAAAAGCTTCTAATTTATTCGACATTTTATCTCCCATCATTCGTAACCATCGGGAATTTTCTCGCCTGCCGTACCACCGTTACTATATCCGAGGATCGTCCGACGTAAGCCCTGCGCAATGTCTTTAAAATGATGGTGAGCCTTCACCAAAATTTCGTATTTGCGCTCCAGGACGAGCTTGCTTCCCTTAGCTATTGCTAATTTAATTTGCACTTGTTCAACTTCGGGCGCTGATTCTCCAGCCCATTTTTTCATATCTAAAGTCGTTCGAGCACCATCTGGAGCTTGATAACTTAAAGATACTTTATTCTTCGTGCTATTTACTTTTGTTTCTAAATACCCTACCGTCTTAACTATTTTACCTAAATACTCTGTTAGTATATCTGCTCCCCTTAACGCTTGTTGCTGCAATAGTTCAGCATGAGCCAAATCAATCGCATCAGTATTTTGAAGTTTTTCCAACACCAGCTGAATTTCTGTTAGATCAAAATTACTAAAATCTTCCTCTAATTCAGTTCCCAAAAAATCACCAAGCCTTACATGCTGGACCATATCTACTTCCTTCTATTATATGTAATGAAACGAACTTTTTCTCGACAAATAAATTATCTATTATCTGGATGACTATATGAATCAGCCCAATAATCTTCAACCTCATCTAATGGATATAAACCTTGCCCATCACAGTCTGCTCCAATCCAGGAGCCTTCTTCTATATTTATAGAAATAACTTCTGTTTCTTGACCAAAACCCATGAACCAAACTTTAAGTCCCACTTTAAAATCTTCTAATTTCATTGGCTTATCCTTTTGGTAATTTAGTCTTAACTTGTGCTACTAAATCATCTACCTGTTGATGCATAAGCCTTAAATGCTGATGCTGCATAATACTCATCAAAAATAAAAAAACCTCAAAACTAGTACGAAATTTAGATGGCGGCTTTAAAAAAACTATAATCCCATTATCATCAGTTTCAAATAACTCTTTAAAATAATCCTCACCTTTATTGGGCGGAGCAGTATATGACTTAACAATTTTTTGGTACATAGTCCATTCATCATCAGTCATATCTAATTTTTTATTATCTACAATACGAATGGACATAACTTACCAGTCCTTATTAAAATTATGAACGAGAAAATGATCCTTTAGCTCCTGAGGCTACATTACGACGAGCCTCTGATACTTTAGCTTGTAATCTTTGTAAATGCGCTAAATCTTTAGCATTGACATTTGCCCCAGAGCCACCACCTGAACTTTTACTGGCAGCTGCTGCTAAATTAGCTTGTAAAATATAATCCCCTCCAGGCAAATCATCTTCAAAGTCAGTATCAATGGAAGATACTATATCAGTGCCTCCAGAAATTAACTGTTGATATTCGGCGACTGCTTCCGGATCAGCATTATCCAGCATGTCTGCTGGTAACATCATGCTTCCGCCAGTAACATCAGTTAAGCCCTGTGATCCTGCCTTCTTGATTTGTTGCGCCATCTGCTTAAGATGTTGAGTCTTTTCTGTAGGAGACTGGTAGATGTTGGGACCTTGCTGTTGTTTGGTGGGGAAATTTTTGATAACTTCAGCTCTTTTAAAGAAATCGTTGGTTTTTTCTTCTGATTGAATCTTCTCAGCAACGACCTCCTCTTCTCCTGTTTCAGTTTTTACTTTAACAGTAAATTTCTGAGACTCTCTTCTCTTTTGAAAATCCTTCTCATCCTCAATCTTTTGAAGTTCTTTAAGCATTTCCTTTGGCATATATTTGCCAATATCAGGAGAATCAGTTTTAATATAACTATGATTAGATAACATCCAATCATTTAATTGATTAGAATATCCAGATAATTCTTCCATAGTCTCTCTAAGAGTTCCAAATAGATTTTTTAAATGTTCTTCCATGATGTGTTTACCACAAAATGGACATACGTTCATATCAATAGCGTGAGTCCATTGAGGATTAATTTCTATTTCACATGATATGCATTTCATTATTTGCTCGCTCTCCAAAAAAGCCGTGGTTTAATGCTAGCTGTTTTAATAAGTGTTTTCTTGGCCAAATATGCCATAGCGTACACACTTATTCCATCCTGTATATACCTACCTATTTGTTGGCTTAATTGATTAATAGTATCAGGAGATTTAGACTTAATTTCATTAACTAATTGCCTAATACGATAAACACTTAGTGGTAATGCATTTTTATCAGAAATATAATTGGTGGTAATAAATCCAAGAGATGATTGTAGTTCCTTATTATTATATGTTTCAGAAAATTCATATAATTTCTTTAACCTTATTTCATAAGGGGTGGGCGGCTCGTCATTATCTAATAATAAATCTTTAGATAAGTCTTTAATCTTACCTCTATCTGAACGTTGTGGAACTGATCTAATTGGCATATTACCTTATTTTACTCTTCGAAAGGGGCCCTTTTTAAAAGTTTTTACAACTTCTTTTTTGGACTTGGGTTTATTAGAAGTAGTTACTTGTAAAGCTGGAAGAAATTCTTTTAACTCTTGAATTGGATCTGGCTTTACAATAGCAACAGTTTTGATAGGGGCCGACCCATCATCTATCAAACTTAAATCAGTTATCCTTTTAAACTCATCAGCAGTAAGTTTTAAATTATTAAGTTTGCTGGTGACTTTATTTAGTCCAGTATGGAATTTGGAGAAATTAAAATCTTCATCATACTCTTCAGTAACTTGTGGATCAAAAACTTTATTAAGAATTTCTTGAGCACGTTGGCCTGGTTTTGTTTTAGGATCAATACTTTGCACTTCTAATAAATGTATCATTAATTTATTTAGTGGTGATACTGTTTTATCCATCAGAGTAATTCCTAAAGACACATACTTAGATAATAATGCAGGATTTTTCTTTAAAAAAGTTGTAATAACATTCATCATTTCTTCCCCATATTCTTTGATTTTCTACCACGTCTAGGCTTTTCAACAATGGTAGAAATTTGTTTAGCCGATTCTAATTCTTTTTTGGTAGGATTAAAAACCAAATCAGATGTTAAAACAGAATCATTTACGTTAAAATTGCCAAGGGCGGAGTCACTTGAGCCGGTATAGTTGAGTGATTGTGGAGTTAATTCAACACTTCTGTTGACTACACCCTCGGCAATATCCTCATAGGTTACTACAGAAGAACCTAATGAGGAGGAGACATTTAAAACTGTAGATAGATCTTTCATTAGTTCTTCTACTTCAGGAGCATCAATTGGGTTGATAGAAACGCCACCCTCTATTCCAACCTTATGAATCTCATCTACTAATTCTTGAGCAGTCAAGTTATCAGCTTTAGCAATTAAATCATCCAAGGCTTCTGCCTCAGCCACAAACATGTTTGGCTTTGGCTTTTCTCCCTTAGGCTTGATAAACTTTTGAAAATGCTTTTGCACTTCCTCCGATTTTGGTTTGTTGCGGGAATATTTTGGAAGCTCAGAAAACGCATTTGACCTTAAACTGAAATTAGATAAAATCCAAGCGGCAAAATCCTCAATAGTTCCATTGTTTTTAGATAACTCTACCGTTTTCTTAAGAACCGAAGACATAACCTCATTTGTTTGAACTATTCCCATTGATATCTCCATCATCTCAATATCTTCAGGTACAATTATAGTTCCCGAATCAGATTGATAAGCGCTTGCTAAACGAGGATCATTTGCCTTAAACCAACGCCAAGCAGTTAAATAAGAAATTCCTTGCTTGTCTGCCCACTCTTTTAGCTTCATAACTTCATCCCTTATTATGCCTACAAATATATACAAATAATATCATGTATATCACTTTTTTTGTTTTGCCCGGTTTTTAACCTGTTTCATTATCAATTATATCAGTCATTATCAGGATCTTCATCTAAATCAATCAATCCCTCATCATATAATGTATCTTCAATTTCTTCCAATAAACTCTTAGGATCATTGGAATTCTCAGTAGATTCTTTATTTTTTGCTTTTGTTTCTTTAAGATTAACTTTTTTAGCTTTCAAATCGATTGGTAAAGCAGGAATCATCGCTACATCAAACAAGTTATCTAAAATAATACCAATATCATCTTCATAATTATTAGTATTTCCACCGAAACTGAGACCAACACCAGCATCAAAGGTCGCCTTACTACTCACTTCTTTAAGACGATTTTGTACCATCTGCCAACGATCTGGAAATATAGTACATGAACATTGTTCTCCGTTTTTATCCTCAATAACTGCTTTAATCATGGATTGCCCATAATACTTACTGGTTTCTTTTTTAACTTTGAATTCAAAAAAGTCACGAATAATACCTTTTATAGGAGATAATTTGGTTTTATCTTTAGCCTTTTTAATATCATAGATAGTATAATGAGTATCTTTAAAAAACTTACCGTAAGCTTCTACTGGTTTACAAGTAAATGATTCTCCCAAATAATATTGCTCAAGTGCATATAATTCAGATAATTTCCAATCTGGTTCGCTAGGCCAAGGATATAAAAACTCTTCTTTCTTGGGGTCGTGTTTTTTTAACCATACTTGAAGTTTTTTACGAAAATCAGAACAATACAAGTATAGTAATTTCCTAGGAATACCAAAACTATCCATAGCACCAGCAGCTGCTAATGCTTGGATACTATTAGCCCTTACTTTCTTAGAATCTACACGTACCATAAAATCGAAGAAACTAATAAATGGTCTTTTTTCAATGATATCTTTAATAGCATCATCACCAACAAACTTAAGCGCATCCAAGCCAGTTAATAACTTATTATCTGTAATAGTATAAGTCAATTGTGACGAGTTCACATCTGGTGGCAATAATTTTACTTTATGTTTCTTAAGCTCTTTCTTAATTTTATCAATATTACTTTTGGCATCTGGAGTATTAGACTTAACTTCAGCCATTAAGTTGGCTAACAAAAACTCAATTGGAAAATGACTTTTAAGATAAGCAGTTTTATATCCTGTCATAGAATACACAACAGCATGTGATACATTGAAACCATAACCTTGAAACTTATCAACAACTTCATCCCAAATACGTTGTGCAATAGCTTCTTGCACACCAAGTTTAACTGCATCAGAAATAAATTCGGTTCTCCATTGCTGTGCTTTTTTGGGGTTTTTACCTTTTTCTTTAGTCAGTTTACGTAATCTATCAGCAGAATGTAGGCTCCAACCAGCTACATCTTGGGCTAAATACATAAGACACTCTTCATATAAACCAAAACCGTATGTACCATTAAAGGCCCTACCTAATTTTGGATGCAATAGAGACATTGGTTTTTCACCATTTCTGGTTTTAATAAAATCGCTACGCATATCTCTAGCAGAGGGGCGGGCTAAAGCATTAATATTAGCTAAATCATTAATGGTGGCCGGCTTAATACGTTTACACAAATCAATAGTGCCCGCACTAGTGCCTAATTGAAATACACAAAAA
>Ga0137338_1000006_pt1 | contig 40114 bp, 24 predicted proteins | sample EasRivERMLT366_2_FD_104770 | JGI IMG/M metagenome (GOLD analysis project Ga0137338, IMG submission 104770) | Soil microbial communities from meander-bound floodplain in the East River, Colorado, USA - East River MetaG ERMLT366_2 | ecosystem: Environmental > Terrestrial > Soil > Floodplain ...
CAAAATCAGCAGGGATTGTGTTGACTCGCCAAGGAAATTATTCAACGGGATCAGGTCTGGCTGTGAATTAACCGCATCGGTCACAAACACACCAAGCGATTCTTGCAAACGCTGGAAAATGGGCGCATCAGGCAGTTGGCTTGGCAACTTTGATTTGGTTTTGGGAGTTGAATATTTCCACATGGGCTTGCCGCGCTCGAAGACCACGACTGAAATGCGTGGAGCATTCAGTGCATCCTGTAATTCCCCGGCAGTCAACTCAAGAATTTTATCCTCCTCAAGCAAACCGCCCAGGCTGGATGAGAAGCGATTGAGAAGTGCAAGGCGTTGCGAACGCTCATCCAATTCGGTGGCGCGACTCGTACTATCCTCGAATAGTCTTGCATTTTCGAGGGCAACTGCCGCCTGACTGGCAAATGTAGTTCCAACTTGCACGTGCTCCCGGGTAAAGAAGTAAGCCTGCCATTTTTCGAGAGCCAACACGCCAATAACTTGATTCTTTGAAACGAGCGGCAAGCCGAGCCAGGAAAGACGCGGAGCTTCCAAGGTCGGGAAGCGCGGGTCTTGTCGCACATCGCCAACAAGGACTCCCTGCCCGGTCCGAATCATTTCTTTGAAGAGAGCGGCGCCATCCACCGCAATAGTCAAGCCCAGGCGACGATCCGTATCCGGGAAGCCGCGTGCCGCCGCCACAGTTAATCGATCCTTCTCGCGCAACCATAGTGTGGCCGTATCATATGGGATCACAGGTCCAAGTTGATCGAGAAGCGATCCGACCAATTCATTACTTTGCAGACTGGACGTGAGATTCGTTGAAGCATCCGTGAGCGCCTCAAGTTGGGTGGCGCGTTCCTGTGTGGTTTGCACCAAACGAACATTTTGAATCGACAAGCCAACCTGCTGTGAAAGTGAAAGCAGAAGCGTCTCGTCTTCTTCCTTGAATGCGGCAGTGGTATTAAAGTTGTCCAGTACGAGCACACCGATGCTTTGATCGCCTGATTGAATCGGAATCAGCAAACTTGAGACAGGCAGGCGTCCGCCAGTTGCCTGACGGTAAAGCAGTAATCCTTCGGTTGAAAAAGTATAGTCACGCGTGAATTGAATTTCATCCATACGCAATGAACGTTTCGTTTCAAATACCCGCCCCGGCAATGATTCATTCGAATTATAGACAATCCGTTTCATTGCATCGTTATCAGCGTAGCCGGATACTGCCTGAGGAATCAACTGGCTGGCATGTTCATCCCAGATCAGTACAACACCTGCATGGGCCACGCTCAAAGCACGGCGCGCACTATCGAGCAATGATTGGACGATTTGATCGGTGTCCAGGCCGCGCAACTGACGGCTGAAATCGAGCAGGAGATTCACCTCCTGCAAGCGTCGGCGGGTCTCATTGAGCAGGGAAATATTCTGAAGGATCACAGATGTCTGGCGCGCAATCTGGTGATAGACCTGCAGGTCTTCCGCTGTAAACACCGACAGTGGTTCAGGGCTAAGCGCCATCATGGCGGCAACAGTCTTCTTATCAATCTTGATCGGCAAACATACCAATGATTTGGCGCGCAGGGCAGTTAATAACGGGGTATCGCGCCACTCCAAATCTTCATCCAAACTTGAAATCAGGATGGCTTCGCCGGTCTGCAAACAAGCTCGAAGCGGATTCCGTTGCCCGAACAGTGCCTCAGGGTTGGTTGCGCGCGGAATGCTTCCCAACACGTGCATCAGGCGCGGCCCTTCATTTGCAACTTCGGCAATGATCGCGATCGACATTCCCAATTGGGTGAGTGTTTCGCGTCCCAAGGCCTGCAAGGCAGAGGATGAATCCAATTGACGGCTGACTGATTCGGTTATGGCAAGCCCGGCTCTCACACGCTGGGAACGCTGGTCAAGGTTTTGGATCGCGATGGTTTGATCCAGGTCCTTGCGCAGCAACATGGGCAGATCATTCTGCGTGACTGTGAGCAGGCGCTGTTGCCTCTCCATACCCGATGAAAGCGATTCAACCTGGGTGCGCATGGCAGTAAAACGAATGTAGCTGTATATTAAGAGCGCGGCTTGTGCGGCATAAATTTCGAGTGCTTCAATCGTGGCGCGATCTGGTCGCAGACCATCACGCGGGGAATCAAGACTGATCAAACCAAGCGGGTTGCCCTGGCTATCATTCAGTGGGATCAGTAAAAAGTCGTCAGGGTCCCAGGCGTTTGGGGAATCCTTCATTTTTCCATCTGCTTCAAGCGTTACCATATGCACATCCGCAGGGATAATGGGGGCTTGATCCACAGGGATAAAATAGGAACGGCTGACTCGAAACTGGGGTTTGAGCAGTTGTTGAATACTGGATAATGGCTGTTTGCGCGAAATCAATTCATTCAGTGTTTCTGGAGCAAGTCCAACGCCGACCACGCGTCTTAACAAGCTGGTATCTGGTTCGAAAACACTGATCAGGACCACCCCGAAAGGCGTTGATTCACGAATGCCGTTGGCAACCATGCGCAGGGATTGATCGAGGGGTTGATCGAAATTGGTAAATGGATTTGTTTCTGATAATTTTGTGAGCGCATCGGCACGGCGGCGATAACGTTCTGCAAACTGGCGTTGTCCCTGATAACGATTGGCATTGCCGATCGCAACCGCAGCTTGCGATGCAAGAGTTTGAATTACTTCAAGTGAGGCTTCACCAAAGAAACCGGCTTGTTGTGAATGAAGCTGGATCAAGCCCATGGTCTTCCCTTGATTAATTATTGGGACAATCATCGTGGACTGAACATTCTCATGTGGGGGCGTTTGCCCGATCTGTTTCAGGTCCGCAACTATCTTCGGCGCGCCCATTGAAATGACATCCAGTTCTATGTCTGAAAATTTTTCAGCGTGCTGACAACCGATCGAAAGCGAAACAGGCAGCGGGTTGGTTGAAGCGTTCGTGTCAAAGAGCAGGATACTTCCACATTCAGCGCTCGTCATCCGCAGACTTTCGTCGCGCACAATTTCAAGCAGGGCATTAACATCCACCATTGAATTGAGTTCACGACTCACACGGGTGAGAGAGGTGAGTTGTTCAACGCGGCGCTGTAAGGTCTCATCGGTTGAGGTAGTGCGGGTGGCATCTTCGATCGCAGATGCTAATAATCCTGCGGCCGTGGAAATGATCTGGAGATCATAGTTGTTGAAAAACTCAACTTTGCGGCTGGCAAGCATAAGTTCACCGATACTGCGTTCGTGCACAACCAATGGAACCACCACGGCAGATTCGACCTGGAGGGTCGTCACCAGGGGCCGGTAACCGGGCAGCACCCGACGGTCTGAGCTAAGGCGGCCGGAGATAAATGATTTTTGACTGGCTGAAACTGTGAAGCGATATTGCGATGCGTCCATGTGCAGGCGCGCAAGTGTGCTGACCGAATCAACAGAGGTGCCCACTACAGAATCAGCATGCACACGCAGTTCGCCAACCTGTTCATCATATAAAAAGATGGCGGCAAGGTCAGCCTGGAAGAGGCGGGCAAGTTCCTGCACCGAGAAGCGCAGGGTTTCGTCGAGGGTGGCAGGGGATGCCGCCAGGCTGGCAATGCGGCGCAAGGCATCAGACCGCAGGGCACGTTGATGTGTTTGCTCAACCACCACTGAGTTTTCAATGATGCCAGCGGCCTGGTTTGCAACAATACTTATTAAGCGAAGTTCAGATTCTGAAAACTCGAGGGCTGATTGTTTGTGATTGGAAACCTGAAAATACCCAACCAGCCGGTCACCTGAGATCAATGGTTCGAGAACCGATTCACGCAGACTTGCCGCTTGCGAAAGATTCTGTAAACCAAGGTCGCGCCACGCCTGGTCATCTGCGGCATTGCGCGTGATGATGGCTTTTCTACCAAGGATGATCTTTTCAGCGGGGCTATCGGGGTGAATTGCAGTGCGGAAAATATCAACAATGTGGGCAGGTAAGCCCTGGAAAGGTGACTGAGCCTCCAGTGTGTTTTTGCTTTCGTCATAAAGCAGGAAGCCAAGGACCTCCACTTCAAATAAGGGTCTCACACTTTCGACCAACCGAACTATCAAGTTCGCTTGATCATGAGATGAACCAAATGCCTGCGATAAGTTGGCAAGTCCGCTGAGTTCTGCAGAGCGATTTTGCTCAGCGGTGTAAAGCCCCGCATTGTGTATGCCAAAAGCTGCTTGCGTTGCTACAAGTTTAACAAGATCGAGGTCTTGTTGTCCAAGTACACCAGGAGATAAATGTCCAAATTCCAAGGTGCCCATCAACTGACTGTCAACAAGCAGAGGCAATCCCATATAGGATTGCATGGCAGAGTTTGAAGTCCAATTTGGAATCGACACATTGGGGGTACGCGTATCAGGGATGAGAATAGGCTTGAGCTGGGTTATCAGGTGGTCAGTCAACCCTTCAAATTGCGAACGGGTTGAACGCTGGACATTGGAGGCACCTGCGGCATCCAGCACATAAGTTGAAAGTGATTTTTTAGAGACATCCCAGGTTTTCACTTCAAGCAGATCAGCAGGAACAAGATGAGATACATTCAATAAGATCGCGTGTAATGTATCTTCAAGGTTAAGGCTGGCTGAAACATTCGTGCCAAAATCAGTAATGAGCTGTAATATGGAAGAATCTGTATTTGTTTCAGCAAGGTTCTTGGAAAACTCAATGTTCCGCATGGCAACCAGCATGAGCAGGTCGGGGCCGGGCACCAGGTAGGATGTAACTTCTATCAATTGTCCATTGATCGAAATTCGTTTTTGTCCCTGGCGGGCACAGAGTTCAATAAAATCTTCCGCGGGGCGGGCGCGCCTGAGCAGTTGTTCGAGATCTGGCAATTCGTCGGGCCGCAAACCAAACCACTCACGTGCCAGGTCATTAATGTATTCCACTCGTCCGCCAGATTGGACGATAAGAATGGCTTCATGTATATGTGATGAATTGGGGGAAATTGAAGACGAATCTGTTTGCGAAGGTATTGCCGTGTTCCGTTGCATCCGCCGCAGGTAGCCGATAACCAACACTGGCACAATGAATGCCAATGCAAGTATTATCAACCCGAGGCCAACTTCCAGCCCGGCAATAGTCATGCTCTGTTATCACCTTATCCGCCAGGCGCGGAATCCTGTCGGCGAGCTTCAGCCGCCAGTTCAGTGATCTCGCGAATGTCGGCAAAAGAATCAACGCTGGGCGAAACAATGCCCACCGACATTGTCATGAATGGAACTTTAACGGTTGTCCCATCCGCCGCGGGGGCTTGCACAAAACCCTGCTGTCGGTCCATAAAATTGTAGTGCGTCTGCACTTCATGATCAAAGCGTTCCTTGAGACGGGCCTTGAGCGCGGCTGATTTCTCATCCGAGGTGATGATGACGAAATTATCGCCGCCAGCATGCCCAATAAAATCCGAGGTGGAGCCGATCTCATCGACCACTTCACCGATCAGCATGGCAGTGAAGCGCAACACATCATCACCGGTCACAAAACCATAAACATCTTTAAATGGCTCAAAGTTATTGACGCGCGCATCGAGCAGTGCCCAGCCTTTTTCACGAATGATGCGGCGCAATTGTTCCTCGATCAAACGTCCGGCGGGGAGCCCTGAGCGGGGGTCAGTAAGGCTCTCACGTTCGGAACGTCTAATCGCGCCTTGTACGCGTAATTTGAGTTCTTCAATATCAAATGGTTTGGTAATGTAATCATCCGCGCCCAATTCCAGACCCTGCAATTTGTCACTGCGCTCATCTTTTTGGGTAAGGAAGATGACCGGGATATGACTGGTTCGCATGTTGGTACGCAAATTACGACATACCTCATAACCATCAATATCCGGTAGCATAATATCCAACACAATTAAATGAGGAAGGGATTGCTTGGTCTTTTCCAACGCGTCTGAACCGCGCACCGCGACATCCACCTCAAACTCCATGCCGCTGAAATAGATCTTCAGCATGTTGCCGATATCGATATCGTCTTCCACAACCAATAGTCGAGATTTTCCCATAAGCGACCTCCAATATTACGTATGCGCGGCGTGCGTCTGTCGGGCATTCTTCGCATTGCGGCGCACTGCTTCAATTTGCTGGGGTGTTACTTCCCGTTCGAATGAGCGGAACCCGCTCAAACGAAAACCGTGTTTCTTTGCCATTACAGTAATCTCTTCTGCCCGCGCTCTGGTTAGATGCTTGCCAAGCGTATAATCTTCAAAACGACCTTCGAGCGCCAGGGCAATTGTCTCTGCCATACAGGCATACGCCTTGCCGGCTGGAAAACCAAAGTTAAAGTGGAAATCAACGGGTCCTGGCACATCAACCATTCCTCCGTCAATTACTAATATATCATCTCTCACAGCCGCCACCATTGCAGAAACATCACGGGGGCGGGCAACATCACAGACCACACTGCCTGGCTGTAAATGTTCAGGGCGGACAACGTCATGGATGGCGCTTGTGACCGTCAGAATCAACTGCGCTTCCTTCAAAACATCCATCCTGGTACTGATGATCAACTCGCTGCGCGCGTGGATCTTGAGCCTGTCGCGCAGTTCTTCAAGTGCATCCTGTCTGCGGCCGATCAAATACAGCCGCTCCACGTCATCTGCAAGTAATTCAGCACACACCTGCCCAATCGCACCGGTTGCGCCAACCACAGCGGCTGTCGCAGTTTTAAGGGGGATATCCATGACACATGCCGCCTCACGAATGGCATCCACTGCAACCATAACCGTGTATGAGTCGCCAGTGGTAACGGGGACATCCAGCGCATTTGCAATTGTAATACCTGCATCCCCAACTACGGAAGTGAAAGCGCCCAAACCCAATATCTGTGCGCCGAGTTTTTCTGCCAACTGTCCGGTTTGTATAATCTTACGATAAACTGTCTGCTCTGGCAACTCCATCATCCGTTTTGGTGTGTACGGACAGGCAATAAACCAGCCTTTGATCTCCTTGCCAGTCGCCTCAGATGTAATTCCTTCGATCTCAGAAATGTAAACTGGCGGAAAGAATGTAGAGAAGAAATCAATCTGCTTCTCATTGAGGACGCGTCCCAAAAAGGGGAATTTTCGACTCACATCCCGTTTTGGGTCGATGGGATGGATGATGAATGCAAAAGTATCCACCGGTTACCATGATTCCAGTTCGGTCTCATCTTTTGGCGGATACAATCTTTTATGTAACCCGGCGGATTTAAATTTATGGTGATCACTATCTTCATAACGTATATTCTTGTCGATCACGCGACGATCCTTTGATGCGGCTAAAACCACATCCGATTCAATTGTACGGGCGGGATAGACAATTAACCCCGAACCCAATCGGCAATTATGTCCCACTGCACTTCCGATCACAGGTCGATTTGAAAGACTCAGCTTATCCTTGCCATCCAAAGCCCGAATCGGCGCAGGGACGAGGTTGTAATCTGTGAATGTTGAACCGGCCCCAACGAACGTGTTGCGCCCGATCACGCACATTTGCAAACAGGTATTTTGTGCGATCATGCTGTTTTCCATGATAGTGGTCATAAATAAAGCGGCGCGGAAAGGTAAAAATGTTCCATCACCGACCACCGAAAGCATCAACTGAACATCTTGTGAAATGTTTACATTGTTGCCGATTATACAATTCTCGATCACTGCGCCGGCATTGATCGTTACGTTATCTCCGATCGTCGTTGGTCCATGAATGGTGGCATGTGGATCGATCGAGCAGTTTTTACCGACTTTTACAAGCTCGGAACATTCAAGGATCTGACGGCCCTCATAAATGGCTTTACTTAAGATTTTCAACTTGAATGCCAACTCTTCATTGAGGCGCTTTTCAACACGTGCGCCACGTGAAAACAATCCAAATACTACATCGGCTATAAATATATGGACCCAGGAGTCGATTGCGATCATGGAACGCAATGGCACTTGGAAGGTCAAGTTACCACTTTGATCAGCCATGTATGTAGGGACATGATAATAGCCCATCTCACGCACATCCAGTTCAATAACCAGAGGCTCCACATCTGCCACTGGACCTTTCGGGTAATACCATAAATCTGCCAGGTACAAACCACCCGCTGGTGTATAGGATGTAGATAGAGGCAGAGCATGTTCCTTGAAGGCAGGGTCATCCGCAGAAAAAGCCGCGCGCACTGCCCGGCCTTTTTTTCGAGCAGCTGTCATAAAAGCATTTATATATTGCTCATCAAAGAACAAGTTGTCACGGTAGACAATTGTCTCCTCGCGGACCAGGGGCAAGCGTTCCCCAGCCTTCAATTCCTGTTCACGGGTTGTATACAGCGCCAACACATTCCGCTGGTGCAGCCAGAGGGGATGATTCTGGATGCGCAGATCGCGCGCACGTTCATTAAACGGAGTGATGCGATGATTGTCTTGAAGAATGATCTTAAACATATCAATTACAATTATTCCACAAAATTGCTAAAACTGGGGCGGCAAGTTCGTGTGAACAGCATTCACAAATTTGTCGGGGTGATCTGATATTAATAAATTGGGGATTGGTCAATCACGATCGTACAAGTAGCATCGCCGGCTGCAATGCAGGTCTGCTCTTCCACATTAAAAACCTTTCCCCCGCTCAACCAGTACAAAGCTTCCTGCAACAGTCCCACCGCCAGGTGGCAGACCGGGTCCTGAGCTTTGCGTTCCCAGCATAACGGACAACGGTCAATATGCCAAAAAAGTTTTCCATCGTCTTCTTCGACGCGTACGCGTTGGTCAGTGTAGTTATTGAATAGTTCAGCAAAAATTCTGGCACCTGCGTTGACTTTGAGCGGGAGCGGCAAAAGGCGGAACGCCATTTCGGTCAACCCCAATCGGGTGCCATATTGACGGACGCCATAATTGAAACAAGCCCGCCCAACTCGCAGGGCAAGTCCGCGCCCACCATGAGGACCGTAGGCATGTTCAAGCATATCTGTGATATTGCTTAGAGTCGTGAAAGGGAAGGCGAGATTCGGATCGTCGGAGGGATAGGCTTCCATCAAAGACGGAAGCGACGCAAGTTTGAGGATGGCATTGACCCCATTTCGTCCCATTACCTCTTCCATGGAAAGCAGGATAATCCTGCCCATCCTGTTGGGATAATAAAACGTTTCAGAAGTGATCATGGAGCCAGCGTGACGGAAGGTACTGGGATTGGGGACGACTGAGCTTGCGGCGCTGAAGCAGTCTCGTAGTCTTTATCAAGAAACGCCTTCAGTTTCTCGGAAAAGTTCTGAGGCTCTTCCAGCATGGGAAAATGTCCCGCCAATGGGAAACGTTCAATGACCGCATGAGTGATCCCTTTTTGCATCGGCTGCCATTGCTTCGGGTGGACAACTTTGTCGCGATCGCCATAAATACCCAACGCAGGAACCTTGATCTGGTCAAGCATGGGCCGAAGATCGGTCCGTCGAAGCGAGGCAATTGAAAGCAGGAATGATTCGAGCGTCGTGCGTGAAAGATCGCGATCCATCATACTGGGAAATCGCGGGTCAGAACAGATCACCCGGGAATAGTAATATTTCATAAAAGCGCGGAATGGACCCATCATGTTGAATAAAACGAACGCGCTGGGGCGATAGCCTGCAATTTTGAGCAAGGGAGCAAGGGATGAGCCAACGATTGGTGAACCGACAACGACAACCTTGCTAACACGTTCGGGATAACGAATGGCAACAGACAAACTAACTGTACCACCCATGCTATGCCCAACCAGCGGTGCATGCATGATGCCCAACTGATCCATAAATTGATTTACAAGGCTGACAAAATCCTGAACCGCGTAAGTTTCGCGTTTCTTCCCGGATTCTCCAAACCCCCAAAAATCCATGGCATAGGTGCGGTAATAACGACCAAGGTAACCCATGGTCTCCTGCCACAAACCCCATGAGCCAAGCCAGCCATGCAGCAGAATAACAGGTTTCCCGCGCCCGTACACTTCGTAGTGAACTATTCCTTGATCAGTGGTAATTGACGACACAGTTTCCTAATCGAATCAAACGAGGAATGCTCCCGTTATGATTTCTTATCCATTTCAGCCAGAATGCCATAGAGCAATTCCAAAAGGACGGATTTCACCGTATCCTTATTATTTGCAACACATGGCAGAAATTTGACTTTGTTTTCAAGCCTCAAAGCATGACGCATATCTTCGAGGTCCCACGCATCTTCCTTATCCTGCTTATTTGCCGCAACCACATAAGGCGTGGGCGCATACGCACGGAAGGTTTCAAGAATCGAGCGCGCTTCACGGAATGTCTCAGGGCGGGTGCTATCCACCATCACGATAAACCCAAGCATGCCTTCAGAGAGGATTTCCCACATGAAGTCAAAGCGCTTTTGCCCAGGCGTGCCAAACAGATAAAGAACGAGATCTTCATCCACCGTGATGCGACCGAAATCCATTGCAACTGTTGTCGCTTCTTTTACAGAGCGCTCTGCCGCATTGGAGATCTTACGTTCAGTTGCCACAACATCAATTTCGCTAACGGACTGAATGAACTCCGTCTTGCCGGCACTGAATGGACCTGTAACAACCATTTTTACTGTTTGCATAAATTCTCTTCCTTCCACCTGATTGATTACAGCGAACGAATTCGCCCGATCAATTTGTTAACCAATGATTTTTGTTCTTCCTTGTCCTGGGTCGGGAAAGTGCTGGGATGTTGCTGAATCACCATGCCCTCAGGACGGACAATTTCAATAAGGCCTGCCTGTAACAATCCGTAAACGATTCGACGAACCTCAACATCGTTCATCTTGTTCGTCTGCGCGATCTGCTTCATCGTGTTTTTTGGATTAATAAATGAAACTACACGCCATTCTTCCACACTTAAGTTCACATTCTTGAGCGGCCGGTCCGTAAACTTCAACGCCATCTCAAGGCTGGGAATCTCATCCTGTAATTGTTCCCACTCGCGCAATTGGCGCGAACCTTCGATAATGATATTTTCAAGGTCAAGCCGTACGTTGATACGATCAGACGGAGGCATCATTTCGCCTTCGAAGCGGAAGAAACCTTCCACCCACGTGAACAGGCGACGGACCACTTCTGTAAAATAACCCTGCAGGTTGGCGAGAATTTCCTCCTGAGAGAGATACCCGGAATTAATTAATAACAGGCCCAATTCCTTATCCGTAATCTTACCGGCACGCTCCACGATGGCACGGTATTGATTCACTGTCAGGCGATTGGCTTTATGCAAAACTGTGGCAAGCGTTCCGTCCTCCTGCCCAACGCGCGCATAGGCCAGCTTGCCATCACGAAAAGATATATATGCCTGCTCGCTTGGACCATCCACAACCAGTGTGCCAGTCTTTTGGGCAAGATTGATCAAATTTAACAATTGTGTGATCGTGAAGTCGCGTAAATTTCCACGCAGGGCCATGAGAACCTCAATAAAATCTCCCACACGGGAGAAGTGGAAAGATTATACTTGCAAGGGATACATGCGTCAAACAAGTATCCATACCTGATAAGAATCTGGAAGGCGATCCATCAAAATGATAAACTTAGCCAAAATCGGATCGGAGACATAACCATGCAAAGGATTCACATCCTTTTTGCGCTCATTCTAAGCTTGATCCCTGCGGTCACACTCAGGGTAGGCCTGTTTTCTGTTCCATCTGCCCTCGCTGCCCCTCAGGCAGATGTGACGAACGACCAGCCTGTCATTGAATTCCCCAACACCATTACCTTTCACGCAAATATTACAGCCAGCGCCAACATTACAGCCGTTGTGCTGGAATACGGGACGGAACAACTGACCTGCGGAGATGTGATCGCCAAAGCCTTCCCCGACTTCAACGAAGGTAATTCCATCAACGTCGAATGGAGTTGGGATATGCGCCAAAGCGGTTCCCTGCCCCCCGGCGCAACCATTTGGTGGCGCTGGCGATACACAGATGAAACCGGCAGGGAAACCCTATCAGATCAAAAGACCATCACCTGGCTGGATGATGTTCATAATTGGCAAACCATCACCAGCGGACAGTTAAGCCTGCACTCCTATGGCATTGATAAAAGCTTTGCACAGGAAATGTTGAACGCAGGTTTGACCGGGCTCGAACGTAACGAAAAAGATGCAGGTCTTAAAACCAAGGACCCCATCAATATTTACGTTTTTTCAAGCTATGACGATTTAAGAGAGGCCATTCTCTATGAACCATCATGGACAGGCGGATTAGCGTATCCCGAGCATGATATCGTCATCATGGGACTTTCTGGATCCGATTCAACCTGGGATCAAAATACTGTCATCCATGAACTTACACATGTACTCATCGGCCACCTCACCTTCTCATGTCTTGGCGATGTACCGACCTGGCTCAATGAAGGGCTTGCGATGTATAGCGAAGGCGAACTCGACCTCGACTGGCAAGCGCAACTCGATGATGCCATCCGTGACGATACCCTACTCACCGTCCGTTCGTTGAGCGCGGGCTTCTCTGAAGTTTCAGAAAAAGCAAACCTCTCCTACGGTCAGTCTTTTAGCATCGTAAAATTTCTAATCGAAACCCATGGGCAGGACAAAATGACAGCGCTCCTGACTGCATTACGCGATGGAGCGACCGTAGAGGCTGCACTTATACAAACGTACGGATTCAACATCGATGGACTTGAAGCGGAATGGAGAAAATCCATCGGCGCACAGCCGGGCACTGTCTCTGCTCAACCAACAGCACAACTAACCCCAACCTATGTTCCCACGATTATTTCTATTTCTGGTGCGCCATTGGTCGCCCAAATCACCTCGACACCTATTCCCACATCTTCCGTTGAGGAGCAACCCACCGAAGCACCTATCACTCCCAATAGACCGCCTCTTTGGTTAACACTAACATTGATTGGATTCTGCTGCATATTCCTCTTGATTGTCGGAGTGTTCGTGCTTGGCTTTGTCGTTCGCAACCAAAACGCCAAAGGAGGCAACAATGGTTAGGAAAAACGCAGTGATAACCATAGCCGTCCTCGCCATTGCAATATCGGCAATTACTTCGACCAGCGCGCCCCTTGCCTCAGCGTGGCAGATAGATGTTCCGCTGGATCAGGCTTTGGTGTTGGAAGGCGGCGAATCGACAAATCCCAGAAATTACGACCCCGCTTTTTATGGAGGCGATAAACGCATCTTCAGCGGACTCGTCTCTCTCGATCCACAGTTGAAGCTGACACCCGATTTGGCAGAGACGTGGGAAATCAGCGCGGATGGAACAGTTTATACGTTTCATCTACGCACCAATGCGAAATTCCATAATGGCCGCCCGGTCACTGCGCAGGACGTGATCTACTCATGGGAACGCGCCGCCAGCCCCGAACTTGGCTCAGAGATAACGCTGACTTATCTCGGTGATATTGTGAGCATTCAGGAAATGACATCCGGGCAGGCAGATCATATTAATGGTTTAAACGCACTAGATGAACACACACTGCAAGTGACAATTGATGCACCCAAGCCTTATTTTATTTATAAGCTCACCTACCCCACTGCATTTGTATTGGACCAGGAAAATGTAGAGAGCGGAGATGAATGGTATCGCCAACCGAATGGCACCGGACCTTATAAACTCATCGAATGGATTTCCTTTGAGCGCATGGTATTTGAAGCAAACGAGGATTTCTATCTTGGCGCGCCATCCATTCAGTATATAGTCGTCAACTTGTTTACAGGTGACAGCCAAAGACTGTACGAAACCGGGGATGTGGATATCGCCGGTGTATATTCGATTGAACGTTTTACAGATCCAACCGAACCGCTGCATAATGAATTACGCACAGGTGTATCACTTTGCACGATTTATGTTGTGTTCGATACCACCCAGCCACCGTTTGATGATGTCAACGTCCGGAAAGCGTTTTCAATGGCATTCAATCGCCAGCAATATATTGATGTGGTGTACACCGACCGCGCCTTACCCGCCATTGGTATCTATCCACCCGGGTTACCCGGCTTCAATACTTCGCTCAAGGGCCTGCCTTACGATCCTGTGCAAGCGCGCGAGTTATTGAAACAATCCAAATATGGAGCGGACCTGCCGCCCATCGTTTTTACCAATTCAGGTACGGGCAGTTACGTCAGCGGCGATATTGCCGCGCTTGCCCAAATGTGGAAACAGAATTTGGGTGTGACCATCACCGTCGAAAACCTCGAGCCGAATTTTTATTACGATCAAATCTATGCAGGCAATCATGGTCAGTTGTTCAATGGCGGCTGGTGCGCGGATTATCCCGACCCTGAAAATTTTGCTGATGCCCTATTCCACACCGGTTCGAATCAAAACAATGGCGGCTACTCCAACCCGACTCTTGATGCACTACTCGAAGCCGCACGCACCGAACGTGACGTGACCAAACGCATCGAGATGTATCAGCAAGCCGAACAAATGCTTGTCGATGATGCCGCCGCATTATTCACGATCCATTATCTTTCATACGAACTTGTCAAACCGTATGTAAAAGGCTACGTGCTCACCCCAATTGATATTCCCATCGAACGCTACATGTGGTTGGATGGTAAATAAAATCCCCTCACCCCTACCCTCTCCCAAAATGGGAGCGGGGTTTATGGTCTCGCCTCGACTGCAAAATCAACACGCGCAATCTTGCCCCCAATACTCGATATCAAAAACTCGAACGACAGACTTTCACCGGCGGATAGACTTCCATCCGATTCCCATTTGCGGACTCCAACCACGCGTCCCGCGTCGTCGTAGGCTGTTGCCGCCACCCAAACTTGATTCGCCACTGACGTTTGACTCTGCGACAAAACCAATCCACTCACCCGCGCGCTGTGTCCATCGGCGTTGACTTGCACAAGGGTGTTGTTGATCGTCGCAGGTATATATCTTTCATCGTTTGGCAGGAGGCGGATCGCAGTTAAGATTTGCACTTGTGGTTTTGCATTCGATGGAACATCAGGAGGAAAAAAAACAGCCATTGGCAAAGATGTATTTGGGGGAAGAATATTTAGCGGCAACAAAGCAGTTTGACTCGCAATAAAGATATCATTTGAATCTACAAGAGTCACCTGCGCGCTGACATTTTCCATAAAATCAGACGAGTCATTATGGGCAAGCACAAAACACCACATCCCTTTATCAGTGGTGGGATAACATTCGATCTGTTGAACAACAAAAGGTGCTGGTGTTGGCGTTGGCTCGCCAGATGGATTATCAGGATTACTGGGAATTTTTAGAACCTGCCCCACCGACATGGCATTGGGAGAAACCTCAGGGTTCGCGGCTTGCAAGTCATCAGGTGAGACGCCAAACTTTTCAGCGATCACGCTCATTGAGTCACCGGATTGGATGGTGTACACAAAAGGTGTCGGGCTGGGCAGAGGCGTGGTCAACGGGACCAGGCCCACAGGCGGCTGAAGCGGGGCACGGGTGGCGGTGAAGTATGGGATGAGGTCACCAGGCTGAGGCGTCGCAGGTTGGGTTGCTTGAGAGGCGCAAGCAGTCAATATCAAAAAGTAGAAAGCAGAAAACAGGTTGAGTCGCATGAGGAGATTATAATTGTTTCACTATATATCAACGGAGGCTTTCAATGGAATACCGGCAGTTGGGCAGGACGGGGATTCGAGTCAGTGAGTTGTCGTTAGGGTCGTGGATCACGTTCAAGAATCAAGTGGATGTGGACGCCGCGGTGGAACTCATGGCGGCAGCGTACGAGTTGGGCGTGAATTTTTTCGACAACGCGGAATCGTACGCCGCTGGCAAATCGGAAGAGGTGATGGGCGCGGCGCTCAAGAAGTTGGGCTGGCGCAGGGGCAGTTATCTCGTCACGACGAAAATTTACTGGGGCTTGCATGACAACGTGAACGAGAAGAACACTTTGAATCGCAAACGACTGATTGAAGGCATCAACGGTTCATTGGAACGCCTCCAACTGGATTACGTGGACATCCTTTATTGCCATCGCCCTGATAAGAACACGCCGATCGAAGAGACTGTTTGGGCAATGCACAATATCGTCGAATGGGGCAAGGCAATGTATTGGGGCACGTCTGAATGGTCGGCGGCGGAGATCGTACAAGCCATTGAGGTCGCAAATCGTCATCATCTTCATAAACCGGTGGTTGAACAACCTGAGTACAACCTGTTCGAGCGCAAACGATTTTCAGGTGAGTATGTGCGATTCTATAAAGACTATGGATACGGCGCCACAACATTTAGCCCGCTGGCTTCGGGATTGTTGAGCGGAAAATACAACACCGGTATTCCTCAGGACAGCCGTGCCGGCGCCATGAAGATGGATTGGTTGATCGAAAGCGTCACTAACAAAAACAATATTGTAAAAATCCAGGCGTTGGAACCAATCGCAAAGGATTTGGGGTGTACTCTTTCACAACTCGCGCTGGCGTGGTGTTTGAAGAATCCTTTTGTGAGCACTGTAATGACCGGCGCGAGCCGCGTGGAACAAGTGCATGAGAATATGAAGGCGGGCGAAATTGCGCCGAGAGTCACGCCTGACGTTCTTGAGCGTATTGATAAGATATTTGGGGTGAAGGAAGAAGAGCAAGATTAGTTTCCACCCTTCCAAGTTTCTGGAGGATTTGCGAACTGGAATCTTTACCACGGAGTAACTGTGTAGTTAGCATTCATGATTTGGATGCTGACAAACGCAGAAGGACGCAGATTTTTTTCCTTGTTTGAATCAGCGTTTATCAGCGTTCATCTGCGTCCCATTTATTTTTATACGGCGAGTATAATCACCAACATCTATCCCGCACGGAGGAAACATGCAATCGTTCGATTACATTGCGCCGAAAAGCGCGGATGAAGTAATAAAACTTCTTGCAGGCAAAAATGGAGACGCACGCATCTTGTGCGGCGGCACGGACTTGCTTGTGCAGTTACGCGAAGGCCGCCGCAAAGCCAAACTTGTTATTGACATCAAGAACATCCCAGAACTCACGCAAATTACTTTTGATCCAAAAAATGGTTTACGCATCGGCGCGGCGGCTGCGAGTCACAACATTTGCAGTGACTCAAATGTCAGCAAATATTATCCGGGTCTTGTGGATGCGGTCAAACTCATCGGCGGCAGGCAGATACAAAACCGTGCCAGCGTGGGAGGCAATCTCTGCAACGCCTCGCCCGCCGCGGATGCGATTCCCGCATTGATCGTCCATGAAGCGAGTTGCAATATCACAGGACCAAATGGTTCACGCGTTCTTCCAGTGGAAGAATTTTGCACAGCGCCAGGTCAAAATGCATTGAAGGCGGGCGAGTTTCTTGAGTCGATCAGGATCCCTACACCCAAAGAAAGATTCGGCGCACATTATTTACGCTTCATCCCGCGCAACGAAATGGACATCGCCGTAGTTGGTGCGGGTGCGTCAGTTATTTTGGATGACGAAGGGAAACGATTCGTCTCTGCGAGAATTGCACTCGGAGCGGTCGCGCCTACGCCTTTATTTGCTTCTGACGCTGGAGACTTTCTCTCAAGGAAAGATGTCACACGCGCAAACATAAAAGAAGCCGCACGTCTGGCACAATCCATTGCGCGGCCGATAACGGATCTGCGCGGAACGGCGGAACATCGTAAACATTTATGCGCGGTATTGGTGGAACGCGCGCTCGATAAAGCGATTGAACGTGCAGGAGGTCAACATGTCCAATAAGAGTCACATCACAGCCACTATCAACGGCGAGGGAGTTGAATTTTTGTGCGAGACGCATCAGAGTCTGCTTGAAGTTCTGCGCGAGACGCTGGGTCTCATGGGCACAAAAGAAGGCTGTAACAATGGCAACTGCGGCTCATGTAACGTCATCCTCGATGGCATGCTGGTCAATTCCTGTCTGGTACTGGCTGTGGAGATTCAGGGACGATCCATTACAACGATCGAAGGCATTGCCACAGCAAATGGACTTCATCCCCTGCAACAAAAATTCGTCGAACACGCAGCCCTGCAGTGCGGATACTGCACACCAGGCTTTATCGTTGCAAGCAAGGCATTGCTTGATCAGAACGAGAATCCCAACGAGCAGGAAGTCCGTGAATGGCTGGCTGGGAATTTATGTCGTTGCACTGGTTATGACCGAATCGTGCGCGCCGTGATGGATGCGGCAAAGAGTTAAACTCTCTTTACCACAAAGTACACAAAGGTCACCGAGGTTTAAAGCCTAAAGGTGAAACCGCCTTTCCCCCCTTGTGTACCTTGTGCCCTTCGTGGTTGAAAATGTTTGTTCAACAACAGGAGCTAGACATGGCAACTTTAGATAAACCAAACGAATACAAAGTTATCGGCACTTCCCCTCTGCGCCATGACGGGACTGATAAGGTCACAGGCCGCGCGCAATACGGCGCGGACATCCGTCTGCCCGGCATGTTGTACGGAGCGGTGTTGCGCAGTCCACATGCCCATGCGCGCATACTTTCCATTGATACAAGCAAAGCGGAAAAACTTGCGGGCGTACACGCAGTGATCACAGCCCAGGACCTGCCCGACCTTGAAAATAAACTGGTTGAATTGGGCGAAGGCATCGTCAACAGAAAATATCAAAGCAACAACGTTCTGGCACGTGACAAAGTCCTTTATTTCGGGCACGCGCTGGCTGCTGTCGCCGCGGCCAGCTCAAACGTCGCGAAAGAAGCGTTGGAGTTGATCCACGTTGAGTATGAAGTGTTGAGTCCAGTGTTGGATGTCCGCAAAGCGATGGAGGCCGATGCCCCCATCCTGTTGAATGAATTACGCACGGATGAGTTCGGCAAAAAAGGCGAAAAGGAAACTAACATCGCCGGGCATTATCAGGATAAATGTGGTGATATTGAAAAGGGCTTCAAGGAAGCGAGTGTCATCATCGAGCGTGAGTTCAATACTGCGATGGTGCATCAGGGTTACATCGAGCCGCAGAACGCAACCGCACAACATAACCCCGATGGACAGATCACAATCTGGTGCAGTACACAGGGCGCATTTGGTGTGCGCGAGCAGGTGGCAGAAATTCTTGAGATCCCGGTTTCGAACATCCGCGTGATACCGATGGAGATCGGCGGCGGTTTCGGCGGCAAGGTGGGTGTGTATCTCGAACCGCTTGCAGTACTGCTCTCGCGCAAAAGTGGATACCGCCCGGTCAAGTTGACGATGAGCCGCACCGAAGTGTTGACATCCACAGGACCGACCTCGGGTTCATACATCAAGATCAAAATGGGCGCCGATGCTTCCGGCAGGATCACAGCCGCCGAAACAACCCTGTTGTATGAAGCTGGCGCGTATCCCGGTTCGCCTGTCGGCGCGGGCATGGGCGTGATGCTTTCGCCCTATCGAATCGAAAACGCGGTCATAGATGGATATGATGTACTGGTCAACAAGCCGCGCACTGCCGCATATCGCGCGCCCGGCGGGACGAACGCCGCATTCGCATCGGAAACAGTCATTGACGAATTGGCGGAAAAACTAGGCATGGACCCGATTGAGTTTCGACTGATCAACGCCGCGAAAGAAGGAGACCGCCGCGTGGATGGTACCGTCTTCATGCGCATCGGCTATTTGGAGACTCTGCAAGCCGCGCAAGAGTCTGACCATTATCATGCGCCTCTTTCTGGACCGAATCGCGGGCGCGGCTTTGCGACAGGCTTTTGGTTTAACTATGGCGGAAAATCCAGCGCGTCTGCCAGTGTCAACAATGATGGGACCGTGAGTCTGTCGCAAGGCTCGGTGGATATCGGCGGCACGCGCACTTCGCTTGCCATGCAACTCGCCGAGACGTTGGGCATCTCTGCCGAAGATGTGCGCCCCAGTGTTGCGGATACTGACTCGATCGGTTATACCGAAGGGACGTATGGAAGCCGCACAACTTTCGCGACTGGTTGGGCTGTGATCGAAACAGCCAACGGCTTAAAAGAAAAGCTGTTGGAACGCGCCGCAATTCTATGGGAGGTCGAGGCGCAGCAGGTCCGATTTGAAGACGGAAAATTTATCTGCGGCGATAAGCAGATGACCTTCAAGGAACTCGCCTCCAAACTCGATGAAACCGGCGGACCTGTTGTAGCGAGCGCGGCAGTGCAACCCAAACAATACGGTCCCGGCTTTGCGGCGCATATCGTGGATGTGGAAGTTGACCCTGACACGGGCAAGACGCAAATCCTGCGCTACACCGCTTTGCAGGATGTTGGCAAGGCAATTTATCCGGCTTACGTTGAGAGCCAGATCCAGGGCGGCGCGGTGCAGGGCATTGGCTGGGCATTGAACGAGGAATATCTTTACGATGAACAGGGACGGTTGCTTAACGCCAGCCTGCTCGATTATCGTATGCCCGTCGCGCTCGACCTGCCAATGATCGATACGATACTTGTGGAAGTTCCAAACCCCGGTCATCCATATGGCGCAAGAGGAGTCGGCGAAGTGCCCATTGTCCCGCCACCCGCTGCGCTTGCCAATGCGATCTATCGCGCGGTTGGCGTTCGCATGAATGTGTTGCCAATGTCGCCGGCGCGGGTGGTTGAGGCGCTGAGCAAATAGGACGGTGCGTCGCCCCTTTATGCACAGGACGAGTCCAACAGAGTAGACTCATCCTGTGCATTGGATAAATCCACCCATGTGGTGCGACGCACTCATAAGCGAGGCACCATGCCCACCATTTGGATTCCGACTCCACTGCGCGATTTGACGCAGGGAAAGCAGTCAATAACAGTATACGGCTTCACGGTCCGCGCGGCGATCGAGAATTTGGAATCACAATTTCCCGGTATCAAGGAACGATTATGTGAGGGCGATAAAATCCGCCCCAACATTTCCGTGTTCGTGGATGGTATGATCACGCATCTAAAAATGCGCGAGCGACTCAAAGAAACCAGCGAAGTCCATTTTGTGATCGCCATCAGCGGCGGATGATGGGATTGTAAATCACGCGTTTGTGTGTACGTTGATGAAACACATTGAATTGAAAAAACTGCCCTTCTTATCAGGAAGGCCAGTTTTTCTTTATAGGAGTATCACTACTGTAAAAAGGAAGTTGTCTGTTTTATGGCCATTGGTCGCAGGTCTTTCTGTATGGATCCGTCGTCGTATTGCTAAATATTTGTTCCCATTCAGCAGGGGTGAAATTGCGTCCAACTTTCTCACACATTTGGCTCGCCCATTCCTGCGGGATATACGACCATAATATTAGATCCCGTCCAAATTCATCGATATACATTAAAGCATCCTGGTTTGAGAGAGAGACCTGCGCCTGGAATTCTCCTTGAATCGGCTTTGAAATCGGAATACCCGATGGGACTTCCCAAATCGTGAAGCTGCCATCACTGCCTTCTATGATCAACAAATTCTCAAAGACAAAGGATAAATCACTTATGCCACCCGGAGTCTTTATTGACGCTCCAAGAGTGGCTTTATCTTGAGTTTTCAAATCCCACAGGTAGGTATCCAGGAAGCCATCATTTGGATTGGTGTCTTCAATGTATGCCAGATATTTTCCGTCAGGACTGAAAGCAACAACATTACATGGGAAATCCGTCGAACAAGGATTCTCCAACGTGATTTTTCCGATTTCTGCACGAGACCTCGTATCCCAAATTGAAATGATGGAACTCGTTGTTTTATCGTTGCTGACAAAACCGGGACTGAGCACAGCCAGATTTTTGCTGTCGCCACTAAAAAACGAATAGAGGCCAGGAAGTTCGCCGATTTGCTCCCAGGTTGTAGTATCCCAAATGACCGTTGCTTTATTATTTTCAACAGCGCTGGTCGTTAGTATCCCACCATCCGGGCTGAAGGTTCCATGATAGCCCGGGAGCGGTGTTTCCCTAATCAGTTTAAATGTTGTCATGTCGGTAATATCCCATAAGGAAGTTTCATTGATTTCATTGGTTCCAACACTGACGGCAATTATTGTCCCATCCGAGTTAAAGCTTATGCTTGTTCCAGGGATGGTTTCACCCAGTTTTTTTCCAGTGAGGTCGGTGAGGATAATGCCGTCACTTGCTATGGATGCTATCTTCTCGCCATCAGGGCTGAATATTGCTTGTGTTATGCTTCCTGAATGTCCAGGCAAGGGTTCGCCCAATTCGTTCCCGTCCCAGATTCTGATACCCTTACTGCCATAGATCGCCAGTGTAGTACCGCTATTTACTACTTTGAAATTACCTGCCTCTTCTTCAAGGATTGGCTTATTAGGTGTTTGTAAATTCAAGACCATGCTTGTATTCACAAGGAATTGACTATCTGGCGTAAAGATAGCGTTTGTTCCGGCAAGGGGTATTGTTTTCTCACCGGCAGGTAAATCCAACAAAGCAGTGCTTTCTTCATCCTCGTTGCTAACAGTAACAGCCAGATATTTGCTATCCTTGCTAAAAACCGGTTCGGTTCCTTCTATCGATATTATGGGGGATGCTGAGTTGATCAAATCCCATATCGAAATGTTGAACCCATCACTGGTCGCCAGATATTTGCTATCCTCGCTAAAAACCGGTCCGGTTCCTTCTATCGATATTATGGGGGATGCTGGGTTGATCAAATCCCATATCGAAATGTTGGACGACCCATTACTGATCGCCAGGTATTTGCCATCCGGACTAAATATCGGAGCCGTCCCTTCGATATTACTTTTCCCAAGACTGGTTAGATCCAATAATGTAAGTCTGCCATCATTATTATCATCACCATCATCACCATAATAATCATAGTTAATCAACAGAAACTTACCATCAGGGCTGAAGGACAGTCCTGCGCCTTTGAGATCCGCGGCACCCCTGACAGGCGCAATTTTTGGAGGTGTCAGACTCCACGCAGTGCCATAAATATAACCATCGTAATCAGGGTATTGATAATTAATAAAGAATTTGCCATCTACACTGAAAATTGGATCGTAATCGGTTAAGTAGGGCACTTCGCCAATTTGAGTAAAGGTGGTTAATTCCCACAAGGTGGTATTGTAGGAATCCTTGCCATCGCTAATGGCAAGGGATTCACCATTTGAACTGAACAGGACCCTTGTGCCTGGAATAGGGTCACCGATTTGTCCAAGGGTATTCAAGTCCCATAAAGTGGATTTGTTATTAACAAAATCTGCAACCACCAGAATCTCTCCAGTTGGGCTAAAGAATGTCTCGGTCCCCGCGATCGGGTTGCCTGTATCTTTGGGAGCATCCACAACTGTAAAATCCATAAAACGGGTAATTTGCTTCTGTTCGTCAACAACAACCAAAACCTTGCCATTCGGACTGAATCCCTTGCCCCTCCCGGAGATAACAGGACTCCTCTTGATTGACTGTTCAGCCAAATCCCATAGGATCGATTTGCCATCTTCTCCAACTGAAAGCAAAGTATTGCCATCAGAGCTGAATACAGCCGAAGCCACCCCACCCACATGGTGATTGAATGGCAAGCGATTCGTTTTGCCAGTAGCCAGATCTTGCAGGGTAATGCCATTTTCGGTAATGATGGCGAGAGTCTTGCCATCCGGATCCAGAGTAACAGCCTGGATAGGCACAGATATGGTTTCGATCGCCTTGCCCAATGCCCCCGTTTGGGAAATATCCCAAAAATAGATGAGTTCATTTTCGCCCCTGGTCGCCAGGAGATTGCCATTGGGCTGCAAAAGAGGATTGCCTCCTTTGATGATCATCTCGCTGACGATTTGACCGGTGGCTATATCCATTAAGCCAATCGCATCCGATCTTTGATAAACCAAGTTGTTTCCATCCGATGTAAAACCCAGATAACTGCTGCCTCCGGGGGTTGAGCCAAGGGCAAGACCAGTGGTTATATCCAGCAGGCGAATAATGTTGTCACCTAACGAATAATCATAGGTCTCATAAACTAAAAACTTGTTATTCGAACTAAGAGCAATATAAGACCCCAATCGCGGCTCACCATCCGCAAGGCCGGTAGTTATATCGATCAGGCCGATCTTATTGGAACTTTCGTCATAGTCATAGAATTGGTAGATTAATTTCCGACTATTGGGAATGAATTTATAAAAAGTTCCAACTTGAGGCTCTCCCACCGGAAGCCCGGTATCCATGTCAAGCAAGTTGATATAGTTCAAGCTTGTGTCTAAATCGTAGGTATGGTAGATTAGAGTCTTTTTATCCGGGCTGATGATAATACCGCCCTCGTATATTAGCGCACTAGTCGTAATCCCAGTAGCCATATCAAGTAGGTTAATATTGTTATACCCCGTCTCAGAATCGTACGATTGGTAGAAGATCGTCTTATTAGCCAGGTAAACATCGAAAGGATCGTCCTGATAGTCATCAGGAGATACTTTATAGAGGTCGCTGATTTTTTCCCCTGTCAGTGTGTTCGCCAGACCAAATAAATTATTTCCGCTCTGATCTTGAGTTAGATATGCCACGAATTTCCCATCCGTGCTTATCGACATATATGTACCCTGAAGTTGTGAGACGATTGAGCTGCCTTTGGATGTGCCTATTAAATTGATGAAGGTATTTTCATCAGCATCAGAATTTTGGTATGCCAGCAACTTGCCGTCCGGGCTAAAATCCAGATAAGTCCCTGTGATGTCTGTTTTGGATGGCTTGCCTGTGGCAATATCCCAGAGATTAAGATGTGAGGTGCCTTTTTCATCAAGGGTTTGATAAACGATCGTCTCGTGGGTTGGGCTGATTGCGATGTATTTTCCATCGATCCGGGCGCTGACATCCCCGCCGGCCGCGGTTGACCTCCGTATTTCGATCACATCTGAAATATTTTTGTTGTCATAATACTGGAACACCACAAGATTATCATCCATACTTGTGTACAAGACGGATCCTGACCCGACCAACGAGTGATTAACTGCATCTACAAGGACCGTGCCATCATCGCCAAGTGAACTTAAAATACTCCCGTCCGCATTAAATATCATGTCAGTGGGGCTACTAATATGCCCTTTTTGAGGCGCGCCAACCTGGACCGGACTTTTTCGATTTAACAGATCCCAGAGAATAACCGAGCCATCTCTACTGCCTGTCACGAGTCTGGTTCCATCCATGGGATTGAAAGTAATACTGCTTATAATGCTTCCAGATCGCCCTGCTACAGAACTCCCGAGTTCAATTGGTTTCGCAGGGTTGGATACATCCCATAGGATCAGGGAATTGGAACTGTTGGTGAAAGTGCTGGCGGCGAGCGCCTTTCCGTCAGGGCTGAAAACCACACTATAGATGTAATCATTGAATAGTGACAATTTGGCTTCAGAATATTCTGTTATAGGCTCACCAATCTGAATGGGGTCTTCAGGGTCTGAAATATCCCACAAGGCAATCGAACCACCGCCACCCACAGCCAGCATCTCATCATCCACTGGGCTGAAAGCTACGGCATAAACTCCCAACATGCTTTCATCATTTATCTCGCTTGATTGCACAGGGTTTTCCAGATCAGAAATGTCCCAGAGCGTAAAAGAAGAGACTTCATTCCTGGCGCCACTGCCGGTCACAAGGATTTGGTCATCCTTGCCAAATGCCACGCTCCAAACATAACCTGGAGCGGCAAGCGGCTCACCAATTTTTCCGGGTTTTTTAGGGTCAGAAACATCCCATAAAATAACTGTGTAGTCAGTACTGCCCGATGCCAAAGTATTGCCATCCGAACTGAAAGCCACAGATGATATCCATGCATTATGCCCGCTTAAAACCCTCAGCTTGAGCGGTTTATTGGGGTCGGATACATCCCAAAGGATGATCGTCAGATCATCACTGGCAGAGGCAAGAATTTTGCCGTTGGGACTAAAAGCTACAGCATCAACCCAGGCGGTATGTTCTTTGAGGGGTTCGGTCAGCGCCTTGGGCGGCTGTTGATTTTCTACAGCCCAAAAAACAACACTACTATCGCTGCTTCCGGATGCCAAATACTTTCCATCCGGGCTGAAGGCTGTGGTGTAAACGGGATTGAAGTGTTCGTTGATCGGAACTGTATTCAGTTTTTCACGATTTTTTAATTTCCAAAGCGTGATGCCTTCCTTGTCCTGCGTCGCCAGGGTCTTACCATCCGGGCTAAAAAGAATTTGATCGGCTGGTTGATTCCAAGAGCTCTGCAAACCTGCATAGTCTTGAAGTGTATTCAACAATTCTTTATGCGCGCGGGCGCTACTATCATAAAAATAATACGCTTCTATACTCAGCAAGGTGGCCAGATCGGGTTTATCTTCGTTATCAATGGCACGCAAGATCAGATCGCTGGAACGCGCGATCTGAGCCTGTACAAGTGCATTTGTCTTTTGCGTTTCTGCATCGACCAACGCCTGATCTGCTATATCTTTTAAACCCAACGCATCATTCCTCAACTTGAAAGCCAGGATAGTAGCCATGATCGCGATCACAATCAGAACGCCCAATATGACATTAAACTTCCTCGCGCGCCTCGCTGAACGCGCCTGCTCCTCGATCTGGGCTTGCAGTTTTTGGCAGGCTACGAGAAATTCCCTTTCAGTATCGGTCAACTCATCACTATGCGCTTTTGCCCACTCTTCCACTTCAACCAAAGCCTGATCGCTCAAAAGCCAACTATCGGTTTTTCCTTGAGTATCCCAAAGCGCGGCCTGCTTTTGCAACGCACTTAAGTGTTCTTCAAACCATATCCGGTTACTGGTTATTATGGGTTGTGCGAGGCGGTCATGAGTTAACTCATAGAAGATGGCGCCACCGCGTTGCTCTGCACGCACAAGGTCAGAGAGTGCCCGTATGACCCTATTTTCGAGGTTGGCACTGGTTTCCCCGGCTTCCTGCAAAACCATGTTACGGATGCCGCCGGGAGAAATCAATTTGTCTGTAAACCATTTGCGGATCTTGGCCTCGCTGACATTTTCGGCGTTGGCAACCCGCTCCACGGAATTCGCATACAGATTCATCAACGCGGTGCCAACATCGCCAACATCCAGTACATTTTGCATGGTAATTGTGGCTCCACCCTCAGGCAGTTTATTCCAAAGTTCATAACAAATCACCTGTAAATACAGCGGCTCCACAAACTGTCCCACACCCACGTCAGAAGTCCCGTCAGGTTTAATCACCTTGATCGTCCGCAGATCATCAACCAGCTTTTCGGCTGCACCGGGATCGTAGGGACGCGAAAAATCCTTCCTTTTCACCGGTTCGGTAACTGCCTTCAACGCCGCGGGATACTCCAGTCTCTGCATAAAGTAACGCATCCGCAAGCGCCCCGGAAGCAAATTCGCATACGGGTCCAACAAGGCGATAAAATCCTCGCGCATGACAAGGATCACCCGCAGGCGCGGGTCGTCTTCCAACACCTGGGCGAGTTGTTCGAAAAATTCCTTGCGCTTCTCCCAGGCTTCATGATGTCGGCTGAAGATTTCCTCGAACTGATCAATGATCAGCGCGCGCCGGGTGGAGACGCGACCGGCAGAAGTAGATTCATCATCTGCCGCAGGCACCAGTAAACTGCTTATCGTTTGACGAGTCAGGCTGTTGATATCAACTTCATGCGTTGACAGACTGCGCAACAAATTGAACACAAAGATGTTATCAACTTCAAGACCGGCTGGGGCATCTCCGCCCACCCGCCCGAGCAATACCTCAAACCCCTTTTTCTTGAGATCGGGGATCAGACAGGTATTGACCAGTGAACTCTTGCCTGCGCCCGATTGAGCATAGAACACGATCTCCTGCTCAGAGAGCGCCAGTGCCAACAATTCATTAGCTTCCTGTTCGCGGCCAAAAAAGCTCTCGCGGTCACTTTCCTGAAATGGTTGTGCGCCAATATAGGGATTACGCTTGAGCGTGTTCATGATTGAGGTTCCTTGTACATGGACCAGGTATTCCAAAGTTCGTAAACGAAACTGTCAGTACTATTCCACCTCACCCTAAAGTTTCGCTTTATGAAATACCTTTCCAGATATTTAATTGACAAGGTTTCATTATCCTTGATTTCAAGGCTGGGCTTAAATTGAATCGCCATGCTTGGTGCCACATCCCCATCCATCGATTCGGTCTTTCTGATCTTCGAGATAAAACGGAAGAGCGTGCGGAAATCCCAACCACTCACATGATAGCCAAGCAATAACAAAGTCGACTCTGAGAGGGCGCCGCGCAAATAACTCGGATACTCGATCGCTTTGGGGTCGAGAGCATCGACCGCGTTGAGCAGAAAATTAACATGATCGTCTTCACTCAGTACAAGCGTACTTGGGTAATCCTCCAGACCAAACAAATGCACCACCGCAGGGTTTTCAACTGTGGGGGCAAAATCAGATTTTGGCAAATAATCGGCTTTGATGTTTGTTTTTCCAAATTTGCAAAAACAAAGCTGGGTGATGGGGGTTTTATTCTCAGCAATGAGGGCGCGCTCCAGGAAATCTGAATAGCTTGTGGTTATATAAATTCTCAGCGGCAGTTTCGCCAATAAACGCAATGGATCTTCGAAGCCATCTTCAAATTTGGGATACTCCAGTTCGGTGGCCACCTTTGAGAATAATGGATTCGGGCTTTTTCTGAAACCCGCCACTTTATCTTTAAATTCCTCCCTGTTTTCATTAAGCTTGAGCAGGCGATCTATTAGAAACTTGATATATTGTTGTCGGGCTGCTGCTGCCCCCACATCAGACTTCACCTGTTGATACTGGGCTACACGGGCGAGATTATGATCATCAGACATGGGATACTTGATCAACTTCGCCCATTTTTTAGTCAACTGCTGATCAAAAGTCAGAACCTCATCAAAAAATTGAGGCGCTTCACTCATTAGAGCGATAAGTTCATCATCCTCACGGAATATTTGCTCAATCCGAAAGGAATTACTAATGACCGGGATCACACTACCGCCATCCAGCGGTTGCATTAGATAATCCAGACTGTCTAAAACCACGCCCTCGTCATCGTCGTCACTCATATGATCAAACCTCACCTTTGTAATATGGGATGTACTACACGTTCATCACGACCCTGAAGCTGTGTCTGGCTCCGGAAAAACCTGCTTCGCCGGGAAATTCTCCCTTGCGGCTATGGCGCTTGGAACCACTGGCATCATCCAGTTTCTGGTACCTGCAAACCACGCGCCTGATTTGATTGTTGGCATTGGGGTTGTTGCGCCCATCGTCTTTTTTCCATGGGTACCAATATTTGGAATCAGGGGAACTGCCTTTTTCACCCCATAGGGTGCATGTCCACAGGTAAATATTTTCAACGATATCAGAACAGCCGTAGGATCCCTGGTAGGCCATTTCCAATTGCGCTTCGTTTGGCACATCGTACTTGCGCTTCGTTATTTCACTGAGCCACTTACAATAACCCTTGACATCCTCCAAAGTGACACCCTTCACAGGCTCATTCTCAAGTCCATCAGGAACTTTACGGCCACTCCAGCCCAGGACCGAAGGCACCGATCTCCCGGTTTGGCTGACGAACTCCGCGTATTGCATATTGGTCACCGGGTATTTGCTAATGCGATACACCCGCAGGTTCACCTCATGCCGCTTCTCATAGCTCGGGCCTGTGTCACTCCCCATCCAAAACGACCCTTCTGGAATCAGAATCGTTTCCGGCTCGAAATACTCGGTTTCTATGATTTCGTTTAAGTCCGGTGATTTTTGTTGCTCTGAGAGGGCGTTATTGTAAATTGTATTAGTAATATTAATAGAGCTGGCTTGAATATTTCCACTGTTATCAAACCCTAAGGAAATACTACCATTATCGGACTGTATCTTTGGTTTATCTTTATTTTCTTCGTCTGACATTTTGTAACTCTCCTAAATTAGGCAACTAGGAAATATTGGGGGATACGTACTTATTTATCCTTGCGCGACTGGTTATTGGTGTTTTGAACATTACTACTTATATTGAAACTCCCGCCAACGTTCATAGTCCCGGTATTTTTGAAGGCATTTCCAATGCTCCCATTCGTGGCGACTACGCCATCTCCGCCGATGTTGATGCTGGGGTCGCTTTTTGCCTTTTCGATCAGGTCGGTCAGCAGAATTGCGAAATCCTGATCTTTTTCAAATGCTTTTTGCAATTGCTTCTTGAAAACCACTTCGTTATCCGCATCATCCGGGTTATTGGCAAGGTCGCTTGCCGCTTCGGTAATGTTGCTGGATTTGTTCGAGATGGCGTTCCAAACCTTGCCAACAGTATCAGGCAACTGTTCAGCAATTTTATCTAATGCTGCCGCACCTGCTTTTTTTAGAAAAGGTGCCAGTAGGGATGAAGCGGCAGCAGCAAGAGTAATTGGGTCCATAGGTTTTCGCTCCTTTTTGGTGGTGGGCTTTTCATTTGGGTGCAAATCTGCACCTGGCCCTGTATTAGACGCCGTGCCGGCATCCTTCATTCGTTTTACAATGCCATCATAAACTTCGTTGAAATCGGCATCGCGATGCATATCAGGCGTAAGCGTATTCATATCCTTCAAGATACTGGTCAAGCCAGAGATCTTGTCACGGATACGGTCATATAGATCCATGTCATCACGGATGCCCTGTAAATTTGCCGGGTCGAGGGTCCGCATCGCATCCGCCAATTCTGCGCGTTTAACCTCCCAGAATCTGACGTATTCAATGCGTTTAATGGGATCGTAAATATTGGCGTCGTTCAAGACAATCGGAAATATCCGGTCATGGAATTGTTTGCCCTCGGCAATTTCCACCAGTTCGAACATGCAGTTCGGCGAGCGCAGGTATTTGTCGCTGATCACCACGATCACGCAATTACCGCGCCCGATGCGCTCCATGAATTCGTTGATCGAACCTTTGTAGCCCAAATCCCGTTTATCACGGATGATCTTGACCCCCCGTTTTTGCAGGGTCTGATCAATTTGATTGACAACTTCCTCCCGTTCCCCGCCCCAGGCATACGAAATAAAAACGGCTTGTTCGTAATCAGACATTCGACACCTCCATGTGCCCTGCCACAATAACCTGCCTACAAATGGAGATTATATGTTTGTTCCACCCTTATTGTCAACGACAATTCCCAGGTCTTCCATAAACGGAAACCTCAATTGAATGTGCTATAGTTAATCCATCATGACCATCCACTTCCTCAACTGCGGCACGATGCGTCCCTATTTTCCACGCGTGGAAAATGGCGTGACTTGCTTTCTCATCGAAACGAATCAAGGTCCTGTTCTGGTGGATACAGGCTTCGGCACGCATGACTTCCTCACCCCCACCCGCTCGATGAAAGTTTTTCTCAACCTGATGCGCTCGCCCCGTAATGTGAACGAGACTGCCCTCCATCAACTTCGGAGGTTGGGATACAAACGCGAAGATGTAAAGCACATCATTCAAACCCATTTGCATATTGACCATGCAGGCGGATTACCCGACTTTCCTCACACGCAAGTCCATGTGCTGAAAGCGGAACACGATCACATCATATCGCATCGCAGTTGGGAATATCATCCCGGGCATTGGGCGCACAATCCGAACTGGGTTTTGAATGAAACAAGAGATGGGAAATGGTATGACTTCGATGCGCTACAACTCGAAGGCTTCGAGCCCGAGATCTGGCTTGTGCCTTTAATTGGTCATACCCCGGGCCACACAGCAGTTGCCATTAAACAGGAACAGGCCTGGGTGGTGCATGGAGGCGATGCTGTCCCGTTTGATATGAAGGTGGATGAAGTCCCTGAGTGGATTACGAAAAAAATGCTTGGGCCACACGTCCCGCGTATTCGCGAGTTTATGAAGGCGCATCCTGAGGTGAAAATAGTGGGAAGTCACATGTCTTTGGATTTTTACGAGAGCACATGAACTGGGATAAGAATCACACAGGGACACACTCGCGTATCCCTGTAGTTATTAATGCTGTGCCAGTACAAAGATACCAGGGAAGTTAACTAATACATCGACACGCTTATCCGTAAGAGTGGATAAAAGCTGTACGCCACTGATGATCTTCCTTTCGACAACATTCTCTGTTTCGGGGTCGAGGTAGAACCAACGGGGGGCATTCCTAGCAAGCATGAAGTCTTTGAGTGGTACCCATTTTCCAGTTTCCAATGGCTCCCACTTGCCATCTTTGATTTCCCAGGCATCCCAATACAGAATGTCGTAGGAATTTCCGGGTTGGAGATAGGAAGCCAGGAAGGATGCCCTTATATAACCACCTTCCTCGATTACGGTGATGGGCTTATCACTTTGTTTGATCTGAACTTCGAATCCTGAGGCGTAGGTATAGCCGTCAGGCAGGTCACCAGGTAATGTCGTGCTGTCGAATCGTTCAATGCTTGCCTCGCCGCTCACAGGGCAAAAGATCTCGACGAGGTCGCCGTTAGGCAGGCTTCTGGAATACCCATCAGTTTGATCACCACTGCAATCGAGAAGAAACGTACCCTGATTCTGGACACTTACACTTAATTGGGGTGGAGCAACCAGCGGCAGGGGCGTATAACAGTCTTGTGAATAGGGGAAGGTGTACATATCATTCGTATCATACAGGTTGCCCAGGAATGAAACACCTTGTAAATTCAAACTGTTGAAAGAATTGTAGCCAATGCCGATGTAATTGGATAGAAACTCGCTGTTATTAACATTAATATCATTGGACGGAGAATAGACCAGGCCTGCAAAGTTTTGATTGAACGCACTGTTATTCACAGCAATATTTCCCGCGCCAAGTAACCAGGCGCCATATCCATCAGCACAAATTTGATTATTATTGTTGAAAGTGCTATCTTGAATATCAATAACCCCGCCATTCGTGAAGACTCGCAAGCCGTCATACTCATTAAAATCAAAGTTGCTTTGACTGATATTGGCGTCTCCATTGGAAAATATTGCAGCGCCGATGTAATTTTGAGAAAAGACGCTGTTGGTAATATCTGCGGCATTAGAAGAGATAGAGGCGCCAGTATAGCTGTTTCTGGTGAACATGCTGTTGGTTATGTTGAGATTGCCATTGGTATTTATATTTGTGCCATCACCGCTATTATTATCAAAGATACTATCGCCAATCGTAACATTACCAGTGGATGATATATATGCGCCGTACCAGGAGTTTCCGCTAAAGAGACTATTATTAATAGTGGCAGTATTTACATCGGCATATAAGCCTGAGTTGCCATTATTGTTAAAAGTACTATTTCCGTCAATGGTGAGTTGATTGGTGACTGATATGGTCGCGCCGTTATCAGTATTTCCATTAAAGGAGCTGTTGTTTATGCCAACGTTTGTGCCACCAAAGGGATTGATGTTAGCACCAGCTCCTCCATTACCATTAAAAGTGCTGCCTGTAATTGTAATACCACCCCAGCCATTATATTCAAGCAGGCCGTTTCCCGTGTTATTATCAAAATGGGAGTTATTGATGATAAGGGTATTGAGCCAACCATCTATGTAGGCTCCGGATCCATTGCTAATTGAACTGTTGCTGATATTGATTGTGTTGCCCGAGGTATTTGACCAAACACTCAGACTTTTGGTATTCACATTGTTGATATTCACATTTGTTACCCCAGTTCCAGTTACGGCAACTGCGGCAGCACTCACATTTTGGATAGTCACATTGTTATTCCAATTCAAAACTTGAACCGGAACGGAAAAAGTTGTGTTGCCTGAAAGCGAATAATTAATACCGGTTAAGCCATTCCAACCGCCCTGGATGGTAAGGTCTGTCAGATCGAATAGACTTGGATTGTTATGATCGAAAGTGGCATCATTTGTGAAATAGAATGGGGTGAAGTAGATTGTGCCACTGCCGCTCATAGCGCCGAAGTTGATTAAATCGGTCACAGTTGCGTAGCTAGCTGTGCATCCTATTCCACCTGGTGTTATCCCTATTGGACACCACATAGGATCACCATTCTCAATGATTGCAGCCGCGTCCTGTGAGGCGAGCGACAAGGGTTGACCGTTTTCATCCAGGACAACGATGCTGGTATCACTGGGAACTTCCTGCACAACTTCGAGTAGGGTTGGTTCTTCAACAACGCTGGCATCCGCCGGGACTGTGGTTTCGACAGGCTCTGGAGTTGACACAGTTGCATCAATAGTTTCCGTGGGTTGTTCGGGGACTGGAGAGCTCGTATCAATCGGGACAACCGTTGCTTCTGCAGGTTCCGGCGTGGCAGTTGCTTCAGGGATATCCGTTGAGGGGAGAGGAGTGCTCGTTTCAACTGGAACATCTGTCGCTGAGGGGGAAGCGGTGTCCGTCGTCAGGGACGGATCGGAAGTAGGCGTTTCAGAAGGAATGACCTCGGTAGGTGTTGTTTCCGTTGGCACCGGCATGGAAGTAGCTTCCGGAGTGGCGGTTGGCTCAGGCGTGGCTTCCCCATCCGCATATGCCAATACGGGGCTCATCATTTGAGCAATGAGCGTCAGCCCGATCACAACTGCGCAAGTAATACTTCTTATGTTTTTCATAGCCGTTTCTCCGTCAACTTAATAAATTCCATTTTGCCGAGGCATCAAGGTTCGATTACGCAAGTTTCCCTGGGTAACTGCCCCTGTAAAGATTGTGAAAAATTATCCCATTGAACTTTTGTTAGAATTTTATCATTAACAGCAGTGCATGCCCGATCCAGCCAGTCTGACGGGTCAATCAACCAGCGCGTGGTATTCTCCCCGTTTTTCTCAATTACAACCAGTTGCTTTCCATCCTCGCTGAAATAGACCTTACTTATCGGGTTTTCGAAGCCATCGAGTTTGAGGAATTCCCTCTGGTCTTCCGGCACATCACTCATATCCCATAGGATCACCGTCTGGTCATCACTGGCGGAAGCCAGTAAGCTTCCATTCGGACTGAAGGTCAGGAAGTTAATGGGACCCGTATGGCTTGATAAGGTGGTGGCAACTCTGGTATCCGTATTCAACAATTCAATATTCTGGCTCTGTTCCTCGAGCACGGTCGCCGTAAGAATTCCATTGGAAACAGATAATCCGCCATCTCCAGAGAACGTCGACTCTGAAACTGTATAACTAACAGGTTTTCGTGTGGTCAAATCCCAGCGTATGACTGTCCGATCGTCGCTCGCCGATAGAAGAAATAATTGGTCGCTTCCGCCCATGGTTACACTTCCAAATGCAACGTCATTGATCGCCCGTGTATGCAAAGTCAGAGGCAGACCGATCTGATCGCCGGTTGCCACATCCCATAAAATGATCTTATTGTCGAAACCTGTGGAGGCTAATTCCGTTCCGTCACTATTAAAATCAATGCTCTTTACGTAGCCGGTATGCCCACTCAGTGTCCTTAGCCTCTGCGAAGTGGCGGAATCCCAAAGGATGACTTTGGTATCATCGCTGGCAGAGGCAAAAATTTTTCCGTCCGGACTAAAGGCAACACTATTCACTGGCGCTGTATGAGAGTCCGGATCAGTCACCTTTGTGGAGATTAGCTTGGGTTTTGGCTCATTATTTGCCCCGGAAACATCCCATCGCAGGATGGTTCTATCATCTCCAACTGAAATAAGTATATTCGTATCTTCAAGGAGCGGGCTAAACGCCACACCGTTCACAAAACTGGAATGGCCCTCAAGTTTCTGACCGTACATTTTGGGATTGTTTATATTGGACAGGTCCCATAGAATGATGGATTTGTCATAACTACCCGAAGCCAGCAAGGTGCCATCCGAGTTAAAAGCGATCGTCTTCACGCGCGCGGTATGCTCACTGCCGAAACTGGCAAGCCGTTCAGGTTCGTTGAGACCGTTAATTTTCCAAAGAGTAATTTGACCCCTATCAGCGGTGCACCCGATGTCTCCCGAGATGCAACCAGCCGCGGCGAGCACAAGCATATCGTCATATTCGTAAAATGCCAGACCATAAACATATCCGTATGTAGTGTTTAGATCGGAAACCTCGCGCGACTGATCCATGTTCGCATTTAATAGCGTGATACCACCTGTTGTACACTGCCGATTATTGTCATATCCCGCGCAACTGGCTGCTGCGAATATCCCATCCGGGCCGACTGCAACGCTGGTCACCGATCCAATAAAGACTCCAGATAGGCGCCGATAAGGAGAAAATTGAAGCAGTTCAAGCATGGTTGTCCGCGTTAACAAATTTGGCTCGCGTTCCAAAGCTTCCATGCCTAGTAATAAGGCAAGCGTATGGTCACTACTCTTTTTGGAGTCTGCCTGCGCGGCGAGATTGCCTGCCAGAGCTATATTTCTCTGGTCTTCGGCTTTTCTCTTTTCTTCGTCAGCAAGTTCTTTTTGCTTGATGGCATCCGCGGCGCTGGCTTCAGAATCAGCTTGGGCTTGTTCCGCCCTCTTGCTTGCCGCCTCTGCTACAACCCGCGCAGCATTTGCATCCGTGCTTGCCCGCACAGCACTGGCGTAAGAAAACCCTGCTACTACAAGTAACACAACCGAAACGATCAACGCGGCAATAATGGCGCGACGTTGTCTGATGTCACGCTCTTCGCGTTTTCTCAATGCACGGCTGGAATCAAGGTAGACCCGTTCGACGCTGGTTAATTCCATCTGCCCCGCTTCTTCTTCAGCCTTTTCCAATTCATTCCCGCGCAACAACAAGCCTTCACTGCGTCCCTGCTGATTCCACAATTCAGCCTGGCGTTGGAAGATGCTAAGATTCTTTTCAAACCAAACTGAGTTGCTTTTGCGGACAGGCTCGATGAGACGGTCATGCGAGAGTTCGTACCACATTTGCCCGGCGCGCGTTTCCGCCCGCACCAGATCACCCTGCAAGGTTTGGATGACATCATCGCCCAATCCCGCGCTGTTATCTTGATCCCTCAGGACCATGTTGCGGGTGCCACTGCTTGTAATCAATTCCTTTTCGAACCATTCGCGGATCAATCTTTCTGGAACACTCTTTGCATTTGCGACTGCACTCACGCGCTGATTGTAATATCTCTCGAGAGATTCGCTGACATCGCCCACTTCACGTAAATCAGCCTCGGTAATCTGCGATCCCTTTGATGACAGGTTTTCCCACAGGCTGTAACAGACCACCTGCATTTGAACGGGTTCAACATACTGACCTGGCTGTATATCCAGGGTTCCATCAGGTTTCCTTACTTTAATACTTGCCAGATTTTCCACCAATTTTTCAGCAACACCAGGTGCAAATGGGCGTAATGCCGCCACCGGGCTTTTTACCGCGGTGAGCGCAGCCTCCCAACCCAGGCGCTCCATGTAATAACGCACGCGTAAACCACCTGAAACAAGGTGAGCATATGGGTCAAGCATGGCGATATAATCTTCACGCATGACCAGCACCACCCAGAGATAGGGATCCTCCTGCATGGCTTGCGCAAGTTGAACAAAGAAATCCTCACGTTTTTCCCAGGCTTCGGGATGCGTGCTCAACAACTCTTCAAACTGATCAATGATCAGGGCGCGCCGCACAGGAGCGGATTCTTGATCAGGGACTTCGGCCGTTTCTTCCAATGGACTTGGGTCATAGAAATAGCCATCTGCATCAACATTCAGCCTGGCAAGAAACTGCGCTAAAGACAATTTGGCTAGAATCTCCGGGTCCTCTTTGTGCTGTACCAAGCCACGTATCAGGTTGTAGACAAAAACATTATCAACATCATCGCCTGTGGGCACATCCCCACTTACGCGACTCACTGGCAGAACTTCGTAATTCTTTTTTTCCAAACCGGGAATCAGGCGGGTGTTGACAATCGAGCTCTTTCCAGCCCCGGATTGGGCATAAAATAACACCAACTGTCTGGTTGTCACCAAAGCGATCAAGTCGCTGGCCTCACGTTCCCGGCCAAAAAAAAGGTGACCTTCGTCCCTTTGGAATGTGCGCGGACCAATAAAAGGATTCTTTTGGATTGTGTTCATCATTGACCCTTTCTGGACTTATCCCATTCATTCCAAAGATCTCGAATAAATGTTTCAGTATTGGTCCATTCCACATCGAACTGTTTCTTATCAAAGTAGTGGCTTAAATACTCAATCGATTTTTCCTTGTTTCCACTTTGTTTCGCTCCAGGTTTAAGCTGTATCAACATACCTCTCGGCACCGAATTAGTGACGCGATATTCCAAAAGAAACCGAAACAGCACCCGGAAATCCCAGTCTTGCACACGGTAACCAAGTAAAAGCAATCGATATTCGGCAAGCTGTGCTTGCAGCGACAGCGGTACACCTGGGTTTTGGTTGTTGGTATCTTTAGTTATTTTTTCCAGAAAATCCATGAAATCGTCTTCGCTTAGCACCAGGGTCTGTGGATGATCCTCCAACCCATACAAATGAAAGACGGTCGGTTCAGTATCGGAAGGCTCGTAAGATGGCTCGGATTTTGCGCTAACGCTGCCACTTGACCAAAAGATAATCCGGGTGCGCGGTTTTTTTTGCTCGGCTTCCAGAGCCTGTTCCATAAAGTTGTAATAACTGGTCGTAACATAAATTTTCAAGGGAAGCTTGGCAAGTAAACGCAGAGGATCTTCAACGCCCTCTGGAAATCTGGGGTAATCCAGTTTCTGAACAATTTGCGAGAAATTCGCCTCCTGGATGCGCATCTGGCTAACAATATCCTTATAATCCTGATCCTCCTCATTGATATCAAGCAAATACTTCTTCAGAAATTTAAGATATTTTGCTTTTGCCAGCAGGCTTTCCTTCTGATCCACTTGATAATACTGGGCAACGCGTGGGAGATTATAATCATCCGCCATTGGGTATGAGATTTCCTTTGCCCACTCCCGAGTCAGCTCTTCGTCTAAAGTCAATTCTTCGTTTTCAACATCCGTAGTTTCGGACGTTTGGCGAAAAATCTGCTCAATCCGCAAAGAGTTACTGATGATGGGAATCACCTCACCTTTGTTGACAAACGTCATGATGTCATTAAAAAAATCACTTGTTGAGCCAGTAGATCCTGTGGGTACTGGTTTGACCTGTTCATTTCGTCGCCTGAGTGCCATATTTTTTGATCTCCATGCCACTTGATTAATTAATCGTTCATCATAACAACCCGAAAGCTGTCCAGCGTTTCGGATAAACTAACCTCATTTGGAGCTTTTCCGCTGTGAAAACCATGCCATCGCAATGGCTCAATTCCCCCAACTGGCTCGTCTCCATTCAAATCAGCTACTCCAACCCATAGCGAATCCTTGATTGACAGCATAGCACATCCATTCATTTTTCCCTACACTTATATTATAAGACATATTGGATATTTTCAATACTTTTAACCCACCCGGGTTTTATCCATTCCCCCCTAACCAGCCACGTTACAATTTCACCATATCGTCTTCCCAACTCGTGGCTTTGCCGTCGCGTTGCAATTGGGCGACCCGCTCAGCATAGACCTTTGCCACCTGGTCGTCGGGATTAATGGTAAGCACCTTGCCAAAGCCATCCAGCGCCAGATCCAGGACACTCCGTTGATATTGCCGAAGTGCCTCATCGAGAAGTGCACGCGTCTGCAATTTGACATCATCAAGCGGATCAACGCCGCTGAGAATCTCATAAATCGATACCGCCTGTCGCTTGCCCTTCACGCGCACGATCCCCAGCGAGCGATGTGGAAATGATGACGCCAGTTTATTCAATGTTTCTTCGCTGACGATGATCCCAGACCCAAAGACCTTGGTGAGGCTTTCCAAACGGGAAGCCACATTCACCACATCCGAGATGACTGTCCCTTCCATGCGGCGTAATTCACCCACCGTCCCAAGCATCAGCGTGCCGGTATGAATCCCAATGCCGATGCGCACATAGGCATTCTTAGCGCGCGACTGATTGAACTCACTCAAATTTCTTTGCATTTCAATGGCAGCGGTCACCGCATCATCAGGCGACTCGGAGAACAGCGCCATCACGCCATCACCCATGAATTTATCAATAAAACCATTGTGCTTGCGAATAATCGGACCCAATCCACTCAAAAGAGTGTTGACAAATTGAAAATTCTCCTCAGGCGTCAAATTTTCGGAAAGGGTTGTAAATGAACGGATATCCGCAAACATCACGGTCATCTCTTTTTGGATATGATCACCAAGGTGCACATCCAAAATACTTTCCTGCCTCAACTGGTTCAGGAATTCGCGCGGCACAAAACGCGCATAGGCATTATTGATCTGTGCCAGGCTTAGGTGAACACGGATACGCGCCAGCAATTCCTGTTTCGAAAACGGCTTGACCATGTAATCATTCGCGCCCGCATTCAAGCCTTCCACCAGGTCGGAAGCCTGGTTGCGCGCGGTCAGCATGATGATCGGCACCTCGGTCGGCGCAAGTTTTTCACGCACCGTCTCGCAAAACTCATAACCAGACATGCGCGGCATCATCACATCCAAAATAATC
>Ga0137338_1000008_pt1 | contig 37884 bp, 47 predicted proteins | sample EasRivERMLT366_2_FD_104770 | JGI IMG/M metagenome (GOLD analysis project Ga0137338, IMG submission 104770) | Soil microbial communities from meander-bound floodplain in the East River, Colorado, USA - East River MetaG ERMLT366_2 | ecosystem: Environmental > Terrestrial > Soil > Floodplain ...
AAGGAACTGGCAGCTCAAGCGGATTTGGTACTATTTAATGCGGCCACTGTGTTGACCACTGGCCAGTCAGTGGTATTTGATATAGTAGCGTATCGTAGCAAAGGTGATGGGTTGGTCTACCAGAGAACATTTAGAGGTACTGCCGCTACTACGGGATCTGAGGTTGCCCCTTCAGATGCTAGCATAGAAGCAGCCCTAGAAGCTGATACTGCTTGGATGAGAATCAGCAGAACCACTGTTAATCGTACTGGTGACACTACTGTTACTCAGACTTATAACAACACTGTTAGAAATACATTGGTTCCTGGTACAGTTCATTATGGTACCAACCCCTACTAATAATGGCCTACATAACAGTGGCAGATCTCAGGTCGGAGTGTTTCTCTGAAACTGAATATCCAAATGATGCTCATTTGGAAGCTCGTATTAGAATTGCACAAGCTTTAATAGATCAGTTGACTAGGAGATTTTTTGAGGTAAAGACCGGGTATAAGCTATTACTTGACGGGAATGGGAGGAACAGATTATTCCTCCCTATACCTCCAAAAAATGATACCACTGCCATTGCATCTGTCAAGATTAACGATAACGTACTTCTCAGTACGGATTACAAGTATTATCTCAGGCAATCCCCAGATGACCGATTTAATCCTAAAATATACCTGACCAGTGGAAACTGGCCAGTAGGTAATCTAAACATAGAAATAATCGGGGATTTTGGATTTGTTGAAATGGATGGTACTCCCCCACCCCTAATAAAACACCTCTGTAAGTTACTTACTGTGTGGGAATTACCCTTGATGTCTGACAAATCAGCTAGTAGGGATTCTCAAATAATCGAGGAAGAACTTGGGGATTATCGCTATAAGTTGGGGGAAGTTTCAAAACGTGGGGGGGGATTTTTTGGGGATCAACAAATTGATAATATCTTGACTATGTACAAAAGAATCATAATTACCACTGTATGAGGATATTATGTGGACATAGCAAAACTGAATTCAACACTGACTATAAATGTGCAGTGGTGGGTATTAAGTGTGGTGGGATTACTTTTACTGGGGGGATTTTTTCTCACAAAGGCATTGGCCACTACATACTTGGACCAACTAACTGTTCAGGTATCAAAACATGCAACCCTTAGTACAGACTTCCAATCGGCCTATAAAGATATAGTGGATGTACGTAATCAAACTAAAATTGAGTTGATGTCTTCTATAAACGAAATAAAGGTTGATGTAGCTTCCATAAAATCAGGAAGTGGTGCCACTGAGATTATCCTGGAAGACATAAGGGATAGAATATCCAGATTGGAGGATAAGGTAGATGCAATTAGGTAAGGCAATTATAGCCACTATACTGACTGTAGTAATAATTGGTGCAGCACTTATAATGGGTTCTTCTCCATCCGATTATAAGCAGAGCTGGAATCCCGATATTAAATTGCAAGCCCCAAGTTCGGTATTTGGTGAATCCTCAGTTTCACTGGTATTTCAATCAAACAAATATCCCCGAGAAACTGTTGACTGGATAATAGGTTTTGGTGATAGACTAGAGGTTGATACTAAAAACCACAATCTCACTGATAGGTCAACACTGGTTCTTTTATCAGACGATTTACAAAATGCTTATATGGTACAATTCGTACAGCAACATACCCAATTATACAGGGCTGAGGATGTTGGTAAGGGTGAGATAAAATATGTGCCCATTAGTAATGATAATCTGTTTAGGGTAAGAATGTACCCCCTATTTCCCCGTAAGTTAGAAGCTACCCCCGATGATATAATTAAATTTTTAGACAAAAAATAATGCCATCACAATTTCTAAAAGATAGATATGCTGAATTTTCCAAAGAGATATCAGTGACTGACACAGTACAGTACATCCCCTTTAGTGGAACTTCTGTTGATGCATTAACTGGTGATGTTAATGAGAGTTCGGCATATTCAACTGGTGGAGTAACTTTGAATGCCAGAATAGAGTTTCAACCCAGTCAAGCCACACGAAATTTAGCAGGTCGTGAAGTAGATTTCGATGCCATGGTAAGATTATCTGATGATCAACTACAAGTTAAACTAATTACAGAAATTAAAATCGGAGATGCTTTTATTCTGCCAGATATGCCAGATAAAAGGTATGTAGTAAAGGTTATACCACGAAAGCAGGTTGGTAAGGGATTTATAGAACGAATGGTATTGGTAAGTCGGAAGGTAAGAAGTCGTGGTTAGTTCTACTCGTGGACCTTGGAATAGTACTATCAAACGAATAGGTAGTATGGAAAGTCTGCTACGTGATAACGTGGCAACAGCTCTACGTGTTAGTGCCTACGATTTGAAGAATAAGATGAAACAAAAAATAATGAAAGGAGATATAGGATGGGCTCCATTATCTCCTTTAACTATTGAACGTAAAGGCCACAGTAAAAAATTACAGGACAAAGGTGAATTAGTAAATGCCATAAAGGTTACTAAGGTTGGTAGATTTGCTTACTTCGTGGGATTGAGAAAAGATACTAAAAATAGATTTGGTGTATCATTGGATATGATTGGTAAGATTCAGGAATTTGGTAAGATAATAAAACCAAAGACGGGCAGAATGTTGGCCATACCTCTAACTAAGGAAGCCACTAGACTACAACATGTATTCGGTAGTGTTAGAAAGATTCCTGGATTATTTAAGTTAAAAGGTAAGAAGATCCTGGCCATGAAGGGTGGTAAAGGTGGACTCAAATTTATGTTTGTACTAATGAATAAGGTGAAAATAAAATCACGGTCCTTCGTGAGAAGTACAGCAAATAAAGAAATGCCAAAAATAAAACGAAGAATAGTAATGTCGACTGAATATGCGGTAAAGGGCAGAAGATATAATGGCTAGTAAAATAGAAGATATCTTCAGCACTAGTAAAGCTTTCTTCACGGCTCAGCTGAGTGGTGTAGAAGTTATGGTGGGATATCCCGATGAACGAGCTGATGTTCCCGAGGATGCTCCATATCCCATAGCTACACTTAATTGGTACGACACTACCTTTGATGCTGTAAGGAGGATAGGTGGAACACTTAAAAACATTATAGATCCAAATCCCCTTGCTGGTATATTAGAGGTACACCCATTAGCTATACCAACTAACTTTCATTTCCAATTAGACCTACTTACAGTTGATAGAAGACAGCACTGGGTGCTGGGTGAAAAGTTAAAAATTATCTTCGGGAGAAGGTGGACTAAACTAGTTTTACCCAATGCTGAAAACATATTTTTGATTGCCGAAGATGTAGTACCCCTGATGGGTCTAGAGGGATTATCCGTATATAGAACTACTTATAGTTACTACGTGCAAACTAAGATAGAAGATACTGAAAGTATACAAACGATATATAAGATACTATCTTTACATATTAGTAATGCTGGAGATGGATTAAGTGAAATAGAGGTTTCCTAATGAAGAATAAGATAAAAAACACATGTGGTTCATTCATAACAATAATCATAGACGATGTATCTACCACATTGCCTGCTGGTGGTTCTATAATCGTTGATGGTGGCCAACTTGATGAAATGATTATGGCATTGGTTAATAAGGGACTACTAACAGTAATTCCTGAGAGTATCCCCGTGGTTATAGAAGAGATTGTGGTTAAGAAGGAAAAAGTAAAACTTAATAGTCAGGAGTAAGTGCAGATGGCTAATCTTAATGTTGGTGTTAATATAATTGAAGGAATAGGAGCCTCTCCTATATCTGGTGTATCTACGGCTATCTCGGGATTGCTAGGTACATTCGAGCGTGGTCCCCTTCAGAAAGCTACGTTAGTTTCTAGCATGTCCCAGTTTGAGAGAATCTTTGGAAGTAGTCCCGCAGCGGGATCTACTAGTTGGTATTCTGTGAAGGCATTCTTCAAGAAAGTCGGAGCGTCTCCACTGTACATAGTACGAGTGGCCGGGGCTACGGCAGCTAAAGCATCTAGAACTTATAATGATAGTGGTGCTGCAGCTGCGGTGAAACTCGAAGCAAAAGATCAGGGAACTTGGGGTAATCAACTTTCAGCAGCAGTGGCTGAGTCTAATATATTAAGCACTAAACCATTTGCTAATATAAATTCTACAGCAACCACTGGTCAGTTAGTATCTGTAGAAGGGCTTGAAGTTGGATCTGACCTGAAGTTCTATAATGGAACTAACACCGAGTATCGTAGAATCACTGCCATAGAAAGTGCAACTAGGACTATAACCTGGGTCACTGGACTTACCAACTCTTATACTACCGCCAACGGTGTATTGACTTCTCAGGAGTTCTCAGTAGCATTATACGTAAATGGAATCTTGGAAAGCACCTTCACAGGTTTGGGTGTTAACTCGGCTACTAGTTTTTACGTGAACAAAAAACTAATCTCTGACTTTATCGTAGGTACTTTCATAAAGGTTACCCCGGTTAATAGTTATCTGGACTTGCCTGCACCATTGGCAGTATCAGCCTTTACATCTGGTGCTGATGGGCTATCGGATGTTTTGGCAGCTGGCTACTCTGGATCACAAGTAGCTAAGACAGGAGTCTACGCATTTGATGATGTAGACGGACTTTTCAGGTTCTGTTGCCCCAATCCCCTATTAACTGATGGAACACCTACTACTGCGTACGAAGCACTGGTACAAGCACTAATTGATTATGCTAATACAAGGGTCACCTGTATGTACTACGGAGATATACCAATTGCTTTGTCCGTTGCCAATGCTAAAGTGTTTGGAGACAAATTTACTGGCAGGCGGTTAGTATTCTTCTGGCCATGGTTGAAGGTGGTAGAATCGTCTTTGGATGTTTGGCTACCACCTTCTTCCTTCGTTATGGGTGTTGCGGTGGAAAAGGACTTCCGCCGTGGTGTCCATAAGAATCTTGGTAATGAAACCATCCCTTACACTATAGACACGGAGTACGCTTTGGCAATAGCTGAAAGTGAGTTGCTGAACAACGCGGGAATAAATCCGATAAGGAAATTTGTTGGGGAGGGTATTAAAACCTACGGTGGTAGGACCAAAGCTCCTAGCTCTACCACAGCCTGGAGATTCGTGCACTACTCAGAGCTCTGGAATTACATTGGGGAGAGTTTGAAACTAGCCCTATCAAATGTTATATTCGAGCCACACAATGTATCAACCTGGAAGTCAGTCATACGGAGAGTCACTGCATTCCTAAGCAACGAGCATAGACGGGGTGCACTGTTTGACGCTAGTGATCCTGTGGGGACTCCATATTCCATAGTGATGGACACTACCAACAATCCCCCAGATCAAGTTGCACTGGGTATTGCTAACCTCAAGGTTGAATATGTACCTGTGGGAACTATAGAGAAATTTGCTATTGATATTACAAGTTCACCAAGTGGATTAACGATAAACGACTAATAAACTATTAAGCATATCAGGAGAGATATACCATGCCAGTACCAAATGCTACTTATATTCCAAATGCTAAATTCCTATTAGAGATAGATGGTATCTCCATAGGTTCATTTGAGAAAGCTACACTTGGTGATTCTGAGTGGGCCATAATTTCTGGAAGGACTGGAGATTATGCACTACACAAGGTAACTTCATCGGGCTTAAAAACTGTGACTACACTAACTCTCGAGAAACACCTTCGTGATGGTGGACGAGATGAAGTTAACGAAATGCTTGAATGGCATAAGGGTGGTTCTAAGAATAGAAAAAGTGGATCACTAGTAATAGCCGACCGAGAAGATGTAGAACAAATACGATATAACTTCAATGATGGGTGGGTATCTAAAATAACTCCTCCCCCTATGGATGCTTCACAGGACAATAGTCCGTTGGTATTTATATTTGAAATATCTCTTGGTACCTATAGTGTGGCTTAATAATGCCTATCCTAAATCTGCCTTCGGATATAATCCAGAAGCTGAACTTCCTGGGTCTAGAGGCTTTGAAGTCTTTTCAGTTTGCTGTACAGTTAGACAAGAGTCACTTCGGTCACCAATATGTGGCGGGATTCGATAAAGTAATAGGTATAGGTGATGAAGTTGAAGTCCGGGATGTTACCGAGGGGGGGCATCCTGGTGTGTACAGGTTCCCCAGACGATCTAGAAGAAACAACATACAGTTAAAACGAGTAATGTCGTTCAACAGCGGTATGTGGGATTGGTTCGAGGAGGTAAGGGATTGGAAGAAAGGCAAGCCCAATTATTCTAGGACTTTATCTGTAGTAATGTTAGATCACATATCCACCAAACAACTTAGGGGTGAAATAATTCCTTTTGAGGTTTGGAGCTTCGATATAATAGAGGCCTTTCCTTCAAGTTGGCAGGGAGCTGAATTAGATGCTAATAACGATGAGTACGCCTATGAAACAATTACAATTCAACATGGAGGTATAACAAAAGCTAAAAGTTTAATAAGTGGAGACGTAGCTGATGTCGTATCTTTATTTCAACGCTAGTTTTAATCCAAGGAGGTTCGCTAATGTCAGAAGTCACTTTAACTACCACCACATTTGAATTACCCATTGGCTACACTGACGAGCATGGGGCTCGTCATACTACAGTGGTGATGCGTAAAGCCAAGAACAAAGATCTAATAAGAGTTCAGTCCGATACTCGAATAAAAGCTTTACTAGTCCAAAGAACTGGCAAGGTTGATCAACAGGACCCGATGATCGCTATGCGAACGGGTGCGGATATGGTAGAAATTTTTGGTGTATTATTTACACAGGTAATTGAGAGTATAGGCACTATAAACAAACCAACTAAAGCTATAATGGATGATTTATATCAAGAAGATATGACATTTATGATAGCTCAGTACTCTAAGTTTAACAACTCCAATGTAGAGAATGTTCTGGGGGAACTGGCCGGGCCAAGAATCGTGTCCTAACATGGGAAGATGTAAAACAATTTCCATACCCAATAGAATTACTTCGGAAAGAAATGGCATTCTTGGCCCTGATATTTAGATTTGGATATATGGATATGTTAGAAATGGAACATGGTGAATGTTTGAAGTTTGTAGAAATTGGCAAAGAACACCAAGAAAACTTAAAGCAAAGTATGAAGGTTCGTAAATAATAATGGGACTTTTTGACAACATAGGACTTAGCGTAGTTCTGGATATGACCGATAAAATGTCTGGCCAAGCTAAGCGTGCCTCACAGTCATTGAAGGGGATTCAAGATCAATCCAAAAGAACATCTAGTCGTGTGATTGAAGATACTGACCGTATGACTGCTGCGTTGAGTAGGTATGCCAGAGGATTTACAGTTGGATTGAAGTTAATGGCCGGCGGTACGGCTATGATAGCACCCATAGTTCTGATGGGTAAAGCGTTCACCGAAACGGAAAGAACATTTGCTGATGTGGTAGCAACATTGGTATCTTCGGGTGTACCACTAGAAAATGCTATAACCCGGGTAGCTAAACTAAAGCAGTTTACCATGGAAGTCGCTTCAGTATCGGGGACTCCACTTAAGGAAATGGAGGCTTCGATATATACACTGGTTTCTGCCTATGGTGAACTACCAGATCCGATAGATGCTTCTATGAAGTCCCTCAAATCTGTGCACGAACTATCGTTAGCGGGCAAGGGCACTATGAAAGATGCCGCCGATGCAATTACATCGGCCTTTCTAACATTTGGAAAAAAAGATCCAACTTTGGCCATGCTAGGCGATGCAGAGCGGGCGGAGAAGATTGCTAACATGTATGCTGCCGCTATCGGAGCATTTAAGACTGATCTTCCCTCTTTAATGTCAGCTATGCAATATGCCACACCAGCTGCCCTTACCCACGGAGTAAGTTTAGCTGAAACACTAACAGCTGTGTCTATGGCCCAGTCTCGGGGTATGAAGGGTACCATGGCGGGTACTGGTTTTGCAGCTTTCTTCCGGGGGCTGGCCAATACTGCTGATAGAGCTCAGCAGGCAATAGGTGGGGTTAATGTAAACCTAGACAAATTCATAGGGCTGGCTGAAGGTATGGACGCTGGTGGAGGAACTGGTGGAAGGCTAGCCAATAACCCATTAACCAAACTTTTTACCAGTGGTGCTGTGACTGATGCTGAAGGTATGGTAAGGCCAATAGTAGATTTGCTAAAACTATTCGAGCAAGCGGCTGGCAAGACAGGTAAAGAGTTAGCGAACACCCTAAATCAAAATGCAGATCTGCTGGGTATACTTCAAGATGAGGGTTCTAGGTTAATAGCTGTTTTAGCGGGAGAGACTGAGAACTATGAAAAATTATTGAAGATGGTGCAAGAGACTAACAAAGTTAGTGAAGCCGCTGATTATATAAATAAAGGATTGGGATCTCAACTTACTGCTGTAGCCAATAAGTTAATAATCATTGGTGAACAAATTTTTAAGGTAGTTCTACCAGCTACGTTGGAATGGTTAGAGTCGCTTAGAACTTTGACCGATAGACTAATGAGATTCATCAGTATGTACCCCGATGTAACTAAGTGGATAGTGTTCGGAAACTTAGCATTTGCATCGTTATTGTTATTATCTGGTGGAATTACGGTGGTTGTATTTACCATCAAAACAGCAGTAGAAGCATTTATTATAATTTTTAGTTGGATAGGAAAGGTAGTTTCCGCTGTAAGGTGGTTGGGTAACACAATCCCAGTTCTATACCTGAGATTGAAATTACTAGCTCTATGGCAAGCAATAGCCACAACTTCTACTTGGGCTTTTACCACGGCATTATTAGCTAATCCCATTACGTGGATTGTTATAGGTGTAGTCGCACTAATAGCCGCTATAGTGTTATTGATAAAGCATTGGGATTGGTTAAGGGAAAAAGTGGTTGGTACGATACTAAAGCTTAAGGCCGTATTACAAGGTGTTCCCGATTTGTTTTTCATAATGGCACCACCATTGTTAATTCTAAAACATTGGGATGCTATACATAGTGGAATAATGAAATTTGTAAATTGGATAGTTGAAACATTTGGCCCTATAATAAGCGCAGTAATAAATGTTTCAGTCATAGCCTTTGATAAATTTAGGGATTCATTGGTTTCAGTGTGGACTGGGATAAAGATGTTATTCAATAATATAATGGGATCAATAACTGAATCACCAGTATTTAAGGCAGCTATGAAAGCCATAGATTGGCTAATAGGAGCGGGTAGGGATATACTAGAATTTTTCGGATTTGACCTGGGCACTATAACTGATGCTATGGCTATGCCTACATCCGATTACGCCAAAGGGTATACTCCTTACGATCCCAACTCATTCATAGGTCCTACTACTAAATCAGATTACTCTACCCATAGAAGTAACATTAACATATATCCACCACCAGGAATGTCAACCGATGCCCTAGCTACTGATATAGCTGGTAGGTTAGGACCTAAGGGAGTGTTCTAATGTTATTCATACCCACCAGGGATTTAGATATAGAGATATATACCAATGCGACTATACAGAAGGGGCAATTATATAATCTAGACCTAGATCAATGGATTAACTTTCAATTTAATCCCACAGCATTTGAATGGGGTCGTGAAACTAAGTGGAGTGAACATAATTTTGTTGGTGGACTAAACGGGGGGGATTTACAATTTATAAATGTAGGCCCGAGAAAAGTAGACTTGGACTTATTATTCATAGCTGACCCCAGGGCTCCATTAGTGAACTACGAAGCCAACTTTAATATATTAGATGCAAACGGATTGGTAGACTTCCAGGCTGTAAAGGAAACCATAGAGGCCTGGGAAGAATTACTACCACAGCTATTAAGACCATCAAGAATTGCTATAGTAGTAGGACCCAATGTATTTGAGGGAGTTATATTAAATTCACAGATGAGAATAACAGAGTTCTTCGAAGATCTAACCCCGAAAGAAGCTATGCTAACAATTGGGTTTAGAGAATGGATTCCAGTATGACAAATGATTCATTTACAGAAATACAGGCCGGAGAAAGGGTTGATACTATTGCTAATAGAACCCTGGGTGATCCATATAAGTGGTCCGAGTTAGTCGCTACAAACCACTTCTTAGATATCTGGGCTCCCCAGCCTGGAGAAACGGTAGTTCTGCCAGATGTCAAACGCCGCTCCTAGTTGTTCCATAGTTATAAATGGACGTCCTCTAAGTGGGATAATCATGCAGAATATAATTAAACTTACTTACTCAGAAAGTATAAAAGATACGGCTAAGCTCTCGTTTGCTATAGGACACTATGAAGGATTTGATTTAACCTTCGAAGATGTCCGTGTTGGTAGTGGAGTTAAGTTATCCTTGGGCTATGGTGTTAATCTGATGGAGGTGTTTGCTGGTGAGATAGTTAGTGTACAACCTAATTACGAAGAAGAGGACACCAGTCTTAACATAGAAGTGCTCGATAGATCATACCTTCTAAAGAAGAAGCCCATACCAGTATTATTTACAGCAGATAAATTTCCAGACTTGAAGTCAGTGGCTGAACATATAGTGAGAAAACACGATCTTGATTTTGTACTAAACCCCCAAACTAAATTGCTTAACTATAAACTAACTGATGACCAGGGCATAGATCAAGGGGATGATACAGATTGGTCTATGCTAGATGACATGGCCAGGACTAATAATTACAAATTATTTGTAAGGGATAACACTGTATACATGGTAGACACAGACTTCTTAATAACTGAACAACTAGAAAAATTGATATTTGAGTACAGGCCATCAGAACCTGATGTCAATCTGGGTATAGTAATCCCCCTCAAAAAGTTTGATCCCCGCATTGGGGTAGAAGATCAACGTGAGGCAGCTCAACTAATATCCTGGACACCCGAGGGATCTAGTCCCATAACAGAAGATGAGGCTGCACTTCCTGACACTGAGGGTGAGGATGGTTATACTGATATAAAATTTAGGGCTACTACAGTAGAGACAATTAGAGTTAAAGGTAATATAAGAAATAAGGCCCAAGCTCAAGCACTTGTCGAAGCCGAGCTTCAGCGTAGAGCTGAAAACATAGTTACTGGTAGTGGCACAGTTCAGGGATTACCCACTTTGAAATTTGGCCAGATTCATATATTTAGAACTAATGGCCTTGGAGATATTTCTAGAAAATACTCAGGAACTTATCACATTACAGAGGTAACCCATGAAGTAACAATTGATGGTGGATTTGTTACTGGCTTCAGAGTTCGTAGAAATGGATTGGCCCCATGAAAATAAGAGGTATAGTTAAAGATGTCCTAGATCCCAAAAACTACGGAAGAATTAGGGTAGAGTTAATAAGGTACAATATAGAACAAAATATAACTCCGTGGTGCTGGCCATGTAGTCCATTTGCTGGACCTGGTTACGGATTTTATTGTTTGCCTGTGATAGGAGATGAAGTATATGTGGAAAAAACTGAAGATGGGGACTGGATCTTTGTGGGATTTTGCTGGACTAGTAGAAACCCTAAACCCACCGATGGAACGAAAGACGTTAGGTTATTACGAACCCCAGTTGGCCACCAGCTCAAGTTTGACGACAACGGTGACATACAAATACTTCACAGTAACACCAGCTTCGTGATTTTAAGGGCCAACGGAGATATAGAAATTATGTCTGAGAAAGATGTAAAGATAAATGACAATGGAACTGTGAGGTGTGTAAATACTAATTCTATATGTGCTTATACTGGAACGATACACCCCCAAGGTTCTAGAACCGTATTTACGGAGAAACCCTAAATGGCAATGGTACCACTATACATGGGCCGCGAAATGTGGCAAGCTTGGGAAAGTGTAGCACCCAATGAACAATCTGTGAACAAATTGGGTGATACTATGTATGACCACATGATGGAAATAGTAATGGATAAAGGTAGCAATCACGATGGAAGTCTCGGTCGGGCTAGAATGCGTAAAGTGGCAAAAGCTATGTTAGAGGAATTATATAATGGTCCAACTGGTCGTGAAAAGATGGTAGCGGTAGCTGGGGCTATAATAGACCATATAAAAGCATGGGCAGAAATAAAGCCACTAAGCACTACAGAAATTCCCACTGATGGACCAGCTCACATACATAGTACTGTTACTAATCAGGGACAAAGAAAAATAATATGAGCCACTTGACAAAAGGTATGAAATTTCCCCTAACCTTCAATGGTGGTAGGGTGGCTATATCCGAAGGAGAAAAACACCTACAAGAAGGTATAATCCAGATAATAGCTACTGGTAGAGGAGAGTATCTCCTAAAACCTGACTTTGGTTCTAATATACATAAACGGGTTTTTGATCCTGTAAATATAGGTGCATTGGCAAGACTAGATGTTAGGGATGCTATTAACAAATATGAATCTAGGGTAAAACTTGTAAGTGTATCAGCTAACTTAGACCAGTCTGATGCTGGGATAGTAAAGTTAGTCATAGGCTACACAGTTAAAGGACATGTAGAAAGTTCAAAATTTAGCTTTGCTTTAAGGTAAATTATAATGATACTAGTCCCAGATCTTACTAGAAAATTTCCCCTAGTAGAAGTACCCTACTTAGAGTTTGGTACTGATGACTTGTTTGAATTCATGCTTTCTGTGAAGCAAGCTAATTGCCCCGATTGGACTGATGAGTCTGCCAGTGACTTAGGCATACAACTGTTATGGATGTACGCAGTGCTATCTGGATTTATGGTTAAACACATGGAACGTGCCAAGAACAATTGTTTCGTAGGAACAGCCCAGGACCGAGAATCAATGAGAAGGATTACTGAGCTCATTGGTTATACACTGAGCGAGGCAAGTCCAGCTTCTGTGGAATTGAAGTTAACCCATACTGCGTCACATGGGGCATTCGTTATTCCGAAGGGGAATAGATTTTCTACTAAAACAGTCAGTGGAGTTGATGCTGTTATCTTCGAAACTATTCAGGATGAAAATGTGGGAGTGGATCAAGCTATAAGTTTAATAACTTGCCACCAAGGTACCACTACTAGTAATAAGGTTATAGGTTCATCGGATGGTACAGCTAACCAACGATTCCCATTAAATGCCAATAATATAATTTGGAAGTCGGAATCTATACAAGTATTTAGTGGAACTTGGCAAACTTGGACTAGAGTTGATAACTTCGTAGACTCTGGTACTTCAGATAAACATTATAGAATAGAGATAGTGGATGAAAACAAATACACTATACTATTTAGTGACGGAGTTATTGGAGTTATACCTACTACTGGAACCAACAATATAAGAGCTACATTTAGAATTGGGTTATCACAATTGGGCAATGTAGGCGCGACTACTATTACTCAGATGGTTGATGCCGTTCCTAATACGACTGCCGTAATAAATGAGAAGGCCGCTACAGGCGGTATCGGTAGGGAGTCACTAGATAGAGCCAGAATTTATTCTACAGCAAATGTAAGAACCTTAGATAGAGCAGTTACTTTACAAGATGTGGAAACTTTATCTAAGAGTTATACCTCAACCAATTACGGTGGTATTGCTCAGTGTAAAGCATTCAATGTTGGGCTGAGTGCCATACACGTAATGATTGTTCCCATGGCGGGTGGTTTACCTATAACTGGGCATAGGTCTGAGTTACAAGCTTACTTAGCTCAGCGTATGGTAATGGGTGCAATAGTTCAAGTAATAAATCCCAAATTTGTGCTAGTCGATATAACGGCAGACGTGGTATCACTACCAGGAACTAATGCGGGCCAGTTAGCAAATATCATAAGTGATAGATTAGTACAACTAATAACTCCGACATTTATAGACATAGAGACGGGTATATACCCCCATGAATTTGGAAGGGATATACGGATCTCTGATATATACGCAGTGATAGATAATACTAGTGGAGTAGACTACACTACAGTAACTGCACCAACCAGTAGTATCATAATCAATCAAAATGAAATAGCTGATGTAGGAACTATCACTATAAATGTTACTACTAATAATGGTGACTTTACTTATACCAACCTTAAAGATGATGTACTAAGAAGATTTCAAAAGAAAGTGGATCCCGCTAATTCATGAACGATGAACTATTGACAACTTACTATAAGCAAGACGCATTAAGGAAATTCTTGCCTTCTCCACATTGGAGTAATGCGTCTATGGATGAGTTCTTATACCCACCCACTTCCCTATATGAGTACATAAAACATTATGCTGGGGATATTAAATCACTAGCTAAGTGGGATCAGGTTCCTGAGAAGTTTCTAGATCATATAGCCTCCAACTTCGATTTTGAGCTACTTGGTATGCCTTATGCAACAGTCTCGGAGAGAAGGAAGTTAATACGTGATGTTATATATATCTATAGAAGAAAAGGGGCTAAGACTGCTATAGAGCAATTAGTAACTGATCTGGGGTTCGGATATTCTTGGACAGACCCAGCTGGATTATTCTTTCCCTTTATAGCTAACCAACACAAATCCTACAACCTAGAGGACATTTGGATATCTAGATATTCTAATGATTTTGCAACATCTATACAAGATTGGGATCAACTCAATATAGGAGCTTGGTGGAGATTAGATAATGGTCGACTTCGTGTAAAAGCTGATGGAACTGATAGCTACACTAATGCCATGACCATAGCAGAAAGTTACGGTCCTACTTCAGTACTTTCTGTAGATTTTTACTACGAGATATTATCTACTGGTGGTGCAGGATTTCTGGGCTTCTTCGTTTGGACTAATATAAACACTTGGTGGAGAATAGGTATAAATATAAATGGTAGCGCATATATAACCAGACAAGGTGATAGTGGTGGTGGAGTAGTAACAACAAACATATTACAAATTGATAACATACTATCTACTAGTGAGTACCTAACTGGACAACATAGAATAAGGATGTTATTAAACTTAGGTACTAGTGCTGGTACCCTTCTAGCCTTCTCTATAGATGATAAAAATCTAATTTACAACCACCCCATAGCCACTGAGTATCCCTCAGGCCTTTGGACTAAACGTGGACTATTCGCAATAAATAATTATGATGTAGCTTTTGATTCATTCTTGATTCAATCTATAAATCAACAACAGACTGCTAGAACCTTCGAGGCAAATCCCATTAAACTAAATTATGTTTTAACGCTGACGGGCAATCCCTACAAAAAGACTAATAAGGTAGACTTCATAAAGGAGATCATAGGTAACTATGTTCCTTTTAACACTAAAGTATCGGTGGTAAGTTAAATGGCAAATATAACTAGAAATACATTTTTAGCATCTAAAGGCGTACTTCGTAAAGTTCTACAGAAGGGTGTCTATGTTTTAGACTCTGACTGGAACGAACAAATGGATGTGCTACTTGATGAAATACAGAAGGGCTTGGGACTAACCTTCAACAATAGCTCTTACAGAATTGGTGATGGGTTCAAGTTGGTTGGAACTGGTATAGCTAATCAAATAACAGCTAAAGCGGGATGGGGTGTATTCAAATTATCCGATGGTAGGTGTATAGCCCTTAATAATACTTCTGACTTAGCTATTACAGGGTTCTCTACTGCTACCACTACACTAAAAGTTGATTATGTTTATATAGACATATTCATAGATGAGATAAATTCATCAGAAGATGCAAACATTGTTAACCCCGATGTTGGCTCAGAAACTTGTGTAGATAAAAGGGTATCTTGGTCAATAGGAGTATCCCAAGAGGCTGTACCCAGTGCTCCTGCTACCAATCACTACCGTGTTACATTAGGCACGGCAGATATTATTGACAATGTTTGGATTGATGCTTGGAAGGTCCAAAACTTTCTCAAGGACTGGAATCAAATAGTCGGGGATATTCAATCAGGCAACCTACTTAAAAATACAAGGTTTAATATATGGGATGCAACAAACAACATTGCGAAATTCTGGCCCAAGAGTAGTGGTTCAGTTGGTAATATCATTATTAGTACCCAAGGAACTTACACTAAGTTTGGTGGTAGTTCTGCACTATGTACTGGTGGTGGTGTCGGTGGTGGTTATGATGCACAACAGATACTAGATGAAGAACTCTCGAGAAGATTACGTGGTAAGAAAATTAAGGTTGGTATATGGGTAGCTGGTAGTGCCCATGGAAGTGAATCAGTTACACTGTCTATAAATGATGGGACTACTAGTGATTTCGTAGTTAAACCATTTGGACATTTAGCTGCTGGAACATTTACACTGATAGAAGTACAACACATCGTAAGTAACACTGCTACTGCTATAACCATAAACATAGCTGCAGGATTAGCTGTAGGAACTTATAGTTGGTACCTAGATGCAGCTTATTCATTCGCAGGTGAGGTACCAGATAGAACTTGGGAACCTAGTTTCTGGGATTTGAACAATCCCACAGAGAAGAAAATAGATGATCTAGTTGCAGATGATGCAGTTATACTATATACTAGCCAAGCTGAATCATTCACTGCTGCTGACGCAGTGTCACTTACTGATGCCACTAAGCGACATACTGTAACGGACTCGGCTGGGGCTGGAACTGCAAGAATAATGGTTAGAATCCCGTACGCACATTTTAAGTCTTTTAAGAAATTAGGTGTAGCTGCTTATTTACTTGCAACTGCGGGAACGGGTACTGTAAGACTTAAAATACAGCTAAGGACTAATGATGGTTCCATAGAAAGGGGTAATGCAGAGACCACACCAATAAATGCTGTTTTCTCTGGAGCATCATATTATGTTAAAATGGATTGCTCTACAGAAGTAGCTGAATATGCACTAAACCGTGAAATATGGATAACTATGACAGCTACAGGAACTAGCTACACTGTTGTGGCTAGCCACATAGTTATCTACGCATTAAAGGCATAATATGGCAGAATTTGAAAAAGCATACAAGATAACAGCAGGATTTGAGGGTGGCTATGTTAATGATCCCGATGACCTGGGAGGTGAAACCTACAAAGGTATTTCTAGGGTGTACAACCCCAGTTGGCTAGGTTGGTTGATAATTGATAGCTATGATAAGAAACATGTTATGTTGCCACAGATACTAGATAAGGATATGAATCTAAATGATAAAGTTAAGTCATTCTACAAAGCCAAGTACTGGGATAGTTTCCTTGGTGATCACATACATAATCAACCTTTAGCCAATACCATGTTTGACATAAGTGTTAATATGGGAACAAGTAGAGCTATACTTTTTTTACAAAAGGCATTAAATTTTCTAAATAGAAACCAGCAACTTTACCCCGACCTGGTGGAAGATGGTAACATCGGATCTAAAACATTAGACTCCCTAGATAAATATCTAATCCATAGTGATCCCATATACTTATTAAAAACTATCAACATATTAAGGGGCATGCATTACCTAGAATTTATGAAGAAGAGTTTAATACAAGAAAAATATGCCCGTGGTTGGTTAAGTAGGTTAATAATTTAATGGCATTTGGATTTGTAAAGAAAATCGGGAAGGGCATAGTCAAAGGTGTTGGGGCAGTTGGTAAGGTTGGAGTTAAAGCTGTAAAGATAATTCCAAAGCCAATAAGAAACTTAGCATACGAAACCATTGTTCCTGCTCCTATAAGGAAAGTAGTTAGTAAGGCCGTAAAGGCTGTAGAAAAAATTCCAGTAGTGAAAACCATAGTATCTAAACTAGTTAACAAAGGAGTACAGATGAACTCAGCAGAAAAAGTTATTCGGGAACTGGTAGAGTTGACCGAAGCTGCCAAGGGTGGAGGGGCTGCTTTACTACCAGCCCTTCTAGAAACGGTAATGGCATTGAGTAGTGCCTACCAAGATCTTAATGATCTAACCCCAGCAGAACGGGTCCACATGTTTAGTGAAGCGCTAGACAATCTTATCGGAGAAGAAGATAATGCCTTAATTGGTCCAGGCAAGAAGGTAAATCTAACAATACCATTTGTTAGTACTGAGACATTATCCGATTTGATAATTGAAGGTGCATCAAAAGCCTTAGAAGCTAAGTGGACAACTACTACCACTTAGTTCTACCAAGCTTGTTCTGGACTAAGGTTCGGAACGAGTAGCGTACTTTTCCTTGGACGGTGGAGGTTCGGTCTCCCGGATCTCCACTTTTTAGTATGGTTACTGTAACTGGTACTATTCCCTCAAATCTACTAGCCAATTCAAAAGCATCATCTTTAGCATCAGCATCTAGCATTATTTCAATAGATTTCGGATTAGCCATTATGATTTTGGAAATTTGCATATCACTTGCGTGTTTGCCGAGCAAAGCAGCAGCTCTTCTTCCTGTCGCGTAAACATCATAAACCCCTTCAACAATAGTAACACCCCCACATTCCCTGACCGCGGAGTCCAAATTGAATACGAGTTCTGAAGCACCAAGTCCCCATTCGGATAATGGTGGGTTCCTATACTTTGTCCCTGGCCCAATAAACTTCCTGGAGACAAAATAGCGTAGCCTCCCAAATTCTCTAATTGGGGAGATGATATAACCTGTATATTCATCTCTGGTAGAAATACCAAGCTCCCAATATCGTGTATCTTCTTCATTTAGTCCTCTTTTCTTTAAGTAAGATTTCGCTAGACGACCCAAGACGTCCGATTGAGATACGTCCCCCAGTCGGACATAGCCAGGTATATCTTGCTTCGACTCAGGTAACGGCAGGTGCACCTTGGGTACCCTAGGAGTACGAACTGAGCCGTATTTTTGAACAATTCGGAAAGATTCGGCCAAAGTAACCGATTCCACATCACAAACGAAGCCTAAAAGGGATTTAGTGTAATTACACTTCCAACAGTGACACACGCCTTTTGTAAGGCTGACTGAAAATCGTTTCTTATCAGCACCACACAGTGGACAGTCAAAACGCCAGTTGGCATTTCTATACTCAGCCTTAAACCTATTAACTAAGTAACCTGATATATCAGCTGGTTTCCCCACTGTTACTCCTGTGTTATGTTGATTTGTAATTTATAAAGAACATTGGACATGTGATACACTAGTTTTACGTCATGTAAATTTTCTAGTAAATCCTTTATTGTATTTATCCCTTCCTTTCTTCTGATTTGGTCTAACCCAATTATAAATGCAATTTGTCTTTTGGTTAAATTATCAGTATGGTTTAATGATTCCTTACTCATTTTCATAATGAGTGGGTGATTAAGAATCTCGTCATTAGTAATCTCAGTACTATAACTTATAAGGGATTTAGTTGTTTCTGGTAAGGCTACCATATTTATTCCTCCTGTATTCTTAGTTCTTTAATTCTCATCCTATCATAATCAATACTTATATAACAGGTACCACCTCCTTCTCCCTCCCTATTTGCTGCACCAAATAACCTAGCTCGAGAAGGCTTCATAGCAAATTCCTCTGGAGTTTGGCATATAGCTACAGCAGCATCTACTATGGCTATCTTTTCAAAAGCCTCGGCAATGTCATCTTTTTGAATAACCTTTTTACCAACAGCTTTACGATTGACTTGAGATCCAGTCCATACAGCTATGTTCTTCTCTTGGGCTATAGCTCTCATATCAGCTCCTATTGTAGCTAACTGGTGCCTATATTCACCGTATTTATCATTGGATTTCAATAGATCCCAATAATCTATAATCACCATATCTGCCTTAAATCCCTCAGATTCTAACAGGTTTAAGTGACTATATATACTCTCTACTGATACGGTTCGCATGGGGAAACCCTTAACAATAACCCCAGAACCGATAGATTCTATTCTTCTTAAGGCCTTATCTAACTTATCTTGAGAGTCTAATATACCCTTTCTATCTAGCCCTGAGATTCGTCTTTCTATTCTTAATGCATATTTATCTTCAGATACTTCAAGGGTAAATACGACTACCTTCTTTCGTTGACCTAGTGCGGCAGCAACGAAGTTAACAAATGTTCCAGTCTTAAATCCTTTAGGTGCAGCCATTATTAAACCTAATTCCCCACGGTCTAATCCACCAAGTAACATTTGGTCTAATCGTTTAAGCCCTGTGGATATTCTATTATATTCTAGGCCATGTTTAAGTCTTTCTAGGTATCTTTCTTTTCTATCACTAATAAGGTTAGTCCCCAACTTCCTTACATTAACTCCGACCCCAAGTGCCTTGTTTATAATAGACCTTATCTGACTACGGTTTTCATAATTGTCCATCAGATCTGTACTATCCAATACAGCTTCTTTCATGGCACTATACTGAGCAAATTCTACCATTTGATCTTCAACCAGCTTCTTATTCCGAAGTTCAATTCTAAATAATTGCTTGGCTTGTTTAATTTCATCTGGCTTTAACTGACCCAGACAGAATGCTAAGAATGCAGCCCTAGTTGGAGAATCAGCGTACTTCTTATGGTATTCCAGAGATAGTGATACAATCTTCTTTATTGAAGGGCTGGTAAAGTATTCAGGGTGAATTACTCCCCTGATTGTAGAAACTGTAGCATGATCTCTAACTATTAAAGCAGCTATCATTTCTTGAAAATCAGAATCGAATTGATAAGCCGACATTTCTTGTATTGGCAATTAACCTCCGTGTTTCGTATAGTATTAAAAAGAATATCTCTACGATTTGGGTTCTAGTGGAATACTTCCGAGCATATATGCTAACTTGGCTACGCATACCTGAGAAGGGACCATCTTTCAACTAACAAAACAACTATGGCAAAACTTTTCTATATAATACCGTGCACGCGCACAGGAATAGTATTACATACTATATCGCACGCGTAGCGGTGCTAGAGACTTAGTAGTATTTGTTGTTATGTAGTATAGCCACTAAAGTGGCTAAGGAGTAGTTGGGAGCGAGCTCCCAGCCTACTCCAGCTTATTTTTAGTTTTTTATCAGAGAAAGTATTTATTAACTGTGCAATGAATATAACAAAAAGAAAGCTCATACTCATAGCTAGGGACTTAGGCATATCTCGTAGTGTAGCGAAAGAGCTTTATCTAAAATTGAAATCTCATAAAGAGTTAACAACTACTCCTCCCAAGAGTAAACCAACATTAAGTGCCATACTTAATTCTAACTCTAAACACTTTGATAACACACCAGAGCTTACTGATAAATTAGCTTTATTGTTGTTCTTTCACTTTAGAAAATCTAATCCGATGGCTAAACGAGTAAATAACTCGGATAGAAAATGGGTACAACTAGTTCAAGTTAAAAGATGTGTAGAAGCTGTCAGTGGTAAAAATATATTAGAGTTTGGTAAATTAGCAAATTCACTAATTCAGGAAGCTGACCGATTAGCTAAAAACTCAGGACGCCCGTTATACTTATCTAGTCTCTTCTATCAGGCCGATGAACTAATCCAGAAATTATCTGAAGGCAAGGGATTAGTAGTTAGTGTTCGTGAAAGAAAAGTATGGAGAGCTTATAGAAAAAGAAGGAAGATTGTAACAGGAGTATCACTTCCCCAAAAGATAGATCCTCATTCTGGTGAATATCCCTTAGTAAAACAAATAGCTAAGATGATTAAGAGATACAAGATTTCTTCAAATCAATTTATGAACATACACTTCGAAGCCTTTAAGACATTCAATAGTTTTCCCAGACTAAAAGACTTGATAACATCAAAAGCCATAGATAGGTTAGAGCAGGGATTGCTTAAACATAAACCATCGGAGACGATGACTAATGAAGAAAAACTTTACTGGAAACAAATCAATAAAAGTAAAAATACTTAACAATCGTGTAGCTAGGATATCTGGTGATAGTGATAGCGTAATGGCTATTGATAAACTATTAACTTGCAAAGATCCATCTGCCAGATTTACCAAAGCTTTTCGTATGGGTTACTGGGATGGTAATATAAGATTTCTTACTGATGACCGTAGGTTTTCTGTAGGACTTATTGGTGAGGTAAATACATATTGTGTAAAAAATTCTGTAGAGTTTAGCATACTAGACGAAAGAAAAGATGCACCAGTACCAGGAACCATCCCAACTAAAATCGGTAAGTTAGAACTTAGGGATTACCAATATGACATAGTTAAAGCAGCTTTATATAGAAAAGTTGGTGAAACTGATGTAAGATTTCCTCGAGGAATAATTAGTGCTGCCACTAATGCTGGTAAGAGTTTAATAGCTGCAGCTATATTTAAGTCTTTAAGGTTGGCTAATAAACCTATACAATGTCTATACTTATGCCATAAGGTAGAGATATTCGACCAAGTGGTCAGTTGGTTTAAGGAATACTTCGATGATGAAGTCATAGGAGTATATAATTCTAAGCAATCTTCCATAAAACCAATTACTGTGGCTATGATAACAACCCTGCATGCTAGAAGAAACACTGAAGTAGTTAAAGAAATACTTGAGAATTTTGGTTGTATAATGGTAGATGAAGCACATCGGGCTTCAGCTGATTCTTGGGCTGAAGTAATTCATAGCTCTAAGGCCTATTACAAATTTGGATTGTCAGGAACGGCCATGAAGATGGAACCCCATAGGAATATGCGTTTAATAGGACTATTTGGACCAATTCTAGGTTCTATCACAAACAAGGACTTGGTAGATCAAGGTTATTCGGCTAGTCCCGAAATAAGATTCTGTGAGTATGCTAATGAAGATTTAATGAGTGATCCCCAAATACATAGTTGGAGTGGGGAAATAAGGTCTAATATAATTCGAGTTAATCGTGTAAAAGGTTCACCACCAGTAGATAGACTATTGGTGGAAAGAATGGACTACAAGATAAGGGAATTATCTAGGAAATTATATACCAGGGCCTACTTCATGGGTATATGCTTATCAGTTAATAGGGCTGAGCGAATGGTAGATATAATACGTGAGAACAAAGGATTACAAGTGTTGATAGTTGTTAACAAAATAAAGCATGGCTTATTTCTACAGGAGGTTCTTGCTAAAAATAAAATAGATTCGGAATTTGTTTGTGGGCAAGATACTGACATCCGTAGAATAAAAATCCGTAAAGACTTTATTAGTGGAAGTATAAAAATCTTGATCGCTACTATGATATATAAGGAGGGAATAGATGTTCCATCAATTGATGTGTTGGTTAATGCAATGGGTGAGAAGGCTCCCGTATCTATACTACAGATCTTTGGTAGGGGTTTACGTAAAAGACCGGGGAAGAAAACGGTACCTGTATATGACTTCTACGATAAGAGTTACAAGACCTTAGAAGAACATTCTGCGTTGAGAATGAGCATATATAAAGATGAGGGATTTAATCCTAAACTAGTTTCTAGTTGATAGAATATATTACTATTGATGAATCTTATATATCTATTAACCTATTAAGTGGAGGTGAAAACATGTCTATGAAGAAAAAGAAATCTTCAAAGCCAGGTAAAGTAGTTCCCACAAAGGCTTCTAAGTCGAAGGTCAAAAAAGAACGTGGACCTTCTAGGAAGGCTTTTATTATGGAACTAATCAAAGGTGCTGGTCGCAAGGGAATTTCTAAGGAAGCCTTAGTTGCCCAAACTGATAAGCAGTTCGGATATTCAGGTGAATCCTCATCTCGTATGCGAGTTAGCAATACTGTCAGGGACGCACTAGCATCTAAACATATTGTTGTCAATGAAGATGGCGTCATCACTGCAAGGGCGTGATAAATTCGCTCGAGTTGTACAATTGATAGAGTGGGGTTACAACGCTCCACTCTATCATAAAATTGCATGTAAAGATACTATAGTCAAATACATGAAACATGGAAGTGTTAAACAGGAAGTACTAAAGGCTGACCCCATCCAAGTTATAATTGAAATTATGTTGCATCATCAGTATGACAGAGTTTCAATTAGATTTCCTGGTAGCCTGGGTAAACCATCTAACAATATGATAAATGTAACAATAGAAGAAGTTATGTGTCACTATCATTGGTTTCAGGAAGTGGACTGGGTAATGGTATCTGAAGGTATGCCAATAGCTGCTGTTTCTGGTTGTATTGAACTACATAGTGATGGTAGCTTCATCTTGGAGGCTGTATATGGTAAACCTGTTAGGGTACTTACTCACGGAAAACAAAATCCTGATGTACGTATATGGTCTAACTTGGATAGTGATAGGTGGAGATATTGTAGTGATAGTAATATGGGTAGAGTTATTGATCTGGTTAGAACTACAGGACCTCTTTCAGATATTATCTATGAATTTAGTGTTTTTCCTTTTAAGCTAGGTAGCAACCACAAAAATATATTATTTTGGGAATATGAGGAGTTAAATTATGGACAGTCGAAATGTTACCCAGGATTTCCCTACACCAGCTCCTGGGGATGTGTTGAAAGCAATTTTCTACCGACAATATGAGTTGTCTCGAAAGTATATCGAAATAGAGGGGATGCCATTAGATCCTTGGAATATCCACAGCAAGGAACACCAAATATGGATTAAAGACTATATGTGGAGAATTGTAGAAGAGCTTATGGAGTCTGCAGAATACTTTAATTCTGGCCGTAGGGAACAAGAAGCATTATTCTACGAGGAGATCTCTGATGCTTTACATTTCTTCGTAGAACCCATGGTCATGTTAAAGTATGACGTTCGTGAAGTAGAAGGCTGTATAATGGCTATAGGTCAATTGGAAGGAAGTAAAGGTTGGTATAGTGTTCTGGAGCAAAAGACTTTTAAGCCGACTGAATTTCACCTAGATTTTGCTAATTGTTTATACCTAATAGTGCTCAATCTAGGACTAGCAGGTAACTGCCTGAAGAATAAGAAATGGAAACAAACTGAAGTGATGACAGATATAAATGCATTTAAGGGAAGATATTATAATGCTTTTTATCACTTCTTGCTGCTATGTAGATTATTGGGGATGTCACTTGATGACTTATACTTAGTCTACATGAAGAAGAGTGTTGTTAATAAGTTCCGTCAAGAAAGTAAGTATTGAAATGTTTGATATAACGGCTAAAAATTTTGATGATGCATGGTTTAAGGTTAATCAAAAGTTTCTTGGAGCGGACGGGGATAGGCCTGAGGATGCTTGTAGGGCAATGATGTGTTATTCATTCAATAACCTTATAATGATTAACAGTAGGCCCAAAATAACCCTTGATCCAGGTATGATACTTGGATATAAGAAGCAGAAATGGAGTGGATTACTACGGACTTATATGGACTGGGAACAATATGATTATCTCTATAAGTCCTTTCACACTAGGTTCAAAAAATCTGGTGATCACTCAATACCATTGGGGTATTCTTTTAAGCCATCACATAAAATGAATGGTAGTTGTTTAATTGGATTAACATTCCTAGTGGACAAGAATAAGAACAAAGTAAGTGTTAATATACATACACGAGTGGCTGAGGTTACTAGACGTATGATGTTTGACTACATACTATTCTATAAATTCTTTAAGAGATTATTTAAGGGGACTCCAGTATGGGATATGTACGAATGGGATATGAAATTATTTTACCAAATGTCATACCAGTCAGCCATGTTTGTTCCTGTACTGCACACTACATTCGACTTTGCCAAAATGGGTATTTCTACAACTGGCAGACAAAAGAGTGGATTTATTGGTAGGATTGAACGTGAGCTAGAAGTTTGTATGAAGAAGGAATCTCGAGGATCTGGATTTGCTCAGATGGCTGCCATCAGGGCGATGATAGCTGCTGATATGAATGGTGTACCGCGTAAATCAGTAACAATTAAATCATTCACATTCGCTCCAGGGGGTAAAAAACTATGACTAAGTTTAATTGGGTTGATACTGGTCAGGAATGTTTAAGGTATAGTAAGGTGCGGGCTAGGTATTTGTACAGGGACAATAAAATTGGTGCTACTAAGAAGATAGTTGTTTACCGTAATGGACAGATGCAAACTATCTACAGGTTAGATGGTTCTAAGGAATGGTTGCCTAGTGAACAAGCGCTTATTGCACTGATTGGTAAAAGCAAATGAAAATTGGTATATTCTCAGATTTACATCTACACAAACATTCTATGTTTGGTGGTGCAGATGGGAAGCGTCGACTTAGTGATGGACTCAAAGTACTTAAATACATCATTGAATTTTTTGCCAAGGAAAGGTGCGATGCAGTTGCCTTTTTAGGTGACTGGTTTCACATCAGAAGGCTCATTGATGTAGAAGTTTATGATGAGACCAGGAAACTACTGAAGACGCTTCCCCTTAATAAATTCAAATACCTTTGGGCGCTAACAGGTAATCACGACTGGTATGGACCCGATTCTAACTCGGCTAGTATAAAAATGCTAGAAGAATTTGGATTTACTGTGGTGACTAAATCATATCTTGCACTTGATAAAGGACTAGATTTATTGTTTCTGCCTTGGATGTCTAGTCGTGACTTGGAGATGCAATTAAATAAGTGTAAAGAAATAGTATACAGGGATAGGTTACTATTTTTGCATGCCACTCCTGTTGGCTCTTCTAGTGCTACTGGACACGTGTTCGGAAATGGGATTAATCTGGCTGAACACTCAGATAAGTTTAGTTTCATATTTTGTGGTGATATTCATAAAATGCAGGTGATAGAGCCTAATATAATAATATGTGGTTCTCCGATGCATCATAACTTCGGAGATGCTGACCAGGACCGAGGGGTTTGGATATATGATAGTAATGCTACAGAGCCAGTAACTTTTCATTCACTAAAGGGACAATTTCCAGAGTTTATAATAGTGGACAATCCCAAGCATATAGATGATAAGCATTACTACCGTATAACTACTAGTGACCCAAAGAACTTTATAGACAAAGACAATGTTAAAGTCATAGGTACTAAAACTACTAAACTTAAGAAGAGGGTTGACATAGATGTAGCCACTTCACCAGATAAAATGATTGAGAAATATGCGGAACGATTTGGTGGGGGATTAGACATAACTGAACTGATTGACTTGGGAAAAAGGATGCTGCATGAAGCTTAAAAATATATCAATAAGAAACTTCATGTCTTTTAGGGAAGCTAACCTGGATCTCTCCAGTGAAGGGATGTTTCTGGTTGATGGTATAATTAAAGGCTCGGAGGCGTTTGGAAGTAATGGAGCAGGTAAGTCAACTATATTCGAAGCTGTGACTTGGTGTTTATTTGGTAAAACAATAAGAGGTTTATCTGGCAACGAAGTTGTAAATAACAAAGTCCATAAAAATTGCAAAGTCAAATTAAGGTTTAATCACGCGGGAAAAGAACACGTAGTTATAAGGCATAGAAATCACAGTAAACATGGAAATGTACTACTTATAGATGGAAGTGCACAAGCTAGCATTGATGCCACTCAAGATATTATCAATAGTTTAATCGGTATAAATTTCAAGTCGTTTACTAATTCTGTTATATTCGGCCAAGGAAATATAGATAGGTTCTCCTCTTCAACTGATAGTGTCAGGAAGCAAGTACTGGAGGAGTTACTGGACCTGGATTATATTCCTGTGGCACAGGACAAGGCTAAATCTTTATTACATGATGTGCTACTTACCGAAAATGAAGTAATCAATGGAATTAATCGTACTGAGGACAGCCTTGCGCATATTAGTGATTATATGGATGAGGCGGATAAACAGTCTAAAGCGTTTAATAAAACTAAGCTGAAGTCTGTACGGGATAAATTGATAGTTCTACGTGACATGGAGTCACAACTTAGGGAAATTGAAACTATTATAATGCCACATATAGATGAGAGGGAAGTTGAAAGATTAACTAAACTTAGGGACGTAAAACTACGGCATTGGAATAAGTGTGTAGATGTTTTGATTGATATGCCAGATGTTAGTATTGAGGCTACGGAGCTTACTATAGCTATTAACAACCTAGAAGCTGAGGTAGTCGAATTTAAGATAAAGATAACTGACTATCACAACCAGGACGGAAATAAAGAATGCAGTTTATGTGGTCAAGTTATAACTAATAAGCATATAAATAAGGAATGTGCTTACTTGAGCGAACAAATTACAAATAGAACTAATTCAATACACGAGACTCGGATTAAACTTAAGTATCTACTTAAACAAGTAGCCAACCGTAAGGCAACCGAGGAAAACTGCGAACAAATAGAGCGTATCTACCTAAAAGCTGAAGATGAATTAAAGGAAGCAAAACATCAAAGAGAACTTAGACAGGAACGAATAGATAGAATGTTAGATTTAGAGCGTAGAACTATTACGGGTAGTATGGAGGTTATTACTGCTTGTACCATCCAGAATTATACTCCCGACATTAAACACTATGATGACATGATAAAATTGCAAACCCAAAAACTTCGGTGTATGCACGAGCATATAGACGACCTTGACATGAAAAAAGAGTACGTGCAATTTTGGGTGGATGGATTTTCCAACAAGGGAATCAAAGCTGACATCATAGATTCTGTGATACCTTATCTAAATGAAAGAGTTGGTAGGTATGCTGACATACTCACTGATGGAGAAATAGAAGTAAGTTTTGAGAATGTAAAGCGACTAAAATCGGGTGAACTCCGAGATGCCCTTGAGATTTCCTGTGGAAGAAGGAGTGGGGGAACTACCTATAAGGGAATATCGGAAGGTGAGAAGAAACGAGTAGACTTATGTCAAGCTTTGGCTCTTAGGGATTTAGTTGCTTCTCGCGGTAGTCAGTCTCTAGAATTTATGTTTTTGGATGAATGCTTCGAAGCATTAGATAGTATAGGGGTTGATCGTGTAGTGACATTATTAGAGGAATTGCACAAGAAATGTAAATGTATTTATGTTAGTACTCATATCTCTGAGTTGAAGGGGAATTTCGATGATAGCATTACAGTAATCAACGAGAAAGGAATATCTAGCATTGTCTAAAGGGAGTAAGAATCAGGCAAACTTGGCTAAGTTGTTTACAGCTTGGACGGGTTGGGAATTTCATAGCGTACCTCGTTCAGGGGGATTACGTTGGGGCAGGGATATGCGAGTTATTGGGGATTTAATATGTGATATTGATCACGCAGAGGAATTTCCGTTTTCTATTGAGACTAAGGTTAGGAAACCAAAGATGGGTCGTAAGTCTAAGATAATAAGGAACAAGGTTGAAATAGGAGATTTACTAATAAAGAAAAAAGATGGATTTATTTGGGAATCTTGGATGCAATGTACTGAAGATGCTACTAGAGGGGGCAAGTCTCCGTTAATGTGCCTTAGGAATGATAGGATGGCTAGTACGACTTATTTTACTTTCTTAGAGAAGCAAACTGGAATGGTTATCTGTAATGAACTTAGCAAGAGCAAAAATTATTTGTTGACAAATAATAAATTGAACCTGTTTATAACAACCACGGATTGGTTGTTCAAACTACCAAGTGAAAAGGTATTCGACATTGTTAGAAAAATGTTATGAAAAAATGGTGGGTAATAATGTACCCTACAAAACTCAGGGATGAGCTTTTAGCTACTATAAAGAAGAAGGGGCTTGATATTTTGGTTTATTGCCCCATGGTTAAGTCCTCTGAGGCACGTAAGGGTTTAATAAAGTCAGTTGCTAGGCCTTTATTTTTTAACTATATGTTTTGGTATTACGACTTGGATTTGTTACCATACGATACCATGAGTCAGTACATGAAGTTTAGGTTGCTTAGGTTTCCCAATAAAGAGAAACATATGGTGCCACAGCATTTAACTCCCAAAGAGATAAGTCGTATTAAGAAGTCTGTGTCTTCACATAATAGCCAATTTGACAGGCTCAGAACGGATATAAGCACATTGAGAAAATACATAGGTTGGAAGGTAGTAGTTAGGGATGGAGCTTTTACTGGAATGGTTGGTAAAGTTAGCGATGTCAGGAAGACTGGTATGCTAGATGTAGAATTATCAGTGTTTAATAGACCCATCAGTTGTGAGATGTCAGTGGAGTATGTGGAATTTGTCAGGTAGAAGAGACATCTACGATAAGGAACATCTACTTGTTTCTATAGACTTACTCTCACCTGAGTTGTTACATCAATTATCTGATACTGGTGAAAGTGATGCTAGGGTTGAAGAGCTTAAAGAGGCTATGAACTTTGCTATGGGGTTTTTAACTGAGAAAGAATTGGAACTGTTATTCTTTAGGTTCATACATAATAATTCCTACAAGACATTAAAGAAAACCATAAACCTTGGTAGTACGAAGACTGCTGCTAAGAGAATCAAGAAGCTTAAGCATTGTGTAAAGGGGTACATCGAATACTATCTTGCTGGTAGTGATTATCAAAGTGACCTTAAAGGTATTCATGGTAGTTTGGGCAAAGATGGTGTAGTAGTGGCGGACATGTTATTTAGACGGGGATCTAAAAATTCCATACAAAAGTCCAATAGGTTGGTTATTAGTCAAAATAGATTAACACGGCTTATATATGATATACAACTTGTTTGCCTTAGTGAATTATTGCTTAACCCCTTCGGCAAAGTGCTCGAAAATGTGGGTAAGATCAGCCAGAAAAATAAGTAAATTATTTTATTGACAAGTTCCGTTTTACCGATTATATTAAATAGAAATTTAATCTAGGAGTAAAACGTGGCCAGAAACACGGTTTGTTCAAAATGTAAAAAGTCAGTGGATCAAGAGGAGGGTGGTTACTCTAAATGTCATGGACATATAGTGGTGACTAAGGAACAATTGAACATTGCCCTTCATGGTAAAATTCCCCGTATAAAACTTAAGTCCGATGACTACAAAAATCAACAGCCAACTGATAGACCACACAAGAAAAGGAGGGATCTTGCCACTGGACTTAGAATAGGAACTGTTAAGTACCAAGCCTACGAACTTTGGGAGCTTGGTGAGTCTATGCAAACCACAATTAAAAAACTAAAAGCAAATTCTAACTCAGTTCGTAGTTGGTATGGTCAGTTTAATAGACGCTATAATGTGTCAGGAGTGATACAATGAAAATTAAAGCCATTACTTATTAAAGAAACAAGAACCTTGGTAATTACCAAAATGTTAAAATTGGAGTAACGGTTGAATTAAATGAAGATGATGTTGGCAAGGAAGTATTCAAAGTATTAAAACAATTTGTAATAAATAAACTTGACAAGGAGAAGTAATCTATCATGAAGGATCACGAGAAACTTATCATTCTAGGTAAGTTAGAAGGGCACATAAGCTATCTATCACGGAGAACTTATGTTAAGAGTCTACAATTGGACTTTGAGGATTTAGTGCAAGAAGGACGAACAAAGGTACTAACTGTCATAAGTGAGGCCAAAGAATTATCCATACGCGAGCTTATCTCAGTGTGTATAACTTCATTAAATAATTTCTACGCAGCATTAGTCAGGAAGAGTCGGTATGGAAAGCACAGTGGCATACTAGTAGACCTGGATGAAGCCTTCAATTTATCGGATAAACAAAAATTAGAAGACATATTCCTGGATTTACAGATAGGTCAATTGTACGAGCTGTTTGATGATGATGAAACTAAGGTATTTGAATGTCTTATGGACCCACCAATAGAACTAGTCAGGATGGCTCAGGAGGGACACAATAAGCGGTGGTCTACAGCGGAAGTTAAAATAACTAGGGACATACTAGCGGACTTTCTGGGGTACACCAAAAAAGAGTTAAGGTTAGTAATAGAAGGTATGCGTAGTAAGGCAATTCCAGTTTTTGAATTATTGAGGTAGTATATATTATATATGAAAGGAAAAACATGAGAATATACACTACAATCGGAGATATGCTAAATGAAACTGCCCGGGATCTACTGGAATTGGGCGTAGTCCGTAAGACCAAAACAATGCAGGACAAGAACATCGAGAATGACCCTAATTATGTGACTAAGGAACTTAGTAATTTTTCTACGTGCATAACTAATCCATCTTATACTTCATTTGAGACTGCAGAGTTATTTCAAAAATTTAGTATTGGAGAGGATGCAATTAAGCTTTATCAGTGGGTTGAAAGTGAATTTTATAGTCGCATAGATCCAGAATTAGTGAATCCAGGAAAAGCACACTTAATTAGAAAGGAATTGTGGGAACCATTTCTTATTAGACATAAGGGTAGGTTTGCTTATACTTACAATGAGCGAATAAGAACACAACTTCCATATATAATGGAAGTATTAGGTAAAGATCCCTGGAGCCGACAATGTGTTTTATCCATTTGGGATCCACATATAGATGCTCAACGAATAGGTCGTGATCGGGTACCTTGTTCTTTATATTACCACTTTATAGCTACACCCAGTGAAAAGGGAGAACCAGAACTTAATTTAGTACATGCAATGCGTAGCTGTGATTTTGTAACACATTTTCTTTGTGATATATTTATGGCACAACTAATGCTAAAGTGGACGGTTATGCAAATTGATGGAATAAATATGGGTAAGCTGTTTTTTAACACGTCATCGTTGCACTACTACATGAAGGATGAATCAGCCCTTAAAAAATTCATGGAGACATTATAGTGATTAAACCACAAGCAATAGATTACTTGATGAAGGTGGCTAATAAAGCTAAGCACCCCTTTACCCCAGAATGGTTAGTTAGTCTATTGTTTGAGAGGTACGGTGTAGCAAACCTTGTTGGCCGTGAGGCTGGTAAAATGAGGGAGTACGTTAGGGAATTTGTTATGTACGAAGGGTTGTCTTCTCGAATTTCTGGTGGGGTTATATACCCCGTTACTACTGGTATTATAGCGGACTCAAGTGAAGGAAAGTATAGAATGGATGATGAGGAGTTAAACTTGGGATTCTCATCTACTTGGAAATCCCTGGTTAGATTAACCTATCATAATGGAGCTAAGTCTGGTAATAGAATAGTTTTGCCAGATGTTCACATAAGAGGACTCAATTTAAGCATTGGAGATATCCACTACAACGATGTGGGGTATACTTCTTCACATATTACAAAAACGTGGTCAAATTATTTTTCGGACAAAGCGGTGCATAAATTTAGGGATAAACTAGAGTATCGGGTTGGTTACAGTAATATCTTCAGATGTGCTAATGCCATTAGCGAGGAAGATAGTCCTTGCCTGGACTCTGTGTCAGTGGGATTTATAAATCCAAATAAGCCTATTATACATGCTAACTATAGTGTGTCTAATGTAAATCGTATGACACTTATGGATTTTTACTTATTACATAGATTTATAAGGTTGATATTGCCCATTGAATTATTAAGTAAAGTGCAGATAAGTGTACACTTTAATATGTTGACTCTTGATACTACTATGTTGGGATGGTTAGCTAAAATCCCAGAATTTGATAAGATAGCAAAGCCAACTAAGTTAAGGAAAACGGGATTTAAGCGAATAGACTTACCTAATAGATTTGCTAAAACTAAATTCCAAGATGTTGGATTAGATATGTTTAAGAACAACGATTTATACTTGGAGGAATTAGATGGGAAACATTCTAATACAGCCATTACTTACGATCACCCAGGAAGAGTTTCGACAAGTAAATAATGGTAGAATAACCAGGGATCAACTATTTATGGCAATGGCTAAGTTGATGTCACTACGTGCTACTTGCCTAAGGAAATCCGCTGGCTGTATAATTGTAAAAGACTTCCGAGTTATTTCTACGGGATATTCGGGATCACCCCCAGGTATGGTGCACTGCATAGACGAAGGAACTTGTGAGCTAGACTCACTAACTGGTGGTTGCATAAGAACACAACATGCTGAAGCTAATGCTATAGCCTGGGCTGCTCGTAGTGGAATAAATGTAAATGGGGGGATCATGTACACTACGTTATCTCCCTGCCTGGCTTGTGCTAAGATGATAGCTATGTCGGGTGTCAATGAGGTAGTATATTTAGAACAGTATAGAAACAATGAAGGCAATAAGTACCTTAACCATTCTGGAGTAATATCAAGACATGCGGCGTCCGTTGAACTCTACATATCAGACTACACCAGCTGATAAGAAATCATTATACAAATCCTTACGAAATAAAAATTGTAAGATGTGTCCCCTGCATGCGAAGGCGGAACATGTTTGTCTTATAGGTAGGGGTAATTTAGATGCCTCGGTATTTCTAGTTGGTGAGGCTCCAGGACACCGTGAGGACGACATTGGAAAACCGTTCTCTGGTCGTTCGGGTCAGCTGTTAGACGAAGTACTGAACGAACTGGGTTACCCTAGAGAATCGGTTTATATATCGAACGCTGTCCATTGTCGCCCCGAGGATAATAAAACACCAACACCAAAGGAAATAAAAACTTGTAAGATTTATCTAGATAGGGAGCTTAACTTAGTTAAACCAAAAGTGATAGTAGCAATGGGTAACACTGCGTTAAGGTCTTTAACCAAGAGAACGGGTATAACTAAGTTTAGGGGAAATGCTTTAACCTATGGGGGAAATTTTAATGCTATAGTTGTTCCCACTATACACCCCGCTGCGGTTCTTCGTAACCCTGGCCACTTAAATGATCTACTAGATGACCTTACTCGGGCTTTTAACATTGCTAATAGTGAAGTGAAATATGATAAAACTGATTGGAAATTTATAAGTACTCTAGGTGAAGTGGCAGAGCTTGGATTCAACATACAGGAAGCTGGTATATGTTGTTTTGATATAGAGACAAATACATTGACCTGGTGGGCCGAAGATGCTAAAATTGCATCTATGGGATTTTCCTACGAAAATGGATATGGATATTGTTTGTTACTAGATCACAAGGATAGTCCATTCAGTGAATCGGATAAGCAGTGGATTAGGGAATTTCTAACTAATACAGTATTCGATAGTGATAAGATAATTAAAGTTAATCAGAATGTAAAATTTGATATGCATTTTCTCCAGAAGTATGGCTACAAATTTAGCGGCCAAATCCATGACACTATGTTTCTACATTACTTATTGAACGAGAACTCAGCACACGACTTAGAAACTATGGTTCTAGAGATGACTAATTACGGTGAATACTGGCAAGAGGTAGAAAGTAGTGGACTACATAGGGGAGAAGCACCAAATATAGACAAGAATATATTAGGGAAATATAATGCCACAGATGCTGACGTTACTCTCGTAGTATTCCACAATATGATGAAGCGATTAGAGAAGGAACCAAAGCTTTTAGCTGTTTATAATTACTTATTGGCTCCTGCACTAAAATGTATGTTTGACGCTGAGGTAAGGGGAATTACTGTAGATGTATCTAGACTTGAAGAATTAAAAGGAATTTTTGAGCTAGAGATAGCCAAACTTACTGAAACACTTGGGGGGTTTACTGAGTGTAAAAGATACGATAGTTATATGAAAAAGCAGAAGGGTAATAAATGGTTATGTGTTAATTTCAATTCTTATCCCCAAGTGAATGCTATTCTGTTTAAGCATCAATTAAGGGACAAGGATAAAGATGGGAATGAAATAAAATTAAAGATATTCCAGCACGGATTTAATGTTAAACCAAGTAGAACTACTGACAAAGGAAACCCCTCCTCTGATGAAGAGTCTCTAATAAATCTAATCCAGAATAGTGGAAAGGTTCAACCATTTGCTAGAGCCCTACTAACATTAAGGAAGACTGCCAAATTAGATGGTACTTATATCACAGGTATGTTTAAGAATATAGCCACTGATAATAAAGTGCATGCTAGGTTTCGTGAAACGGGAACTAAGACTGGTAGGATGTCTTGTAAAGATCCTAATCTTCAACAAATACCAAGGCCTGAGCCTGTTGAGTACGACACTCCGTTGAAGGCCTATGTTAAGGGCATATTTATCCCTTCTGATAAGAAAGTGTTTATAAGTGCTGACGAGTCCCAGGCTGAGATAAGGATATTAACACATTACTCTGATGAGCCCACTTTTATCAAGTGGTTTAAGTCAGGTAAAGATGTACACGAGCATGTAGCGGCTAAGATGATGCGGATGAGTGTTAAAGAGTTTAAGAAGCTGGAGGACTACAAAGCTAGAAGAAAACGTGCCAAGACAGTTAACTTCGGAGTTGTGTATAAAGTAGGTAAACATACACTAGCTCCTAACTTATCTTCTCCTTCTGAGGGTATAATATATACACCTGAGCAGGCCCAGGAGTTTTTAGATGAATACTTTAATATGTTTCCCAACATACTTGCCTACATGGAAGATATGGAAGCACTAGCATTGGAGCAAGGATATGTGGAAACTTTGTTTGGTCAGAAGCGAAGACTACCAGATGTGAACTCTGAGGTTAAATCTGTGAGGGAAGAAGCCTTAAGACAAGCAGTTAATTCACCCATTCAAGGTACCGCTGCACAGTATACTACTTTTGCTATGAATTGGCTACACGGACATATTGATGGTAAGAGAAAACTTCCCAAGTCATATCATTTACTTAACCACATTCACGATGATCTACTTGGTGAAGTTCGTATAAAAGACTTTGATGAAACTGCCCGTATTATAAAAGAGGAATGGGAGAACCTACCCACTAAAAAGTATTTCGGATTTAAGTTGAAGGTACCCATGGTAGTAGAAGTGTCTATAGGTAAGGACAATTGGGCTAAAATGGAAGAAGTGAAAGTATGATTAAGATATTGTTAATGCTTGCCATGGCTACCACAATTGTGTTTGCCTTATTTGTGCTGGTGTTGGTAAAAATTCCTCCATTGATTATTGGGAATATTGGTAAGTGGCTGTGGAAAACTATGATGTGGTTAGATAGTTTATTAAACAAAGAGTCGGTTAGACTAAGCATAATTTTTGACACACTGTTACTAAAAATTAGGGAACTTAACAGTAAACGGATTTCTAGTAGATAGTATATTTATATACTGAAGGAAATAAATATATGAGCATAATGAGTATAGAGGATTTGAAAGTCGATATTAAAGTTAAGGGTAAAGTTCGTAACTTTGATTTTAATCAGGAGCTGGGAATATCACATAATAACCCCCAACTCCTTAATGAGGAAATGTCACAACAACCTTCTAAGTACGCTTGGATTGGAGTGCTACATGCATTAGCCAATGATCATTACGAGAGACTTAATACTACTCTTAAAACTAAATATGCCACACTGGATAAAAAGCATAGAGAGAAAAGAAATGATGAAGGACTTAAAGTAACCGAGGCGGTCATAGCCTCTGATATAGAAAGGGACAAAGAATATATTATAGCTAGGGAAGAATTACAAAATTCTAAATTAAATAGGGATATTCTTTCTGTGGCTATGGCGGCATTTCAGCAAAGGAAGGATATGTTAATAAGTATCGGAAGTAACTTAAGAGCTGAACGAGATATGAATCTGAGCATAAAGAAAGACAAAGTCAAAAAACTACTTAATGAAAGAAGGGAGAATTAGCAGTTATGAACAAAGAAGCTAGAGCTAGATTAGAGAAAACACTGAAGTCAGTTCGTGAAAGATCTGAAGGTGGTGCATTTTTCTACTTTAAGAAGGGTAAAAGCTTAATCAGGATTTTACCCGGGGTTGGAAAGATGGGTGATATATTTTATCGTGAAGGGGTGGTTCACTATAATGTTAGTGATGGTAATCAGCCTATAGTATGCCCTAAGATTGATGGAGCTAAGAAACCTTGTCCAATTTGTGAAACGGTGGAAAAACTATTTAATACCAAGAAGCCTGCTAATATAAAATTAGCTAAACGGATGAAGAGTAAGATCCGTGCTTACATGAACATTATAAACCAGAACGAGAAGGACAAAGGTGCCCAAGTTGCAGTTTTTCCAACTACGGCGTTTGAGCAAGTGCTAACTTTGGTACTTGATCCCGACTATGAAGATATGTTGGATTTGGATAAAGGCCTGGATATTATAGTAGACCGTACTGGTGATGGGTTAGACACTGAGTATAGTGTTCTCCCCCGTCGCAAACCAACTGCTATAAGTTCTAGTGTTATGAAGAAGGCCACCGACATTTCATCTATGAAGGAACTAATACCAATGTCTGAGGAAGAGCTATCAGAAATGTTGTCGGATTCCGAAGAGCCAAAAGATGAAGAAGACGAGAAAGAAGAAGACGAGAAAGAAGAAGACGAGAAAGAAGACGATGATGACGAAGAAGACGATGATGACGAAGAAGACGATGATGACGAAGAAGAAGAAGAAGAGGAAGATGACAAACCTAAGAAGAAAGCTTCCAAAGTAGAAGCGGAAGAAGAAGAAGACGATGATGATGATGATGATGA
>Ga0137338_1000009_pt1 | contig 36545 bp, 31 predicted proteins | sample EasRivERMLT366_2_FD_104770 | JGI IMG/M metagenome (GOLD analysis project Ga0137338, IMG submission 104770) | Soil microbial communities from meander-bound floodplain in the East River, Colorado, USA - East River MetaG ERMLT366_2 | ecosystem: Environmental > Terrestrial > Soil > Floodplain ...
CGGAGTCAATTTCTTCGGAGCGAAGCAGATCAGGGCATAGAGAGAGTCGTTTTCTCAAAGAGACTTTGGAAGTCTCTTTGAAGGTTTCCAAAATTTTTGTTTTGAAGTCAGACTTCCGAAGTCTGGCAGGGAAAAATCCAAAAAGTGTTCGATGGTATAATCTTGCCGATATGCTCCAGGAACCATCATCTCAAAAATCACAAATTTGTCCAACCTGCGGAACCCGCCTGACCGAAAACGCCACCCGTTGTTTTGTGTGCGGAACAGAACTCACCGCGAAAGCCGCAACAAAATCTAAAAAAGCAGATACAACTGTACAAGCCAGCCGCATGCCCGAGATCACGCTCAGTTTGCCTGCGGCTTTAGGCGCGCTTGTGATCATTTTATTGATCGGCGCGGCAGTGGTTTACTTTGGAATAATAAATACTGTTGGAATTCAAGAACCAACTATTGTAGTGTCACCAACCACCACCGTCACGATCACTCCCACAGCGACGGAACTGCCCACTTCAACCACCATCCCAACGGAGACTCCGTTGCCGCCATTTGATTACATCGTGCGCGAAGGCGATTTATCTTGCGGTGTGATTTCCGCGAACTTTGGCATTTCGGTGCAAAGCCTTGTTATCTTAAATAACTTATCATCGGATTGTCTCATTCGTGTTGGGCAGACGTTGAAAATTCCATACCCAACAGCTACGCCCGCACCGCCGCCAACAGCAATTCCGAACGATGCCACGCAGACCGCGCAGGCTTGCGAAAAAGTTCCTTATACGGTTCAAGCGAACGATACGCTTTCAAGTATTTCTCTCAACTACAATGTACCTCAGGATGCGATCAAGTTCTATAATGGCTTGGCCTCCGATAATGTTTTACTTGGAACCACCATTGTGATTCCACTATGCTTACGCTTCGCCACGCCCGGACCGACTCCCACTGCGACTTTGCCGCCTCCCTACTCAGCCCCGAACCTGCTTCTGCCTACTGATGGCGCTGCCTTCACCCTGGCAAATGACGTGGTCACGTTGCAATGGGCTTCGATCGGAACATTGCGCGATAACGAAAGATACCAGGTTACGATCCTGGATGTTACTTCCGGCCAGGGGCTGCGGCAGACAGAATATGTGACGGATACCAAGTTCATCGTGCCTACATCCTTCCGGCCAAACGACAACCTGGCCCATGTGATCCGGTGGTGGGTCACCACCGTCCGCCAGAATGGCGTGGATGAGCAGGGACAGGCAATTTATGCCTCTGCTGGCGCGATCAGCGATGAGCGCGTCTTTACATGGGTAGGGGTGGCAGTTCAAGCCTCACCAAGCCCATAGTCACGAAAGAAGCGAGAATTTTATCCCCACCAATGTTTGGTGGGGATTTTTTATTTCATAACCCTTGACAGAATCCCGAATCTCATTAAAATATACAAATTATTCAATTTCATGAATAATTCAATAAACTGGAGAAAACGATGTCCCCTTTTGCCCTAAACCTCGAGAAAACCCGCGTTTCAGATTCACTTGTGATGATCGAACCGGCTATAAATGCTTTTGGAAGTATGCTGTTAATCTCCAAAGGTGACGATGATCCTGGCATCCACGAATGGGTCGCCAAAACCCGGGCGCAGATGTCTCAAGAAGAATTATCCCGTCACACATTGGTGACAATTGGTTTTCATTATTCAATTCTTCCAAATACAACCGGAACATCCTTCGAGGGCTATTTGGCTAACCTTGAAGCAACGCCACCCTCGGAATTTCGGGACCGTTTACTAAAGGCTTACTCAGAAATTTGCCTGACAGAGAACGCACACAAAGAAAAAGGCAAACCTGTTGATTGGGATGAGGTGCTGTCTTCCGCCAGGAATTATGTGGAATTTCTAAAGCATCGCTTTGGCGAAGATTTGACCAATGAAGAAATGGAAACACGTGCATATGAATATGTGATCGACCCGGCTGCACTCAAGCAATTGGTCACAGGGCATATCCGCTGGTTTTGGAAAAACCACTTGCAAGCCGAATGGACCCGCGTGCGCCCCATGTTGGAGCAATCCGCCAGGGCGTTCAACCAAATTGACGTGAGTGATATGACACGTCTTGAATTGGTCCAATTTGTAACAGGCAAGGAGTTTACCGAAGCAAAATGGGGCGATGAACTTGAAAAGGCAAGGGAACTAATATTTATTCCAAATGCCCATATTGGTCCTTACATTCGAGCGGCAAAGGTACAGGATAACTTTTACATTTATTTTGGAGCTCATCTACCGGAAGGATCGGAACTCCATGTCCCCGAATTGGATCGCGCCGAGATCGTCGCACGGCTCTCAGCCCTGGCAGACGATACACGCTTGAACATTTTGCAAATGATCGCCGAGAACGGCCAGATGCGCTCACAAGAGATCATGGAAGCTATCAACCTCAGCCAGCCGAGCGTTTCGCGTTATCTGACACAACTAACAGCCACAGGCTATCTACAGGAAAGGAGAACAAACGGAGCAAAGGTCTACATCCTTAATCAGGAACGTATTGAGAAAACGCTTAAGGCAATCCATGCCTTTTTACTGGGTCGCACTTGATTACTGAATGCCGTATACATATCCACACCAAAAGTTTGGTAAAAATGAAACGAGCGGCAGTTTGGTTTTCTTCGCCAAAGGAGAATTAAATGAACCACTTTCAGGATGAATTTGACGCCGAATACAACCGACAAAGAATCCTCAATGAAGTCAAACAGATTCGGCTTGAACAATTGGCCCTCAAATCCCGTCCCTACAAACCCGGCAGGTTCGAACGGACGATGTTCAACTTCGCAAACTGGATGATCTCGACCGGCAAGCAACTTCGCAAACGTTATGAAGTCCCTTCGGTCAATTGCAACCAATCCCCCAAGAGATACGCTCATTAATTGAATCCACGCCTCACAGGTGACAGAATTTATCGTTCCCACTGTCCCCTGTGAAAATTATTTGGAGAAAAATGAACGCTTTACTGGAAAGAACAACGAAAGTTTTTAACGAATATCCGCGCGCATTCTGGACCTATAACCTGATCGTCTTTATAGACCGCCTCGGCGGATTCATGCTCTACCCGTTCTTTGCACTGTATCTCACCAAAAAATTCGACATTGGCATGTCCACAGTGGGTTTGCTCTTCGCGGTCTTCTCGATCTCGGGTATGGTTGGGAGCGCCCTGGGCGGCGCGCTCACAGACCGCATGGGACGTAAAGTTGTGATCGTGGCCAGCTTAATCCTTTCCTCACTCAGCGCACTGGGGATGGGCTTCGCCCCCACTCTGGGAATCTTCATCGCAGTCGTCGTTGTTGTTGGTACACTTTCCAGCATCGGACATCCTGCACACGAAGCAGTCGTTGCAGATTTACTGCCGCCCGAAAAACGCGCTGAAGGCTATGGCATCATCCGCGTCGTCTTCAACGTCGCAGTGATCATCGCACCGCCCATCGCAGGCTTGCTTATCGCCAATTCATACCTCACACTCTTCATCGTGGATGCGGTCATCAGTTTGATCTCCGCGACGATCGTCATCCTGGCATTACCGGAGACAAAGCCGAAAGCCCACGCCCTTGCCAAACCTGAAACGATGAAACAAACCTTCGCGGGCTATGGACGCGTGTTTAAAGATATGCCCTTCTTGGCATTCATCGGCGTGACTGTGATGATGACCCTCGTCTATATGAACATGAACTCAACGCTTGGCGTTTATATGCGCGATCAACACCGGATGCCTGAAATAAATTTTGGTGCAATCCTAAGTCTCAATGCAATCATCGTTGTAGTGCTCCAATTCTGGGTCACGCGCCGGCTTGAGAAATACAAACCCATGCTAATGATGGCGGCTGGGTCATTGCTCTACGCAATTGGCTTTGCAATGTATGGCTTCGTCTCTGGCATTATGCTCTTTGCACTGGCAATGATCATCATCACCATCGGCGAAATGATCGTCTCGCCTTTCCAGCAATCCGTTGTGGCAAGTTTTGCCCCGGAGGATATGCGTGGACGTTACATGGCAGTTTCAAGTCTTTCATGGAGCATAGCATTTACAATCGGTCCATACTTTGCCGGGTTGATCCTCGATAGTGCCAATCCAAGTCTCTTATGGATTTTTTGCGGAGCCATCGGCATACTCGCAACACTTGGTTTTATGACTCTCAACAAAACCCACCGCTCTCCCACTACCATCATTGCTGAACCAGTTGCCACGGATTAACGAATCAGGCACTCCTCCCCACAAACGGGACAGGTCTAACGCATGGACCTGTCCCTGCTTTTTAATCGCCTCACTCCTCAGCCAAAGCCTGCTTCTGCCTCGACAAGCCTTCATCCACCCTGTACAATCACGCACAATGCAAAACAAAACTGGAGACTAACAATGGATATCCGTTCTTATAACCGCGATGCCTGGAACAAGGAAGTGGATAGCGGGGAGAATCGCTGGACACAGCCCGTGAGTCATGAAGTGATAGAAAAAGCAAAGCGGGGAGAATTTAGCATTGTGCTGACTGAGAACATCCCCGCCCCCCAGCGTTGGTTCCCTCCACTCAAAGGCTCGGATGTATTATGTCTTGCTTCCGGTGGCGGACAACAAGGACCTGTGCTCGCCGCGCTCGGTGCACACGTGACCGTCTTCGATAATTCCCCAAGCCAATTGAAACAGGATCAACTTGTGGCTGAGAGAGAAGCGCTCTCTATTCGAAAAGTGGAAGGCGATGCGGCTGATCTATCCATATTTGCAGATGAATCCTTTGATCTGGTCTTCAATCCCTGTTCAACTGTTTTCATGCAAGACGTCCGCGTGGTTTGGCGGGAATGTTTTCGTGTACTTCGGCATGGCGGGATCTTAATGACCGGCTCGATGAATCCTGTTCACTACATTTTTGATCTATTCAAAATGGATGAAGGTATTCTCGAAGTTGCATACTCCATCCCCTACTCGGATATGACGAGTCTTTCTGATGAAGATCGTGAGGAATATCTCAGCAAGGGCGCTCCGCTTGAGTTTGGTCACTCGCTGACGGATCTGCTCGGCGGTCAATTCGCGGCGGGATTCGTCATTACGGATTTCTATGAAGACGTAATGCTCGATTCGCCATTAGGGAAATATCATCCCAATTATTTTGCGACAAGAGCGGTAAAGAAGTAACCGAATCAAAAACGCAGGACTATCACAGCCCTGCGTTTTTGATTCTATTCTATAACGGGGCTACGGGACCTGCGTAATACGATTCAATGGTGCGGGAGAGTACGGTGAGTGCGATGCCAGGTATTTCTCAAATGCATCAGTATCCACTTCGCCGCCGAGACGGTTGGTGCCTTGCTTCAACACAAGGAAGTTATCGCCGCCATCCGCAAGGAAGCTATTGACAGTTACTCGGTAGGAAGCATTCGGGTCAACAGTCACGCCATTGATCTTGATGGTTGATGGGTCAACCTTGTTACAAGCAGGCGCAGAGAGGCTCCACGAATACGTAAAGCCAGCCGAGACCTGCAAAATTTTCTGACCGTTAGCAGGCTGTCCACATCCAACAAACTGCTGTTCAAGCATAGTGTCAATTTGCGTGCCAGTGATGGTAAGTGTTACCATACTGTTGCCGAATGGCTGAACAGCGAACATCTCGCCATAAGTCACTTCGCCGGGAGCCTCAGCACCGCTGATCTGAGCATAAATCAGATTCTCTCGAATACCACCAGGATTCATGAATGCGACCACTGCATCGCCAAAGCCGGGATCGTTCGTAGCATCAAGTTGACCATCGGCGATCAAATCACCCAGCGCGGTCTCACCACCCGGGTTCGCCGTGCGGTTAATGTTGGCAGTGATAGAACCGATCACACGATTCGCGATCGGCGCAACCAGGGTCTGATATTTCGCAATCAAGGCGGTCAACAAGCTATCCTTGGGGACATCGCGAGTCACGGTCTTATTCTCAGCCGTCATGGTAACGACTTCGCCGGTACCGCGGTCAATGGTCAGATCGATCTTGGTCACAACACGCCCAAACGAGAATGCGCTGGTAACAATCTTGCCGTCGATCACGCAGTTGTACGGTTGATGAGTATGTCCGCTGATGACAACATCGACCTCGTCATCCAGGTTGTTGACAATATCCACAATCGGACCGGATATACCGACACAGGCATTGGAATTGGTACTTCCATCTAATGTGCTCTGATCGCCACCCTCGTGGATCAACACGACAATCGTCTCGATACCCTTTGCCTTAAGTTCGGGAACCAGCGCATTGACTGTCTCAGCTTCGTCCAGGAAGTTCAAATCAGCAATACCAGCAGGCGTCACGATGGTAGGCGTGCCTTCAAGTGTCATACCGATGAAAGCGATCTTGGCGCCAGCAAATGAGCGCATCTTATAGGCAGGGAAGATGGTCTTGCCGTTATCCTTGCGGACCACATTCGCGGCTAGGAACTGGAAGTTCGCGCCCGCGAAATCATCACCGTCCTGACAACCATCCACAGGATGACATCCACCTTCTTGCAAGCGCTTCAACTCAAGCCAGCCCTCATCGAATTCGTGATTGCCAACTGCATTGAAATCCAAACCGATCAAGTTAAAGGCTTCAATGGTTGGTTCATCATGGAACAATGCCGAGATCAACGGGCTTGCACCCACCATGTCGCCCGCGGAAACAACCACGGTATTCGGGTTGAGCGCACGCAAATTGCTAATATGGGTTGCCAGATATTCCACGCCACCCGCAGGAACATTCGGCGCAGGACAGTTAGATACTGCCGGAACACATCCAGAACTGCTGGTAGGCGGTACCAAGTTGCCGTGAAAATCGTTCAGTGCCAGAACCTGAACATTCACAGTACCAGAGGGCTTGGCACCTACGGAAACCGCAGTTGCCAGCAATAGAACCAAAGCAATTACAAGTGAAAACACACGAACAGAAGTCTTCATACAATTCTCCTCATAAGTATGGAAATACAGATCAAACAACAATTTCAACAAAACCCCTAAGATTCGCCAGCAACGCACCTCCTTCTAAAGAAAGAAGAAAAATTGAACTTGCACTTTTGCAATTATACAATGGGGATGCAAAAGAAATCAAATTACAAAAGGTTACAGTTTGTATAACAAATGTCGCTTTAATACGGATCACAGACTCGACAGCGTTTCCAGCAAACGCGACTGCCATTTCTCCCCAAACGAACACCAATAGGATGACCTTCCACCTCTTACTCCTGGACCCAAATCTGCCAGCCGATGATTAGCCTTTTCCTCTGCTGATGCCGGGTACCGCAGAACAATCTGTCCGCTTTCCCAATTGATTCCCGTTAACCCAGCCTTCTCCGCTCGCAACTTGACTCGCATCTGATAAAACAGGTTATCCACCATCTCAGGCAATACACCAAAACGATCTTTGAACTCAGAAGTTAATGCCTCGATCTCGGTTTCATCGCGCAGATCCGCAATACGACGATACAAACGCAAACGCAGATCCTGGTCCGTGATGTAATCTGCAGGGATTCCAACCGCCAACGGTAAATCCACATTCACCGGCATCGAAAGCGGTTGACTCAAACTGGAAAGAGAGACCTCGATCTTCCTTCGCTTGCCCTGAGCTGAGTCGAAGGGTTCATCTTTCCTTTCACCCTCACCCCTCGCCAATTCAATCCGTCTTATCTGCCTCACCGCATCTGCCAGCAGGCGCGTGTAAAGATGAAAGCCCACCGCCTGGATATGTCCATGTTGGCGCGTGCCGAGCAGATCACCTGCACCTCGGATTTCCAGGTCGCGCATCGCAATCGAATATCCCGCGCCGAGTTGTGTATTCTCCGCGATGACCTCGAGTCTCTGTTGACCTTCGATGGTAGGGGAAAGTTTACGGTGGCGGAAAAAGTATGAGTAGGCGCGAGCAGCCCCACGTCCGACTCTGCCGCGCAGTTGATAGAGTTGAGCCAGGCAAAACGTGTCGGCCCGGTCCACAATGAGGGTATTCGCGTTCGGGATGTCCAATCCAGATTCGATGATCGTTGTCGAAAGCAGAATGTCCGTCTCACCCAAATTAAAGCGATGCATCACCGAAGCCAGTTGCGTTTCGGGCATCTGACCATGACCGATATCCACATTCGCTTCAGGGACAAGTTGATTCAAATGCGCCTTCATTGCATCGATCGTGTTAACACGGTTGTGCACAAAGAAGATCTGCCCACCGCGTTCGAGTTCGCGCAGAATCGCCTGACGCACCAGCTTTGGCGAATATGGACCCACATGCGTGACGATTGGCAAGCGTTCCTCAGGCGGCGTATTGAGATTGGAAATATCGCGCACACCTGTGAGCGCCATATACAATGTACGCGGAATCGGCGTGGCTGTGAGTGTGAGCACATCCACTTCGGTGCGCAGTTTTTTGAGATGCTCTTTATGAGTCACGCCAAAGCGTTGTTCTTCATCAATGACGACCAGGCCAAGCTCCTTGAACTGCACATCGGCTGAGATCAAACGATGTGTACCGATCACGATATCGATTTCACCCAGGGCCAGCGCGAGCAATATAGTGGTTTGTTCGCGCGGTGTCCGAAACCGCGAAAGCATTTCCACTTTCACGGGAAATGCCGCAAGTCTTTGTAAAAACGTTTCATAATGCTGTTGCGCCAATACTGTTGTGGGAACAAGAATAGCGACCTGCTTACCATCCATCACTGCTTTGAACGCAGCGCGCAAAGCTACTTCAGTTTTCCCGTAACCCACATCACCGCATAACAACCGATCCATCGGGCGCGGCGCTTCCATATCACGTTTAATATCTACGAGTGCGCGGTTCTGATCTTCCGTTTCAACATACGGGAACGAATCTTCCAATTCCTTTTGCCAGTTCGTGTCCGGCTTGAAAGCATAACCGGTCACAACATTTCGACGTGCATACAAATCCAACATATCCTGCGCGACTTCCAGCACTGCTGCTTTGACGCGCCCCTTCTTCTCCTGCCACTCCTGCCCACCCAACCGATCCAATGCGGGCGCCGCGCCCTCCGCACCTACATAACGCGTCAACCGATCTGCTTGATGCACGGGCACGTACAACTGTCCACCGCCATCGTATTCCACCGCGAGAAACTCACGCAGATGATTATCGAGTTCGCGTTGCACCAACCCGCCAAAGCGTCCAACGCCGTGATCAATGTGAACCACATAATCATCCACCTGCAAATCTGAATACACAGACTCGGGCGTCTCAGCAACGGGACGTTGGCGCGTGCGCGGCTGTGGACGCTCCCAGCCAAAGATTTCGGAGTCAGAAATTAGATGAGTAGAGAGTAGAGAATTAGAGATCGGGGATTGGAGCGTGAATCCTTCTGATAATGAAGCTTCAATGAATTTCGGATTTTCGAATTCAGACTCGTGATGATCGGACTCAAGCCACAGTTCATGGAGACGAGGAGATTGACGTGAGACAATGATGACTTGCTCGCCTCTTCCTACAACTGAAGTTAAATACTCGACGAAAGACTTGAGCCTCCCTCCAAATCTTTCGTCATGTCCAAAACATGCCGCCAGGGAGTTGCCTTCATCATTTATTTCATTTCGCGTCGAATAACCGAACTCCAGCGAAGCATGGTCATGCAAACTATCGTGCAACTCAGACCAGGGAATATACGGCAATGGAAAATCAGTGGATAGCGTATCCTCTTTGATACTTTCCTGTCTGAATTTGACAGCCTGTTCTTCGATTTCAGCTGACATACTTTCAACAACAGACAGGTCGTCGATCAACACAATTGCTTTTTGAGGGAGATAATCCAAAAGACTCGCCGGTTGTGGATGCAACAAGGGAATATGGAATTCGGATAATTCAGATCCCTGCTCACCTGTCGCGATATATTCACGAGCGGGCGTAACGAGAATCGATTCCAGTTTCTCGATCGTTCGTTGCGATGCCGGGTCAAAGCGGCGAATGGTTTCGATCTCATCGCCAAAGAAATCCAAACGGACAGGCAGCATCTCAGCCGTTGCCCAAATATCGAGAATGCCGCCGCGGCTGGAGAATTGTCCCGGCTCCAAAACCGTATTGACGCGCTGATATCCGATCTCTGCCCAACTCCGTAACAGTGTATCTGGTTGAACAGTTTGATTGACCGATAATTTCTTACAAGCCTTAAGGAAATCACGGCGTGGCAAAGTACGCGTCATCAGCGAACGCACGGAGGCAACAAACACAGGCGGCGTTTCAGGCTTCTGTACAAATGGGAGATGATAAGAAGATAATGCCGTAAGTGTTTGCAAACGGTCGCGGCGCGTGGCCACACCCCAGGCGGCCTGCTCATAGAACAATGGATTGGGTTCAGCAAAGTGATAGCGCGGTGACTTGACCCAAAATCCCAATTCATCGAATAAAGACAGCGCATGGTCAGAGCGGTCTGTGATCAAAAGGATAGGACGTTGTGTATCTTCCAACAATGTGGCAAGGACGGGCAAACGTGCGGCGCGCGGCAATCCCAAGCCAGGTTGCGCGCCATTAGCCTGGAGTTGATTCAGCAATCGCTGATATTGTGGGAGTTCGCGAATTTTATCTAAGATAGTTTGCATCTATGCTGTTAGTTGATCTCTAATTTGGCTAAGCGTTTTAGTTCATCCACTACAGGATGGTTTGTAAAGGGCAATCGAAAAACATGGTAAGGAATAAATCTTATTTCTGAACCAAGCCTTGCCACATTTTTTAATTCAATGATTACGACAAGGTGCCTAAAAAGGGTATTTTGGTAGACACTTTTTATCTCTGACATTGGAATTATCGCCATATCTCTATTATGAGTTACATAAATAAAATGATCATCAATGACAACTGTTCCAAAATTCCTATACAACCCCCAAAACAAAAAAGCACCAATTGTCCAGAAAAAGAAATATGTAGCTTTACCAGAAAAAGGCATATCTGTCATAAAAAGCATTATTCCCAAGCCGATTACAAAGAATATCCAAAGGCTTTTATAAAACGGAGTCAAGTCAGAAGATAATTTCTTTTTCATAAACAAGAATAATGTAAGCACATTGAGCAGGGAAACTCTGCTCCTACGATTCCACAGAACCATTAAACTCATTCATGGCTTTATTCAACCCGTGAGTCACATAAGCTAATACGGCTTCTACACCATGATCCAGGACTTCAGAGAGTGTTTGCATCTCGTCGCGGGAGAAATTTTGCAGGACGTACGCGGCTGGATCCATCCTGCCGGGCGGACGACCGATGCCGAGCCTCAAACGTGGGACTTCCTTTGTGCCCAGCTTTTCCAGAATGGAGGACAATCCACGTTGCCCGCCGGGACCACCAGAGGCGCGGATACGAATCGTGCCGAATGGAATATCCAAATCATCGGAGAGAATCATCATGTTGGGGAAAGGTATCTTGTAAAAGTGAGCAAGTCCCTGCACCGATTGACCGGAGAGATTCATAAAAGTCTGCGGTTTGGCGAGGATGAGTTTTCGTTCCTCATAGGCAGAAGTCATCACGATGGCTTTCGATTGCACTTTCATGCCACGCGCGTTAAGACGAACAGCGATGCGATCAATAAGCATAAAGCCGAAGTTGTGACGTGTGTCTTTGTATTCTCGGCCCGGATTGCCGAGACCGATAAGGAGGAAGGTTTGTTCAGGTGTCATTTATTAGTTCCAAGTTTCAGGTTTCAAGTGTCAGGTATTAAGAACGGCGCAGGCGAAGAATGATTCCAGAGAAGACGAACAAACCAATTATCACGAGTGCACCGCGACCGAGGCTGGCATAAATTGTGCTTTGACTTAACGCTGCCGGATTCGTTGGAAGTGGGATCGGGGTTGGGCGCGGGACCTCGGTGGGCGTCGGAGAGGCGGCAAGCAGGAATGGTGTGGGGATTTGAATCGTTACTGAATCCGGCGTGGAGGTGAACTCAGGTGTGGGTGTCGAAAATGGAGTGTCGTTTTGAATTTTGACAGGGACAGTCACTTCTTGAAACGAACCATCATTGAGATTAACTCGCAGGCGCAGGATGTAATCGCCGTCGCTGATGGCGGTTGTTTTCCAGATGGCGAGAGCAGAATCAAGCACAGGCTGAGAAACGGTCTGGAGGGTGAACCAGTTTCCGGATGAGTTTGAAGCGTACGCAAAATCCAGTTGGGCGGAGAGGAAGTTTTCGATATCCGTTGTGCCGGTGATTGTGAATTCGCCGCGTAAAACGTCGCCTGCCAAAGGCGCGGTGACCGCAAGCGGAGGAGTACCCTGCGCGGCGATCAGGAGCAAAACAGAAGGAAGCAGGAGGCGGAGTTTCATGAGCCGAACAAACAAGTTTAACATGAAGGGATGAGGCGGTCAAATTTCCTGAATAGAGACTTCCGAAGTCTGGTTGGAAATTATGGTACACTTTGACAGACTTCCCCGCTACCAAGCGCGGGACTACGCAATCAGGAGAATTTTTATGTCAAAAAATCGCGCTGATCAGATGGTGGAACGCCTGCGCAATATGCAAGCCGCCGCGCCCGATATCGAGGCTTCGGCTGTTGTTTCGGTGGATGGGCTGATCATGGCATCAGCCTTGCAACAGGGCGTGGAAGAAGACCGTGTTTCGGCAATGTCTGCCGCAATGCTTTCGCTGGGCGAACGTATTTCAAACGAATTGGGACGCAAAGGGCTGGAACAGGTCTATATCAAAGGCAATAAAGGCGCGATCGTACTGACTTCCATTGGGGAGGAAGCCGTTCTCACGGCGTTGGCACGTCAGGATGCCAAACTAGGCATGATCTTCCTTGAAATGCGACGCGCCGCTGAAGATCTCGTAAAGCTGGTCGGATGAGTACAAAAAGACAACTGCAACACTCACAGTACGCAATCCCCGATGGGGAGGGCTTCAACGCCCTCCCCATCGCTTTTAATCCTGTCATTGCGAGGGCGGTGGTCGAGTAGCCATGGGCCGCCACACTGAGCCTGTCGAAGTGGTTTGTTGCGAAGGGCGTATCGAGACCAGCCCTAAGCAATCTCCAATCAATTAAGAGCTGCTTGACTATCAGTTGCTCCATCCAACAGCGCGCTTCGTCTGCACTCCTCTCAGCGCGAAGAAATCGAGGTAAATTATGACAACCAAATATTTATTTTATACAGGCGGGGTGGTTTCTTCAGTGGGTAAAGGTGTGACTGCTGCGGCGACGGGGTTGCTCCTGCGGGAACGCGGCTTCAAGGTGGCTGTGCAGAAACTGGATCCGTATATCAATGTCGATCCGGGAACGATGAGCCCGTACCAACACGGTGAAGTTTATGTTTTGGATGACGGCGCAGAAACAGACCTTGATCTGGGTCACTACGAAAGATTCATTGACATCCGCCTCAGCCGTTCAAGCAACTTCACCAGCGGACAAGTGTACGCGGAGATCATCGGCAAGGAAAGACGCGGTGATTTTCTGGGCGGGACGATTCAAGTCATTCCGCACATCACGAACGAGATCAAACGGCGCGTGGCTGGAATCGCAAAAGAGACAAACGCAGATGTAGTGATCGTGGAGGTCGGAGGCACGGTGGGCGATATCGAGTCGCAGCCATTTCTGGAAGCCCTGAGACAACTCCGCAATGAGGTGGGACGTGAGAACGTGTTCTTCATCCATGTGACCTGGCTTCCATACATCGGTGCGACAGGCGAGATCAAGACCAAGCCCACGCAACATTCCGTGGCAGCGTTGCGCTCGATCGGTATTTCACCCAACATGATCATCGCCCGTTCTGACTACCATGTGGACAAAGATTTATGCGACAAGATCGCTTTGTTCTGCGATGTGGAAAGGCCCGCCGTTGTGCCGATGGTCACAAGCGATGTGCTGTATGAAGTTCCGCTACTGCTGGAAAAAGCAGGCGTCGGTGATTATCTTGTTGAAAAATTGAATATGAAAGCCACATGCAAACCAGATATGAAACCCTGGGAAAAATTAGTGGAACGCGTACGAAAGCCAAAGCCAACCGTGAAGGTTGCATTGGTCGGAAAATACGTAGAATTGCAGGACGCCTACATGTCGGTGCGCGAGGCGCTGAAGCACGCCGCGCTTCATAACGATGTGGAAGTGGAGATCGGCTGGGTACATTCCGCCGACCTTGAAAAGGATAAAGGCTGGGACATCATCCAAAACTCGGATGCGATTCTCGTCCCGGGTGGATTTGGGTCACGCGGCATTGAAGGCAAGATCATGGCAGCGCGTTATGCCCGTGAAAAGGAAGTTCCATATCTTGGCTTGTGTTTGGGAATGCAGACCATGTGTATTGACTTTGCGCGCGGTGTGTTGGATCATGAAGATGCAAACTCATCTGAATTTGACCACGGCTCAGAATATCCCGTCATTGACTTGATGCTCGATCAACGCGCCATCACGGATATGGGCGGCACCATGCGGCTCGGACTCTATCCCTGTGAATTACAAGAAGGCTCAAAAGCCGCCGCGGCATACAGCGAAGAAAAGGTGAACGAACGCCATCGTCATCGCTTTGAATTCAATAATGCCTACAAAAAAGATTTCGAAAAAGCGGGCATGGTTTTCTCTGGTATGTCACCGGATGGCAAACTGGTTGAAATTGCAGAGATCAAAGATCATCCATTTATGGTTGGCAGTCAGTTCCACCCTGAGTTTTTGTCGCGCCCGATGAAGCCGCATCCATTGTTTGTGGGGTTTGTGAAGGCGGCGAAGGAGAGGAATGGGAGGAAGTGAAGTGGAGGGTGAACAGTAATCAGTGAGCAGTTGAGACTTCCGAATTTTTTGCGAAGCACCCTGTAAGGGTGAGGAACTCGGAAGTTTGTTTGATAAGAGTGCCACATCACCTGGTCTACCAGATACACAACAAGTGCTGATGGTGAAAAGGAAAACCAGCAAGAAAGTCATCAATATCATTCTTGACCAAGGGGGTTAAATTTGTCACGCAATGGCAATAGTATTTGCTCAATCAAATCCCTATAATGAATTCAATCATTTAGACAGGGGATCATGGAAGCCAGCATCGGAAGTCCAGATCCCCTTTTAACCGCCATTGTGTTTACCGCATTTTGCGGCACTCTGTAATTCAGATTGGAGGGTCTAATGAACATGGTACGCGTCCGCCAGCAAACTGGAAAGTTGTACCGCTTGTTTTTGTTGTTATGCCTAAAAAAGTCTTGGGGAAAAGTAAATACCACACATCATTGTATTCTTATCCTGGCAATGGAGCAAACTTTGTCTCCTATGTGGAGGGTAGAATGAACATTCAATCTTTTTCACTCAAATCCATTTACAAAGTCTCGTTCTTTCTCCTGCTGATTGGGGTAATGCTTTCAAGTTTAGGCATAAATAGAGTATCAACAGTTAGCGCGCAGGATTCGGCAGCCGATAAACTTGTGACTCATAAATTAATATCAGAATCTTCTTTGGCTACAACTGATCTATCCCATCGATATATCATTTTCCTGGATGGTGTTAATACCTCTGCGCCGGGTAATAATGGTGAAAATGTCTTCTTGCAAAAGACTTTTGGATCCATTATAGACAAGTTGGGGGGCATAGGTCTGTCTCCATCAAGATTCATCTACTTCAGTTATAGTGCCGCGAACTACTCCCTTCAATCTCAATATTGTTCAGGTTGGAAAGATGGATGTTCAACCACGAGCGGCGGAGATCTCACGTCCTTAAATCTTTCACCTATTTATGTGGAAAAAGATACCCATCTGCCAATTATTCAACAATCATGGGTACTTGAGTGGCTGATTAATCAGATTCTAATAGAGGATAAGGATCCTTCAGTGCAAATCGATTTGATTGGATTTAGCTTAGGAGGTCTTGTAGCTTCGTATTGGGGTTCTCATGATTCGCCTTTGCGTAGTCATATACATGGAATCATTGCAATCGAAAGCCCACTGGGTGGCATCCCATTAGCTGCTCAATGCATAGATTCCTCAGATCCTCTGTTCTGTTATGAAATAATAAGCCGCTTTGGAATAGAAATACTTCGCGAACTTCAACTACCTGATATCATGCCCGATAGTATTGTTGATGAACTCCCTAACGTAGCCCGCAATAATTTTAAGTTTACGTCGATCCAATCAACAACGGATTATATTGTAAATGACTTACCAATACTAGTGGATTTTGGTATAGCTGGTAAATGGCAAATACCCGTAGGAAAAGGGTCCCAAGATTGGAAGGGCACTCAACAAACTCTTCATGCGGACAATTTAGGAGGAAACCTGACAACTTCGTACATACCACTCGAAAATGTAGATGATTGGATAAACACCAACCATAGAGCCCCTCTTGGAAATGATCAAACATCAAGGTGGATTATTGAAGCTTTACAAATCGTTACCCCACCGACCAACGCTGTTGATGTTGCATTAATTATTGATAGTTCGGGAAGCATGTCATCAAACGATCCAGGTAACAAAAGACTCTTAGCCGCAAGAGCATACCTAACAGCATCGCTGGCGGGTGACTATGTTGGTGTTGTCGATTTCGATAGCTCTGCTCGGTTAGCAAGTCCCTTATTACGGCTCCCAGAAAACAAGACTTCCCTTGTTAATGCCATAAACACTATTGACTCCTCTTCTGGTGGCACCAATATCGGCATTGGCGTACAGGAAGGTTGCAATGCTCTTAAAAACTCGACTTCTGGAAATGCCATCAAAGCCGCCATATTACTGACAGATGGTCGGGGATCCTTTAATCATCAGGATTCATGCTTCCGAGATCGGGGTTGGGCAATATATACATTTGGATTTGGATCGGCGAACGACGCACTTCTTCAGGAAATTGCATCAACTACCGGTGGGGAATTCGCCAGGTTGCCAACATCAGATTTTGTATGTGAATTCCTGCGGGTACGCTCCAAGATTGCCGGTATCGAACCGGGCCCCTGCTCTTCAACTCACATTGGACCTTTAGAAACCTTGATAGATATTACCAAGGTTCCACTGGGACAGAAACAGGTCAGCTTCTCGACCAGTTGGGCCGGAAGCGATATCGAAATGACATTAAGATCTCCCTCAGGCAGAGTTGTCGATAGAAATACGATTGCGCCCGATGTTATCCATGATTTAGGTGCCACGTTTGAGGTTTACACCATATTAAATCCCGAACCAGGTGATTGGGAAGTGAGATTGTTCGGTCTTGATGTACCGGCTGGCGGAGAAGATGTAATCTTCAGCTTCACAAACATACCTTCAACGACGGAGCAGTCAACTTCCACCAGTGTCAACCCGACAAACGCGAAGGTGGGCGACACGGCGACGGTCACGGTCAGTTTGAATAGCGTGCCTGCCGAAGGTGGCTACACCAGCGCGGAATTCACCTGTACCTACGATGAAAGTCTGCTGGAAGTAAGCAACATCAAGGTTGGCACCCTCTTCGGTGCGGATGTGGTCTCGGCAATCAATGGCCCGCAGGGTGGCAATTTTATCGTGGCGATTGCCGGAAGTAACGGCAACAAAGCCACCACCAGCGGAGCCGCCTTCACCTTCGATGTCAAGGCTCTGCATGCAGGACAGGCCTCTGTGAAATGTACGGCGCGTGTTTCGAAGGGGGACGGCAACATCATTTCTCTGCCCTCAACTGGCCCCGCAACCCTGACGATTGGTGGAGGAACAATCACGCCGACATTCACACCCATGCCCACCGGATCCACGACACCTACAGCGACAGCCACCTTCACAGAAACGCCTACGCCATCCAGCACATCCACGCCGACCGACACTCCTACACCATCATCCACACCTACTGCGACCGCATCCGTCACACCGAGCCAGCCACTCATTGGGACTCTCACTGGACAAGTACTTGCCACCGAACCCGTCATCGTGAGATTGTATGATGCCACTAACACATTGACTGCATCTATTCCTGCCAACCCGGATGGCACCTTCAGCCTCACCGCCCCTGCCGGGACGTATACCGTGGTTGCGAGCGCCAGTGGATTCCTCAGCGCGCAAGGCTCGGTCACGATCACGGGCGGAAACGCCGCTACATTGCCGACCATCAATCTATTGGCTGGTGATATTGATAACAACAACGTCATAGACCAGTTCGACGCCATGACCATCGGCATGAACTACAACACCGTCACGCCCTCCGCTGCTGATTTGAATAACGACGGGATCATCAACATCCTTGATCTCGAACTGCTTGCAAAGAATTATCGGATGATCGGTCCGGTCCCGTGGCAATAAAACAACAGGCATGCAGAGGTGCTCATCGATTCAGAAGTCGAAGAGCGTCTATCTAAAACAAAAGCCTTCCAAGAGTCATGAGACTTTCAGAAGGCTTTTATATTTACCGTGTTCCAGGGCTTTGGTGCATGATGGATTAAACAAAATAGGCGTGTCAAAACTGGTCAGAATACGAGCAGTCCCTGGTACAGGGCGGCAAACGCGGTCGACATTTAGCAATTCCTAATGTTGAATTTCAAACATTTACACGCAAAATCAAAATGCTATAATGCAAGCATAATGCCAAACTCCCTCACCACCCTCTCCCAATCCTCCCTTCAAGATTACGTGGACTGCGCGCGGCGATTTCAACTGCGATATGTCGAGCGATTATCCTATCCTGCGATCGAGTCCGAGCCAACGCTGGAGAACGAGAAGCATCAACAAGAGGGCGAATATTTTCACCGGCTGGTGCAACAATATTTGGTTGGCATCCCGGCAGAGCAAATCAGCAAACTGGCCGCTGCGCGCACACCAAATTTGCAGAGGTGGTGGGAGAATTTTCTCGCACAAAAAGACTTCCGAAGCCTTGGAGACTTCGGAAGTCTCCATCCCGAAGCCACCCTCTCCGCGCCGCTTGGAGGATTTCGTCTGCTCGCAAAATACGATCTGATCGCGATTGAGAAGGACAAAGCCACCATCTACGATTGGAAGACCTATCGCAAACGTCCGCGCAACGAATTCCTCTCCGCACGTATGCAGACGCGGGTCTATCGTGCGTTGCTCGTCCACGCAGGCGCGCATCTCAATCACAACAAATCCTTTGAACCCGAACAGATCGAGATGATCTATTGGTTTTCAGATTTCCCTAACGAGCCCGCGCTCTTTGCGTACACGTCCGCGCAATACAAACGGGATTGGGATACGTTGTCAAAACTTTCGGATGAAATTAAGAACGCCTCAGACTACCCGCTCACTGAGGACCGGACGAAATGCCTTTACTGTCCGTATAGATCATACTGTGAGCGCGGTGTCCGCGCCGGGGATATGGATCAAGCCGACCCGCAAGGGGAGATAGAAGCGGAGGAGTTGTTCGATGTCAACTTTGAGCAGATCGGGGAGATCGCGTTCTAGATGTCATTGCGACCTGTGGGAAGCAATCCCCGATTAAGTAGGAGATTGTGTCGCCACGGCGCCACGCGACGCTTCGGGCAAAGAGCAAGTGCGCCCTCGCAATGACATTATTTTACGTATACACCCAAATGATTTCCTACAGGGCGTTCCCGGCCGGGGATGTAATTGTCAATCGGGGAATTCATAATTATAGGCCCACCCTCATCCCCTTCAATGACCAGTGTGGATGAACCACCGCCATCCAAATTCATGGCAAAGTATGCACCATACTTAATGAGCAGTTCGGCAAGTTTCACAAAGGTCGCGCCTTCGCTATAAAAAGGCTGACGTCCATCTATAACGATCAGGATCATGACACGTCCGCTTTTGTTGATGCCGACAGCAGTGCGGGGATCAAGTTCATTGTTATCCAAACCATCCAGAATCTTGCCTCTTTCAATCAACATACGGTCCCCTGAAATGGCGTGAATGACCTTACCCGGACGCCGGTTGAAGGACAGATCATTTCTACGGCTGATATAGAGCGTTGGCTCGATGCCAATCTCATTTGGGATTCCCGCGGCGTAGAGGTCTTCCTTTGAAGCAGTGAAACCCAATGGTGCAACTGGATCACCCTCATGCGGATAATAATCCACTGGACTGCGTGACCACCACGGGGTAAAGCCATCCCCGTTGATCGCGATTTGAACACCGAATTCATCCAGAAATTGCGAAGTAGTACGCGCATTCAACGGCAGCTCCCCTTCTGAATCAGGCGGCGTGATGAGAAACTCAATCCCTTTGACCTTGGTATCTATAACAACAACATGCGCAATCAACGGACGCGGCAGATATTCAACAACACGATGATAGATGACACCCTCATAAAGAGTCCGTTTCATCGCAACCGGCGCGGGACGTCCGCGATCGTATAGGCTGTAACTGACGATACACAATCCGATAATAAGCAATATCCTAAAAAAAATCTTTGCAGGTTTTTGGGTTTTCATAATGGTGAGCCTGTAATTCATAACTCAATTGAAGCCTTGTTTGTTCCATCCAGTGATTAATTCACCTCGCAAAACTCAAAAGGAGTGAAGGTTGAACAGGATTGGTAATTAAAAATAAATCGGACAGCAAGCTGTCCGATTTCAAATTTATCCAGCTTGCACGAAAGGTTACTATACTGCAAATTCCTGTTCAGCCTGGCGCATGGTCTTGAAGGATTCAATTGCGACTTCGAGCATGGAGTGGTCAGGTTGGCGCGTGGTCAGGGATTGCAGAGCCAGATTTGGCTTAATGAGGAGGCGCACGAGAGGCGAGCCCAAATTGTTGGCTGTCCAGCGGATATATTCCACTGCAACGCCGGCGAGTACTGGAATCAAAAGAATACGGCTGGTCAGCCGCCAAAAAATGGAGAGGTCGCCCAATGCGCTGTGGGCAATAATTGATAAAAGTACAAACGTCAGCATGAAGGCTGTGCCGCAACGCGGATGTTCGATGGGATATTTTGCGACAACATCAGGCGTGAGTTCTGCGCCGGCTTCAAAAGCGTTAATCGTCTTATGCTCCGCACCGTGATACCCAAAGAGGCGTTTCACATCGGGCATAAATCCGATCGCCCAAATGTAACCGACCAGCAGGACCAGGCGCACCAGGCCCTCCAGCAGATTATGCGCCAGGTTTTGCCAGCCGAGATAATGTTCCGCCAACCCGCCAACGCCAGCCGGAAACAGAATGAACAGACCGATGCCAATCGTCAGGGAGACGCCGAGCGTGATATACAGCGCGGGACCTTCGAGTTTTTCCTCTTCACCGGTCTGTGTATTTGCGGAGAGTGTGAGGGCTTTCATGCCCAGACCCAATGCGTCCCAAAGCAGGATCGTGCCGCGCAGAAATGGAATCTTTGTGATGCGCGAACGATAGACTGCCGCAAGATTTTCCTTGTGAACAACGATCTTGCCATCGGGCGCGCGCATGGCAACGGCAAAGGAATTTCGCCCGCGCATCATAACGCCTTCGATCACGGCTTGTCCGCCGTAGGAGATGATTTTGTCTTCCATATATTTCCCTGTAGGGATGACCCTGGCGGTCATCCGTATTGTGGTATTGACAAGGCAAGAAGGACGGGGGCAAGCCCTGGCCCTACGATCCCATGTTATAAAAGAAATGAATGAAGGCGTCCATGCCCTTGTGCCATGTGGGCAGATGCATATGCTCGTTGGGTGAATGGACGTTGTCACTCGGCAGACCCATACCCACCAAAACAGACTCGACTCCACAGATCTGTTGAAGCATCGCGACCGCGCCAATGGAACCGCCTTCACGGCGGTAAAACGGACGCGTGCCCCAAACTGTTTCCATGGCAGCGTGCATGGCTTTGACACCGGAATTGTTCAAATCCGCAATTGCAAATGGACTACCCGTTAATTTTTTGACTTCCCACCTGATTGTATTCGGCGCGTTCGCTTCCATAAAACGCTTCATCTGTTCGACAACAACATCGTCATTTTGGTCCGGGACAAGCCGGCACGAGATCTTTGCCATCGCTTTCGCGGGCAGGACAGTTTTTGATCCAGGTCCTGTCCAGCCGGAGAGCAGACCATTGACCTCCAGCGTGGGACGCGCCCCTGTTCTTTCAGCGGAGATATACCCCTCCTCGCCCCATAACGCCGGGACGCCTGATTCCTCCAAATAATGCTTGTCATCATTTGGAAGCCTCGCGAAGTCGGCGCGTTCCTGTTCACTGATGGCGCGCACGCTATCGTAAAAACCCGGGAGGGTCACGCGTCCTTTTTCATCGTGCATCTTTGCGATCAACTCGGTCAATGCCTGTGCAGGGTTATGGATAGCGCCGCCATACAAACCGGAATGGAGGTCTGCCTTGGGACCCCATACATGGATTTCCATATAGGCAAGACCGCGCAGACCGTACGTGATGGTTGGCATATCAATACCCATCATGCCTGCATCAGGATTCAGCGATACATCCGCCTTGAACTTTTCGGCATGCTTCTTGAGAAAGGGTTCGAGATGCTTCGAACCGATCTCTTCTTCACCCTCAAGCATGAATTTTACATTGACCGGCAATTCTCCAGCTTTCATAACGGATTCGATCGCATTGAACGTGGCAAGCACCTGACCCTTCATATCAGAGGAGCCGCGCGCGAACAACAGGTCGCCGCGCACTTGCGGCTCGAAAGGACCTGTCTCCCACAGTTCAAGCGGGTCGGCAGGTTGGACATCATAGTGACCATAGATCAAAACTGTCGGTGCGCCGGGCTTCTTGATGTAATCGCCGTAGACAACTGGATGCCCGCCGTGATCGGTTGGCATGATCTCGATATTTTCCATGCCAAGTTTTTTCAAGTGATTCGCCATCCACTCAGCTGCGCGTTGTACTTCACCGTTGTATTCTGCATCGGTTGAAATGGATGGAATCCGCAGGACTTCGTTCAATTCATTCAAAAAACGTTCACGGTTCTGTTTTGCATACTTAAGTGCGGTTTGAAGGTTGCTCATTTATCCTCTTGAAAAGAGGTGACTGACTGTCACCTTGTGATTTACGGGGTTGGAGTTGCGATAACAGGTTGTTCCAATGCGCGACGCGTGATCAGAAACCAATTCGCAAACGTGACAAAGCGGTCGCTGGGTTCATACAACGCACCGACTTGCACGCCCCGCACTTGCGAGTCCACGCCATAAGAATAGACTGGCACATACAATGGAAGTGCGGGTAATTCTTTTGCAAAAACTATTTGGAAATTTCGATACAACTTTGCACGCAGGGTGTAATCCGCGGTCACGCGTGCCTGTTCGAGATATTCGCTGGCTGTGCGGTTATCCCATTGCGAATAGTTCTGTCCGCCGGTGGATTCAGCCTGATGCCAGAACGGATATGGGTCAGGGTCAGGGGTGCGCGAAAGGTTCAGGTCCACGAGAGCAGATTGATAGGCGCGCGAGGCGAGCGTATTTAATACAAGCTGATCATAGGGCACGGCTTGCAAATCCACGTCTACTCCGATCTGCGCCCACTCTGTCTGAATCGTCTGTGCGATCCGGGTATGCAACGCATCATCTGGATGGGATAAGGCAAAAGTGAGCGACATGCCTTCCTTCGCGCGTACATCGCCACCTCCCGCAGGAATGACATAGCCTTCGGTTTTTAACAAATTGATCGCGGCATCGGGGTCATATTCAAATTTTTCGATGCCATCATAATGCGCCCATGAGTTCGGAAGAATGGGACCATCTGCCAAAATGGCTTGACTCTGCATATAGGTGTTGATGATATACGTACGATTTATACCAAGCATGAGAGCACGCCGAACATTTATGTTTTGCAAAAAGGCAACTTCAGGATTGTTCAAGTTGAACAACACAAAGCCCATCTGCGGTGTGCGGCTGGTGTAGATATTGAGATTAGACTCTTCCAGGGCTTTACCCAGTATATCGGTCGTGACCTGACTGATCGCAAACACATCGCCTTGTTGATACGCCGAGAGCGCATCGGCCGACGTGGGGAAATAACGAAACACTACCTGTTCAATGAACGCCGGTGTCCGATAGTAATTCTCAAACACCGTTAACACCACGCCGATGATCCGACCGTTCTCCACGAGCAGGCGATCAAATTTATAAGGACCCGTCCCAACCGGATTGATATTAAATTCAGCACTGGCAATTTGATCCGGCGGTACAGTGCCAAGCAAATGCTTCGGCACGATACCGAATGTCAGATAATCCAGAAAAGGGACGTAGGGTTCAGGCAGGGTGAATTTGATATTTTTCTCATTCAACTGTGTGACTTCGATCTTGTCCCACAGATCTTTGATGTCCTGCGGATAAAACGATCCCGCGCTTTTCATCATCTCGATGGTAAAGATCACATCTTCGCTAGTCACAGGCTCCCCATCATGCCAGACTGCATTCGGTCGTATCGCAAAATTGTAGATGGTGCCATCGGGCGTGGAACCCCATGATTCGGCGAGATCCGTCTGAGGTAGGCCGCGCTCATCAAAACGGACAAGCCCGCTAAAGAGCAGGCGGTTGATATCGCGGTCGGCTGAGTTGTTCCAATCCAACAGGGGGTTGAGACGCCCAAGCGCGCCAACCAAACCTTCGGTATAAACCCCTCCCTGTTCAGGCTGTGACAAAATCACATCACCGATCGCGGGCGATTGCGTGCTGAGTAACAGCACAACCACGATCACTAATGTAACCACCACAACCAATATCTGCCAGCGTAATTGTTTCATAGGGAAATAAAGAAAGGCACGCTTAACCAGGCGGACGGCGCCGCGCGGAAAAACGCGCCTTTCGGTCGGGTCTCATTGATCAGTTTACGATAAAAACGAGGGTAAGCACCAATGCAAAAAATACGATACTCAAACCAATCGTCACGCGGAACAACGTCCGTTCGACGCCGCGCCGGGCGGTGAACACACTGCCTGTGTCAGCGCCACTTAAGCCGCCCAAACCCGCGCCCTTGCTCTGCAAAATCACACTCAGGATGAGCAGGACCGAGATTATAATCAACGCAATATTCAGATAGTTTTCCATTTACACGAGCCTCCTTTTATTAAGCGGGGACATTATACCTGCTCGGGAGAAGAAACGCAACTTGAGGTCGGCATACAAATTTACTCCCTCCATCTTTCGGCTACAGAGATCGCAAAGAAAATGAGTTAAAAGCCTTTTCTCAAAATTCCCGATGTGCTCTGTGGCTAATTCCCAAGGATATCATGTACGAAATCGTCGTCAACCTACACATGCACACACAGTACTCAGACGGGAGCGGGACTCATAAGGATATCGCCCAGGCCGCCATTCAAACAGGATTGGATGCAGTCATCGTAACGGATCATAACGTCCTCGTGCAGGGCATGGAAGGATACTACCGCTTCGCGCGCCGCCGCGTCCTGCTCCTCGTTGGACAGGAAGTCCACGACCAGGACCGTGACCCGCAAAAAAACCATCTCCTCATCTTCAACGCCAACCGGGACCTTGCCCCCCTCGCAGATGATCCCCAGACACTGATCAACGGAGTCCGCGAGGCTGGCGGCATCTGTTTCATCGCCCACCCAAGCGATCCCGAAGCCCCGGCTTTCAAAGAAACGGACATCTCATGGGAAGCGTGGGACGTGCAAAACTTCACCGGCATCGAACTCTGGAATGGCCTGAGCGAACTCAAGACCGTTATCCCAACCAAAATACACGGCGCGTTTTACGCACTCTTTCCAAAATTCGTTGGGCGGCATCCCATCCCTGAAACCATCCAACGCTGGGATGATCTGCTATCCAGAGGTACGCGCGTTGTTGCCATCGGCGGCTCGGACGCACACGCACTCCACATGCATATGGGACCACTCCATCGCGTGATCTTTCCGTACGAATTTCATTTCAAGACGGTCAACACGCATATCTTCATTCCAGAGCCTCTCACAGGTGAGGTGCAAATTGATAAAAAGATGATCTACGACGCCCTGACGGCCGGGCATTGCTTTGTCGCCTACGATCTACCCGCATCCACGCGCGGCTTCACGTTCAAGGCAAAAGGACTGGAACATTCTGCGATCATGGGTGATGAGATACCCGTCAAAGGCGGAGTAACATTGCACGCCCACATCCCCACCCCTGCCGAGATTCATCTCATCAAAGACGGGAAACGAATCGGCTTGTGGAAAAATTCCTACACCTGCACCCACACCGCCACCGAACCCGGCGTCTATCGCGTGGAGGTGTACCGCAGGTACCTCGGCAAAAAACGCGGCTGGATTTATAGCAACCCGATTTATGTGAGGTAATTTTTTTTCAACACAAAGGGTACAACGTACACGAAGGGAACCCAAGGTGAGGCTTCCCGCTCCTTATTCGTACAACCTTTGTGACCATCATGTCCTTCGTGTTTACTAAATATTCATGCCCTCATTTCTCTACCAACGCATCATTGTCATTGGCTCGACCAGTTCAGGCAAATCCACACTCGCTGAAAAACTGGCAAAACGATTTGATCTCAACTTCATCGATCTCGACGCCTTACATTGGGAACCGGGCTGGCAGGAGGCTCCGCTTGAGGTGTTTCGCAAGCGCGTCGAAACCGCGACACGGGCCCCGGCTTGGGCTGTTGCGGGCAATTATCATATCGTCCGCGATCTGGTCTGGCACAAAGCGGAAGTCATCATCTGGCTCGATTATTCCCTTCCGAGAATCCTTTGGCAACTGACGCATCGCACCTTCAAACGCTGGTGGACCCGGGAAATACTCTGGGGCTCGAACCGCGAAAATCTATGGTCGCATTTCAAATTGTGGTCAGATGAGTCGCTTTATCACTGGCTGTTTAAAACCTATTGGAGAAGAAAACGGGAATATCCAATCTTGCTGGCTTTGCCGGAACACCGGCACTTGAAACTCATTCGCTTTAGCCGACCCCATGAAACAGATGAGTGGCTGAAACTATTTGACAGGGAGCCGACCATGAACATTGAGTTCGTAAAGTTGACCAAACCCACCGCCGAGATCGCCGCGGCATTTAGCCAATGGGAAAACGATCCGGAGCTCATCCCCTTGATCCGCCCCAATCCAAGCATGGAGGCTCTGCTAAGAAAAGATTCTGTCTCTATAAATGATATTGAGGAGCGCATAAAACACAATCGGATTTATTTGATCTATCTGACGGGACAATTAATCGGCACAATGGATTATCAAGTAGACCCTGCCCATCTGTACAAAAAAGAAACAAGTACTGCCTGGCTGGGCATTCTCATCGGAGAAGAAGCTGGCCGCGGCAGGGGAATTGGATATCTGGCGCTTCAATATTTAGAAGCACAGATCAAACTTGAGGGTATAAAACGGATCGAGCTGGGCGTGTTCGAATTCAATACGCATGCGGTAAAACTGTATAAAAAGCTGGGCTACCGGGAGCTCGCCCGCATCGAGGGCTTTACTTATTGGCAGGATAAAATGTGGCAGGATATTCGCATGGAAAAATATATCTAACGCAGAAGGAATTTGACAGCATGACGATTCCCCCTCCTGCCTCAACGAAAGGTTTCGATTTGCGAGTCATTATTGAAACTGCGCTTCGTCAGTTCGCACCGTGGCTGGCAATGGTTCTGCTTGTGACATTCGCTGGCTATCCAGGTGTTGTGTGCGTCACACCGATGGCATGGTTGATCGCATTGCGAGTCGGAAACATAGTTGCATGGCGATCAAGGAGCGCGCAATCATCTCGCAGATTAACCGAAGCCGCACTCGCAGGTGGAGTATTCGGTTTTCTACAGGGCATTTTGTTCGCGGTAATTTCTCCATTTATGGGACCCATCCAGGCCGATGAATGGACAAGCGCGATCGTTCTCATTTTGATCATGATCGTTGTAGGAATATTCGCCGGTGCAGGTCTTTCCTTTTTTACTGCCTATCTAAATGAACAGAGAAGAAATCGCACCGTACAATAAATTACTTTACGCAATGTCATTCTGAGCAAAGTGACACTTGCACCGCACGCAAGTGCAGGTGAGAATCCCTACGATGTCATAGAGGTCCTTCTCTATCGCACAAGGAGCCAGCATGTCTACCGAAGAAAACAAGGCTATTGTCCGCAGGTACCAGGAAGCCTACAACACTGCCAATTACGATGCGCTTGATGAAGTGGTCGCGATGGATGTGCTGACACCCAACATGATCTCCACAATGCCGCGTGGATTGGAAGGCGCAAAGCTCGTGCACCAGAAAACGCTGACTGGTATGCCCGATTATCACACCGCCATCGAAGACCTCATCGCCGAGGGAGATAAAGTGGTAGCGCGCGTCAGAATAACCGGCACGCATACAGGAGATTTTTATGGCATACCGCCCACCGGCAAACACATCGACCTCTCGGGGATCTACATCGTGCGTATCGCGAACGGAAAAATTGTGGAGCATTGGGGCGAAGAGAACGGTGTGACGTTGTTCAGGCAACTAGGTTTCAAGATCAAGTTGGAGCCTGTGGAGGGATAGAATTGTTATAGCGCATTCGTCATTGCGAGAAGCAACTGAAAGGAGCGACGAAGCAATCTTCCTCACGATGTTGGAGATTGCTTCGGGCGGAAGGCCCTCGCAATGACGGAAGTTATTAATGCAATAAGAGAAACCTGTATGGTTAAGTCATAGTTGACCATATATAGATTGGCTTGCAAAAAGGAGCGAAAAATGACCAGCGATCTTTTGGAACAACTCAAGGCAATAGATCAAGCAGTATTGACAGATGTCGTCCGCAAAGATCAGCATAACCAGGATCTAGTCCTTCTCGATTGGATGGTCGAACCAATCAGCCACGAAAAAATCATCAGCACCACTGGTGGATTGTTCTGCTTCAGTGGGCGGAGTCAGAGCACGCACAGCATACAACCCTGGAAAGTAGCTATGAAATGTATCAACAATCCTAAAGAGAGGAGCCAGCAGCCACGTGGATGGTCGTATTGGCGCCGGGAAATCATGGCATTCCAATCTGGCTTCCTGGAGCAGTTGCCGCCCGGGGTACGCGCACCGCAATTCTACGGGGTTATGGAAAATGAGAATGGAGCATGGGTATGGATCGAATATATTAAAGAATCAACCGGCAAACAGTGGTCATTGGATGATTTCCAACGCACAGCGCGACAGTTGGGTCGCTTCCAGGGAGCATACCTGAATGAGACTCCGCTCGTTGACCAACCCTGGCTGTCTCAATCTTTTTTTCGCAATGTCTGGGACGAACAGGGCTTCTGGTTTGGATTTATGAACCCCGCATCCGAGGAAAACGCGTGGAAGTCACCCATCACCCAACGCGGGTTTGATGATCGGAAAAAGTCGCGCACACTGCAACTGTTAGCGGAGATAGAAAGCTTCTTCGATGTCAACGACCGCCTGCCCCAGGTGCTTTGCCACTATGATGCAAGCCGCAGAAATTTTATGTGGTCACACTCCTGGCAAACTGGCGAGGACGAATTGATCGGGATTGACTGGGCTTTCACCGGCATAGGCGCGTTGGGCAATGATTTGGGGCAATTGTTTGAAACCAGTTTGTTTTTTTTCGAGTACAACTTAGCTGATATGGAAACGCTCGAAGCCGCCTTACTGGAGGGATATCTGAATGGGATCGCCGATAATGGCGTAACGGTGGATGCGCGGCTGGTGCGGCTGGGCTACCTGATCTCGCTCGCTTTATGGATGGGGATGATGTTGCCGGGCTGGGCGGCAGAAATGTTACCGCCAGATTCCGGCGTCAATGTTCAAGCCATGTATGGACGCACAGCCGAAGAAGTGTTGAAAGGCTGGGTTCAACTGCATGAATTTTGCCTTGACCGAGCAGATGAAGCGAGAAGCCTAATCCGGCAAATTGGTCTATAAACCAGATCAATACTTCCTCAACCCCAACACCAGCCTGCTCAATCCTATTGCGGCTAACAGCACCAACCCCACTGCCACTTCAAATGCCAGCCGGTTGATGTGGATATATACACTCAACAAAGCAATTCCAAACCCCAGCGCGGCGACAATCCCTGCGCGTTCCAGATGGCGACGCTCCATCCCGACAACATCATCTGTTGGTGCGGCGTAACTTAATCGCCGCGCAAAATCGGACAGGTCCCAGCCGAGCAAGCCGCCGAGCGCGCCGAGCAACATCCAGATCGTAGTGAAACTATTCCACACGCCATACGCCGCGGCGATGATCGCAAGAAACAATCCCAGCGCAGAAAACCAATAATATTTTCGCAAATGCGCGAGAATCCACATAATGCCGAACAGCACACACCAGCGCGCGGTGTCAGGCACCCCTGCCTGCAAATATCCAAATGCAAGCGATCCGGTTCCCAACACCACACTTAACCCAAAAGCAACAATTGTCAACTTCAACCTCACCCAATTACGAATTACGCAATATGCATTATATGGTCTCGATACGTCCCGCGACGCTTCGACTTCGCCGCCAAAGAACGGCAGCTCCGCTCAGCGCGTGCGGAATTACTCGACCATCAAAACAAACTACCTTCCCACCGCCCGCAACCATGCAGGCGGACGACTCAACCTGCGCTTCACTACGAGATCGAACGGTTCGGACACATCCCAATCCAACACTTGAATGCCGGCGCGTTGCACTTTTTGCATCATCAACGCGCGCTCCATTTGGATGACGCGCGCAGCCAGTTCCACATTTCGATTCTTGGGCAAATACGAAAGTTCAAACTTCACCGGGTTTGGGCTGACCACCAGCACTTGATAGCCCTGCGCGCGCATTTGGATCAGTGGCTTCAGATCATCTTCATGCAACGGTGAGACCAGAATAATTTGTGACTCAGAAGGGAACAAACGCGTCGGCAAATGTTCAAGGTCCGAGAAAACATCACTGCCGCCCGGTTTGGCATGTGCCAGGGAATATAAAATCTTCTCACGCTGGATCTTGCCATAACCCGGAATCGTCCAGCGCAGGAACGCGGCATATACCAACATACCCACGCGATTGCCTTGGGTCAACAATGCGTCAGTCAACGCGGCGGCGGCTTGCACCGAATATTCAAACAACGAATGACCATGCGCAAATTCGTTCATCCGCAAACGCCCATCCAAAATGATCCCAACATCGGCCACCCGCTCCTGTTGAAATTCATTGGCATACAATAATTCATCCTGTGCCTGATGCGCGCTCGCCCGCCAATTGATCGCGTGTGTTGGGTCACCTGGATGATATTCGCGCACGCCAAAGAATTCCGTGCCCGTTCCTCCAGCCCGTGCGGGGATCGTCCCGGCATAGACTCGGGTACGCCGCGGACGGATCGCAACGTGATGGAGACGCGTCACTGGCGGAAAGACGAATAACTTTCCCTTCGCTTCCAATTGGACCTCGCGGCTGGTCAACCGTAAATGATCATTGACCTTCGCCCTGACCGTTTCGAATCCATACCCGCCGCGCGGACCCGCGACCTTATAACTAAAAGTGTAGGATGAGTTTTTCGGAAACCGAATCAAGTGCCGGCTATGCCCGAAGCGGATCTTCAAATCCGCAGGCAAAACATCGTCCAATAAAACTTCTTCGAGATGTGAGCCGCGATTGACAATAGTCACCGTCACATCAATTTCAGAATTAGGCGATGTGCGTTCGGCGCTCAAGTGCCGCGTGGCTTCGAGTTTGATCTCATCTGGTGAAAATAAAATTCCTGCAAGCAGATACACCACGAACGGCAAAGCCAGCGCGATGAACTCACCACGCACTGAGGCAATGCCCGTGAGCAAAAGAGCGTATGTAATGAAACCAAGCAGAAGAGATTTTGGCATATGTTTCTTTTCGCGCTGAGCGGAGGGTTGAGCGATTTTTGCGAAACCCACAGACGAAGCGCACATTGCAAAGGGCGCTTCGTCTTCACCCGCCTGTCGGCTCGTTCTGCTCAGCGCGAGTGTTATTTGACCACCGGCACCGGCGTCTTCTCAAGCGAATCACGAATGACGTCATCAGTCACTTTACTTGCCATCCAATATTCAGGTTGCAGAATTACACGGTGACCCAGGATCGATGTGGCATAACGTTTGATGTCATCGGGGATGATAAAGTCGCGGCCGTCGAGCGCGGCATTGGCGCGTGCCATCTTGAGGAACGCCAGCGAACCACGCGGACTCGCGCCCACCGCGACACGCCGATCGGTACGTGTGGCGTGCACAAGGGTGGCAATATAATTCTCGAGATCAGCATCCACGTGGACGGTTTCCACCATTTCACACAACTCAAGCAATTGTTTGGCTGTCGTGATCTCACGCAGATCAACATCATCCTGCTTGCGCTCACGACGGCGGCGCAGGATCAATTTCTCCTCTTCAAGATTTGGGTATCCCACCATAAGCTTCAACATGAAGCGATCCAATTGGGCTTCGGGCAACGGGAACGTGCCTTCGTACTCGATCGGGTTTTGCGTGGCAAGCACAAGGAATGGTTCAGGCAGAGCCAGGGTCTCACCTTCGATGGTCACCTGCCCCTCTTGCATTGCCTCCAACAACGCGGATTGCGTTTTCGGTGAAGCGCGATTGATCTCATCTGCAAGGATGATGTTCGCAAAAACCGGACCCTTGCGAAGTTCAAATTTATTTTTTGTGCGGTTGAAAATGTAGCCACCAGTAATATCACCGGGCAGAAGATCGGGTGTAAATTGGATGCGCTTGAAGTCAAGCCCAAGGGCTTTCGCAAAACTACGCGCGATCAGGGTTTTGCCAAGCCCGGGAAAATCTTCGAGCAGGATATGTCCGCCTGCCAGCACGGACGCCATCATCATTTCAAGCAACGCGCGCTTGCCCACCACTGCGCGTTCCACTTCGGCAATTACCTGTCTGGTCGTTTTAGAAACTTTTGAGATGTCTGCCACGTTGGGTCTCCATTGTTTACGTCGTGCTGAGCGGAGGCACACACTGGTTGTGTGCCTCCGCTCAGCACGAAATTAATTTTCCACTTTCGATTCAAGAAACTCAATCACTTCCGTCATGTCATGATCGAGGGGTGTTTTTTCGGGCGAGGCAAAGAATCGCGAACGGGTTCTCGGAAAATCCGCAAATGAACCGTGCAAACCTTTTTCGAGATATTGCTGAACTTCCGGCGCGGCTTCCCACCCTTCTCCAGTAAGCGGGGCGAAGATCGAACGCGGTTTGCCGTGTTCACGCTGCAAAAGGATTTGGTAAGCCAGTTTCCCAAGCCGATTCGCCACCAGCCACTTGAGGTAAATTCCCTTGTTTGCTTTTTTGATCGCGATTGCCAGGCTTTCCACACCTCCACGACCGGGTTGTTTAAAGGCAGGAACCAGGATTATGGACGGCTTGATCTCCGGCATGAGACTTTTTCCCAGAATTAAGAACACCACAACTACAACACCGATCCACCAGACTGTCTGGTTCAGCGAAAGATAAAGAATGTTCAATAACCATAATATGTACGCAAGTGGAAGGACGATCATTTGATTCACAAAAGGGCGCAATGGGAAAGCCAGCAACGCAGCGATCACGATAATCCCAAGCAAGGCAACCCGGCGTCGCCACATCATACCGTCTCCCCGCAATGATGCATGATCGTTGTGAGACAGGCAACCGCTTCATTGACCGAGGCGGAATCCGATTTCCGCCCACCATATCGTACAGACTCGAACAAACGCGTCAGTCTCCGTACGGCATCCGCCGGCAATCCTGCCAGTTCAAGCTGTGATGCAAACTCATTCGGTGTCATTGATACGCTTCTCGAGATATTCCGTTTATCTGAAACAACGTCACTCATGCGAAAGTAGCAATTCATAATTACATCGGTTGAATCCCTGCCTGAGGAAAGCTCACGTAAAGACGTTCGGGCAATATTTACGAGTTTCTGCATGGGCGTGGAGGATGGATTAAGATCTTTCCAGGCCGAATAAATCTTCCAGGCTGTGAAGACCAAAAAAGCCGCGATCCCGAAACTCACCAGATAAGATGCCCATGAAACCGACTGCGGCGGTATGAAGACAGGCAAAGGTTCAGCATTATTCGGAGCAGGGGGTGAGCCATTTGCCGCTTGCGCAAAACCAGCGCCGATCTGCGCCAATATTTCCGGATAGCGAGTGAAGAGAATATATAATGCCAGACCCGCGGTCGCCACCCGGATCGCCATCCTGAAAAACTTCTTCCGCAATTCAGGCGAGAGTAACAAACCGATCAAAATAATTCCGAGCACAAATAATACGATGATGCTCAACTGCGTCGGCAAGGAGGCAGCTAAATCGGGATTGAACGCCTTCTCGGTGAGGGGACTTGGCGCCTGCGCTTCACTCCGACCGAAGGACTGTCCATCACGGAAGGAAACATTTTCCAACCCGCCAGCGAGTCCGATCAAAGCTCCCAGCGCAAAGATGGAGGCGAAAGCAACCCAAAGTTTATTTGCAAATAAGGAACGCATGGTAGTCATCGAATTTTACCATTGCGACTATAATTCAATACGCCTCTCTATGACTGATTCCAAAGAAAACCCATGTGACGCCCCGATCCATCCGCAAGCCGCGCAGGGACTCCGGCTGTTCAACGCGGGCGAATACTTCGAAGCGCATGAGGCTTTGGAGGATGCGTGGAATGCCGAAAAAGGCGAAGTGCGAAATCTTTATCGGGGAATTTTACAGATCACGGTGGTGTATTTGCACATCACCCGCGGCAATTACAACGGCGCGGTGAAAGTCTACGCTCGAAGCCAGCGCTGGTTGAAAGATTGGCCCGATGTATGCCGGGGAATTGATGTGGAGGAATTACGCAAGGATGCAGAGGCTGTCATACGCGAAGTGGAAAGGCTGGGCAATGAACACATCAAGGAATTTGACGCGGCTCTGCTAAAACCCGTCAGATGGGATGATGGCAAGAGGAAACAGAAACAGGCTCATACTGAGCGCGAGACGAAGTACACTTGCGACCGATGCGGGAGTCAAATGATCGAGAAGAACTGTAAAGTCACCTGTCCCAATTGCGGGAATCGCTTCGATTGTTCGGATCTGAATATTTATTTTGATTGACTCGCGCTGAGCGGAGGTCGAAGCGTGGGATTGCATCTGTCCTTCGACTTCGTTCAGGACGAATGGTTTACTTCACCACGCGAAACGTCTTGGCGCTGGCTTCAAAGTTACCAAGCAGATTATAGAACTCGGTAATTTCGGCTGTGTATTGCACGTACCAGATCGTTGTTCCATCCAGGATTGCATAAGTCAATTCGTTGATATCCGTGTTGTTGCCCTTGCGGCCACTAAAGATGAGGCGCACAGCAGGGACAGTGTTAAGGGTCACTTTGGAACGCTCACTCGGGCTGAGGCCCAGGCCTCTCAGGCGCGCCGTGAAGAAGGCCTCGAATGTATCGGCGGTCATCGGTTCGTAGGAAACCATCATGTAAATTTTGTTGGGCGATTTGCTCGAAGTGGAACCGCTCAAGGATAAATCCACAATGGGGTTCCCACCCAGTCCTGTCACCAGCACGTCAGTTGTTTGTGCAGTTTTATAACCAGCGGGCATCCAGATCTCGAACAAAGCCGTGCGGTATTGTACCCAGCCACTTGGTATAAGCGATTCATACGGTAGCGGCGTCGGCGCGGGCGTGGTTGTTTGCGTTGGAGTGAGCACCATTGTCACTGTGGGTTGAAGGGTCGCGGTGGGTGGCTGTAATGCTGATCCGGCTGCCCTTCTGATAACAGAAATGCCAAGGATGCAGAATAACAAAAACGCAGTTCCAGCCAACCCAGCCAGAATACCGATCTGTGTGACGGTCATGCCAAAATATTTTTTATTTAGATTCATCAGTCCTCCAACAGGTGCGACGTCCTTATCTTACTCGCATGTAATCTGTCATAACCGTTTTAACATCATGATCGAAATTGTCCTATGGGACAGAAGTTCCAAATGGAGCAAATTCATCCACAAGGGGCATCCAGCCGCTCTTTGAAAAATATTCCTGCAAAAACGCCGACCGTTCCTCTATCGTCATGATGCGTGGGCGCGCAAAATCTTCAAGCATGGTGGTGATCAATTCGACACTGATCAACTTTCCAGCGTAGATCACGTAGCGGTCAAGAAATTCACGGCGAATGCCTTCGGGCATCCAGTTGAGATTGCCCATTTGATCGAAGAATAAGTTGCCGAGTCCATAATGGATGAACGCGTCGTTATAAAACTCCATCGTTTTAGGGAAGTGCGCCTGACTGCCGCTCACAATGGTCGCACCCGCATCCACCATGCGGCGAAAACCTTCCACCTGACTACGGTCTGGCTGTGGGACATAATCCTCACCCCATTGAAATGTGAAGATCACGAGATAGCCCTGGGATTTCAACTCTGCAACTTTTGAAGTGAAATAATCAAGATCACAAGGCGCAGAACCCGGGTGGTCAGCAGTTGCGATCTCCGCCTTGCTCATGTCAGGTAGATTGCATCCCAGAAATGCAAACTTGTTTCCGTTGATTTCAAACAAGGCGGGCATAAATGAATCCTGCAAATTGGAACCACCGCCAAAATATGCGATGTTATTTGATCGATATATCGAGAGCGTTTCATCCATCGCAAATCTGCCATAATCTGCAAAATGATTGCCGGTCAGTTCCACAACATCCACACCGATGTCAGTGAGCAAGCCGATATATTTCGGGTCACTGCAAAAGATCAGGCGCGCTGAATTGGGATCGGGAGGCGGACAATCAGTAAAAAACGAAACCTCGTTGCTGATGTGCGCAATGTCCGCTTCGCGCATGAGGTCACGGACTTCTTCGCCTGGATACGTGATTCCCTTTTGCTCCATTTTGAA